>Ga0209611_10007859_pt1 | contig 16955 bp, 7 predicted proteins | sample S1TSphgellanicum_3_FD_187693 | JGI IMG/M metagenome (GOLD analysis project Ga0209611, IMG submission 187693) | Host-associated microbial communities from peat moss isolated from Minnesota, USA - S1T2_Fc - Sphagnum magellanicum MG (SPAdes) (version 2) | ecosystem: Host-associated > Plants > Peat...
AAAAAAATGAAAAAAAAATTGTGTCAATAATTCTGTTTTAAAAAAAAAATCACAAGAAATTGTCACAATTGCCTACAATATGAAAGGGTGCTTAAGGTATTCTACTTTCATATTTTGGATATCACCAAATATACCTAAATATACTTATGGGCAATTGCGATTTGAGCAACATTACAGGATTAAAGGGGCGGGGGAACACTAATGTGAACACTTGCAGGGTGTGGATGGAGGGTGTGGGTGGAGATGCTCTCAACGATGCGAGTAGGCTTGAACAAAAATGATATAAAGCCCAGGATAAGAAGCCTCGGGTCACTAGAATCACAATTTTTAAAAAAGAAATTGAAAATGAAGATCAATTAATGTTGCAAAATCTCTCAGGAGGTCATAAATTCAACCTGGAACAGAATCAGTGCAGGGTTCCCTCAGTATAGCCAAACTAGCATTCACAAAAAGATTTAACCAAAATTTGGCTATAGACCAGATATGATACGAAAACAAAATTAAAATCTTTATATATATTTCACTACTGGAACCTGTTGTAGAAATCTGGCAATTTCATTTTTATTTTCTCAAAAATCTGACAAATTAGGCCCATTCTTTTCACAAAAAAATCCTCATTATGTGTGGAAATAATGTTTTTCCAAATTTTAAAAAACAAACATTTGCCAAAAATAAAAACACTGGAGCCTCCTGGAGCTCTTCCTTTGCCCTGCAATACAATAGAACCTTTCTAACAGCAGTAGGAAGCCTTGACATTTGAATGTGGTAATGGCACATATTATGTTAATGTCGTATTACAATAAACACCACATATACATATATTCAATATGGAAAGGGATCAAACCACAAATTTGTCATGTACTATGCATAGCTTTGTCAAATCCGGTTTTCTGAAAAGTGAATATATGTCACACTTGATGAATGGTAACCTTAATTATGTGTTAAACATTAGAGTTATTTTAAAAATCATACCTAGTGGAACATTCATTTTGTCAATGTGGAAACTGACCCTCAGCATTTTGGTATAGAGAGAGTGCCAGAACATTTTACAGCAAGAAGAATTTGAAGCCAGAGCTAATAATTTTCTACTGCTGCAGACATATCTGACCTCCAATACTAAAAGTAGACTGCATCAGGTGCTGGACTCACTCAATTGTACAATCTGGGAGTTCTCACAGAGACAAGCTAATTCAATCAGAACTCCCACCCAACATTGGAGTAGTACACACCAGAGTTACAGGGAATTTCATAGCCAGAGCTGGCTGTCAAGTGCAATGGAAACAACGGTGCAGTCACAACTTTTTCTGTTCCTTTGAAAGAGCCATATTGATTGGCCCATCAGCAATTATTTTTGGAACATTGGTAAGCCCCCAATAAAGCACTTCTTTGGACCCCCAGTTGCAATATAGAAACAAACATGCTCCCCTAATTTCCTTTTCAGTTTATATACATGGGAGTTGAACTTTGGGCAAACCATATGGGATCACTCATTATGCCCATTGCAGTGGAAAAACATGGATACATATATTTCTTGATAACCTATAATTATGCAACCTTCTATGATAAAGTGATATATAGAACTGCCATAAAACAACTCATTAGCAAATTGATTGCTCATTTTGGTATTATACATATACAATGCATGTTTTAGATCATCTCAAGAATCTAGGTTTTCAACAAGGAAAATAAAATAAAATTTCATTTAATAAAAAACCCAGGTGCTATTGGGAACATCTTGGGCTGAACACACTTGAGAACAATTTGAGAATTTGATGGGAACACATTGGGAACAGGGGGAAAAAACAACAAACCCCTCTCCCCCTTCAATAAAACAGAAAACTGGGCCATTCATGAGTGCATTCTGAGCCTTCTCATTGGCTGCATGAAATTTCTTTTCTCAAATCTGTTCATCACCATGACTTGCCCAGGCTAATTGCAGGGGCAAAATTTTGAGGGTCCTACCTATTCTCCTCTCCTATTAATTAGATGAGGTGCCTACAAGTTCTACTTTTTATTTTATTTTGTGCATGAGTCAATTTGATGAGCCCATCATTCAAAAAAATGAAACTATGGAGGCTTCACAAAGTAGAAGGTTCTATTTTGAAGTAAAGAGTTCCTCCCTTTTGGCTCACATATGTAGGTGAAAGGAGGACAACATTTGCCAATGCACATGGGGTAAAAGTGAAGTGCTATGGAGAACACGTTGAGAACCAGGGAAAATTGAAAAAAATCCTTCCCCTCCTCCCTCCCCCCCAATAGCATTTCACCCATTGGAACACAGATAGCTCACACCAATAATAACTCAAGGAATCTCTAACTTGTTCACCCTTGAGAACTGCCTATGGTGACTCTTGATAGCAATAAAATCCTAATTAACTACTCTGCATTTCCAGCCCTTTCCGATCAGCAACCCCTAAGTACTGGAAACTTGAAACTGCACTTGAAAATCAAGACAAAAATATGTACCACGACTGGAAAAACTTGCACAAATCCATTGTTCTTATCTTAAAATTTATTCCAAATATTTGAGTATGAGCCATTCCACACAAATCCCAGCACACCCCAAGAAGAATCAACTAAATTCATAGCTCACCCAAAAAACTGGGTCCCACAGAGATGTAAACACAACCTAAGAAAACACTAAATTGAATGTCCAAATTGTTAAAAAAAACTGTAGTACCTTAACAACATCCTTCCTCACACATGAAGTCCTGCAATCCTTGCAACCTTGAACCCAAAATTATATATATATCTCACACGAGAATCAAGAAACTTCCATTTTCATGATTAAGAAAGCCCAAACAAGGTTAAAACTGCTTAAAAGTCAAAGAAAGACTTTTAGAGGAGACTTACAAAACTGGGAATAAAGGACAGTACAACAAGTGCAAAATGAGAAAAAAAACTCACTTGCAGTGTCTGTCAACAACAGTGACAATCTCTCACTTGTTCAAGGACCATCAACAAGAGCGTCAGTATAATAGTGACTTCTCTATCAGATCACTGTTTTTTGAACCCAGACTTCATCAGCTCCCTGCTGTGGGTATAGGCTAACCCTGTGCACTGAGTTTTTGCTGCAAACCTGGAAGCAACAGGAAGACTCAGCCATGACACTTGCTAGCAGCGTCACACAACAACACAGGAAGAAAAACACAACAGCAATAGAAGAGATGCAAAAACAAACAAAACAGACCCATGGCCATGGAAGACACAATATAGAGAAACAGACTGGAGAGACAAAATAATGTCTAGCAGGTTATTTGCAGATCCAGGTGAAGAGTTAGAAAACCCACAGTCGAGTTGGGTCAGCTGGGAAGGCCATGTACTACACACAAAAACACATTCCAAGAAAGTGGTGAACTGCAACTGACTCCATTAGTGTATAACAATAAGAAGTTGCTCACAACTGACACAATTATCTGGTTACAAGAGATCAAAAAAGAACTGGACATTTGGTGACCTACCGACTGCTGTGTTCCCACCCCTCCCATCTCCACCTCCACCCCCATGGGGCATGCCCCCTGTGAAGTTGCAAAGAAAATTGGGTGAAATTTTCTGCATACAAAAGAAGAAAAATTTGCATCTTTTTTCTTTCTTCTCTGGACTAACCAACTTATCATCACTAGGTGGCCACCATGGGTTTTAAAGTTTCAACAATGTGCAAAAGATTAAAAAAGAGGGGGGGAAAAAAAAGAACAGAAATTTATATTAACTAAACAAATTGAAAGAAGAAATTGGACAAATTATTAACAAACCGAAAATGTTGCCACACCTTGTTCTCAAGCTGCTTAAATTCACTCACACCAGGAACAAAATTTGTCTTGAGAAATTTTGTTACTGGTGTTCAAAAGAAGCTTTCTTGAGAATTGTTTTTGGGAGGCCAGAAAGTTTTTGTACTAGACTCTTGTGTATAGTGTGTGTGTGTGTGGGGGTCAGTAGTTGGCTCAGTAGTGTCTCTCTGTCTGTTGTGGTCATCATCGCCTTGATCTTCTCTGGCTCCTCAGAAGCTTGAATGGCAAAACAGCCTATGAGTCTGTGTGTCTGTTGGCTATGTGTTGGCAATGTGTTGGCGATGGGTTGGTGATACATGTGTGTTGGCTATGTCCATTGGCTGGCTCTGTTATGACTTTGTTGTCATCAGTCAGTCAGTCAGTCATTCGGTCATCGCCTTCTCCTCAGAAGCTTGAATCGCAAAACAGCGTAACAAAGAAGACGATAAGCGATGGCGAAGCCCACCATAATGCACAAATTCACCCATTTATTCTCCTTGTTCAAGCCCAGCTCTAGCAGGATGTCGGGTCCAGTGAGGAAGCATTTGTCGACATAAACAGGGCCGAAGCATTCATGAGCTTTGATATGTGTGTATTCGTTGATGAGCAAAGCGTCCAAGGGATACTTGAACAAGGAAGTGTAATGCATGACGAGCCAGTACTTGGGCATATTCTCCTTACTGATGAAGTAGCCGGAGAACAGGAAGAAAGCACCCATGAAACCAGTGACAAGCGAGTTCCCGAGGATGAAATCCGTGACCAATGAACTGAAAAAAGCGATGAATGAATTGGCAGCGATTAACGTGATCCAAACTGCTAACAAAAAGAACAGAAACGCGTGATAGTTGGATGATAATCCCACTAACCAGTACACCGGCACCGTGAAGAGCGTGGCCAGGAAGAAGAGGAACGGGAAGAAGACAATGGTGTTGGCCACTACATACGACCATACACGATACGCGCCTCTGGACGTTTCCCTGGCAAGAATGTGACTTTCTTCCAGGAAAATCGGGAGTGCTTCGATGCTGGAGGTGAGAAGGAATGTGAGTGTAAAAGCCAAGAATCCCGCTCTCTCTGTAGCTCCCCGTGTGCCGTATCCCATTTTTATGAAAATGCTTCCCAGTCCTAATCCAGCTGCGATTCCCTGCACTGTACGTGCGATTAGCAGCTGACGGGAACGGATTATGTTAATGGCAAACCTGTGTGCAAGGACCATCACCTCTGTGGCATTGGAGTTGGCGAACGTTACGCTGCTGTCGGATTTCTGCTGCTGTTCCAGATCATCTCCTCCCCTGTCTGGAGAAGGTGAGGAGTTACTACTGGCAGCGTATTCATGTGCAAGAGATGGTTCCAGCTGGAATAGCTCCTTTAATGTCAGCTCCGGTAGAGTATTGGAATTGCCCTGCTGCTTTCCAACAACATTGGTTGTTGGAAAGATGATTCCGCTCTCGTCTGAGTTGAGGGAATCGACTGCATCTATAGCATATTCCAAAACATTCACTTGCGGAGGCACAATATGCCCTGCTGCAGCTAGCCGTGAAGACAAAAGCTCCAATGGACCGTTGTGTACAACGGAGCCTCGAGCAAGTAAGACAACAGAATGAATGAGCTGCAGTATTCTGTAACCGGGTTGATGAATACTGAGAATGATCGTCCGATTGTGTGACACCGCCATGGTCCGTAACATCGCTACTACATGCAAAGCCGCAGCGCTATCGAGACCAGAAGTCGGTTCATCAAGGATGAGAACCGCTGGGTCGTGGATCACATCCACGCCAATGGAGACTCTCCTTCTCTCTCCTCCCGAGACTCCGCGGATAGTCTCGTTGCCTATCCTTGTGTTGGCGACGTGACTCAGCCCGAGCTCGTTCATCAACGCCTTGACTCGAATCTCCTTCTCCTTCATCGGGACTGAAGATGGCAGACGTAGACGCGCGCTATACAGCAGCGTTTCTCGCACTGTGAGTACCGGAAACAACGCGTCGTCTTGCATCACGTAGCCTGAGATTCTGCGAAACTTTTGCATGTCCATGGGTAATCCATTGACTAGAATGCTACTAGAAGGACTACTCGGCTGGATGCGTCCTGCTAGAACTTCCAGAAGAGTCGACTTCCCCGCTCCACTCGGACCCGCAACTGCCAGAACTTCTCCTGGTCGAGCTGTGCATGTCACGTGCTTCAGAACGTAGTGACTCGGTTTGCTTCTATACCTTGCCACTTCCGCCTTCACGCTTTGTAGCATCCCCTTCTTGGGTGTCCCCTCGATCTTCACAATCTTGTAAGACAAGTTTCGTACCTCAATCTCATAGCTCGTGCTCCGTGAAGGTGACGGAGATGGTGATGGTAGTCCTCCTGCTACTTGCGACGCCTTAATGTAGGGATATAACCTCCCGCTGTCTTTACTACCAGCTATTGTAACTCCCGTGCACTCCCCACTACAACAACACACTATCTTGCTCCGAGTGGTAGTATTCGTGGTCGGTGTCGCTTTCTTCTCGGTCTCCATCTCCCTAAACTTCCCCTTCCCCAGGCATGCCATCCTCAAGAAGGTCAAACTCAGCTCCACAAATGATGAGAGAGCAGGCCAGCTGCTCCTGTGTCGTGCTGCTGCTGCTACCACTACTATTACAAGCCTGAGAACCGCATTAACACCAGTAACTCATCGTCAAGCTTGCCGGGTGGCGCGCAACCTCTGGCAGAAGACTGCATGACAACAGCGTCCACATAGAAAGAGACAATGCTTCCGTCGATGATGAAAGCCAGCCTAAGCAAGCATCTGTGCGAAGAAGACGTAAGATGGAAGAGCTGCAGCTAGCTAGCTATAACAAGTAGAGGAAAGATATGATCTCAGGGACCATGCAGCGACCCTAATAAGGTTGTGCAGCTAATGTGCAGCGTACAAGGGTTACGAACACGAGCCTGCGTGGTCGGCACTGCCTCTCACCAGATCGATAATGTCGTCATTAAACCCAGTGATCAAACTGGGTAACAGAACTGCAGCTGAAGAAGATATGAAGAAACCAGCTGCTGCTGCAACCGAAGACGATCAGAAACCTAGAGTCTTTAACATACATGAGTTGCAGCAGGGAAACTTGTGCTGCAACAGCTTCTGTGAAGAAGAAGCCAACATCATAGGGAGATTGCGTAATGCCACCATCCGTGTCCTCAAATACTTGATCGCTACTGCCGAGAGTGAATGAACAACGCCGCAAGATTGTGAAAACAACCCAAACCCCCAAAAGAAAAAAGAAACCCCCACTACTACTCCACCACTAATGTAAACAAACAAACACACAGGAAGATCAGTCGCGATGCTCGCTTTCTATTAGCTGTCAAGTACAAGACGATAACAAGTTATATCGCTGCTGCAATAAGATAGTGCTTCAAAATGCATAAAAACTCACAGCGAGATACATATAATAATAATTTCAAAGACAACTTCAGGAGAAACAATACTTTTTGAGAAAAAAAGAAAAAAGTCGACACACAATACGTTGACAGTCCTCTCGGATCCCTCATGCCAAAAAATCAGAGCAGCTAACCTAATGGCAACAACAGAAAAAGCAGCAGCTGGAGGGTAGGTTTGATCTATTGGGTAGTAAGTTAGTCCTAGTAATGAGTTAATGCGACAGACCGGTAGCTGCAGCAACAACAATCCCAAGGTCGATATTTTTTTTGTTGCAGTTGCCTGGCAGGGAAGCCAGCACAGAGAGAGAGGATTGAGCACTTGGGTAGAGTGTTCTGACGCCGTGCATTAAAGGGGAGGGGGGACGAGGGGAAGCTGAAGCTGTGAAGAATTAATGCCGCACTTTCTGCAACTGCCTACCGTATGATGGACTTCTTATGCACTCTTGTGCGACATTGATTGTCAGGGTAGCTAGGTGGCCAACATGGGTGGGGGACCGACCAGCCGGCGAGGGAGGGACCGACTGCTCGCTGGCCGGCTCTGCCGATCTTTTACGGATCCCGCGTTCCCGCGCCTTCTTTCTCTTCTTCATTCTTCCGTTTGCGGATTCTTCTTCCCACTCTTCGCGTGGTGGGACTTCTTCCCTGAGAGAAAATTCCCCCCACCCTCTCTCTCTCTCTCTCTTCAGACTTCGTGGCGGCGTTGGGGAATTGCGACAGACAGACAGACAGAAACCCCGTTTGCAATTGCACGAGAGCGCGCGCGGTCTCTCGCAAGAAATTTCCTACTTAAATTAGTAACTTTAACCAGTAACTAGTTAAAATTCCTTTCTTGTGAAAGAAGGAAATGTGGGGTTTGAAACGATTAAGCTAATTTTTCATTTTACATACATAGGGAATCGATTTTCATCCAACCTTGGTGATTTTTCATACACTTTGCATCCGCCTTGTTACTCTTTCATCCAATCTTGGTTTGTTGGCTCTTCCCCTAAGTGTACTCACATTGTGATGCACCCAGAAATGGGTCAAAAGTTTGGTATCCTTACATTCTAAGTCCCTTCAAGAAAAATTTCCAGCGTAACTGAAGGATCATCCACTTGGGCTTCACCATGCTATATAACCACCAAGTGTTTTCAATTTAAGTATGATGGAACATTTATCATCCTCATGGATGTCATTTGAAGGGCAGAGCCATTATCAGAATCGGAGCCCCTTCTCCTTCAAGGTTGCTGGTGCATCTTTTTTGCAGTCATAAAAGTAAAAGTAAAAGTAAGTCAAAAGTAAAATTAAGTAAAGAGTAAGTCTGTCTATTGATCAAAAGTTTTTTTTCAAACCTTTGCCATGCATTCATTCATGGACTCACCACTGGATGTATACACCACATGTAGTGTTTGGATTCTATCCACCAGTGTAATCTTTCATCCATGATTATACAAATTTGTTTTGTTCTTCAAGCTTGCTGCTGCTGCATCAGTGCAAGCAAAAAGTAAGTAAAAAGTAGGTGAAGTTATTCTGTTATGGATCAACAGTTTTCTTTTCCCTGTCATGCATTCATTCGTTCATTCACTCACTCACCACTGGGGGATGTACCATGTACAACCACATGGATTGTAGGGTGTGGATTCTATCCACCAGGGCAATCTTTCATCCATAATTACACACATGCATTTGTTTGGTTTTTCAAGCTTGCTGCTGCCTCTTTTTTTAGCTGTAGTAAAGTAAAATTAAGTGAAAGTAAGTAAAGTTATTCTGTTATGGATTAGCAGTTTTTCTTTTCCTTGACATGCATCATCCATTGAGTCAACTCACCACTGGGGAGGGAATGTACCATGTACGACCACATGCATTGTAGGATGTGGATTCTATCCACCAGGGTAATCTTTCATCCATAATTATATGTATTTGTTTGGGTTCTTCAAGGTTCGCTGCTGCCTTTTTTTGGCTGTTGTAAAGTAAAATTAAGTGAAAGTTAAGTAAAGTTAGTGTGTTATGGATCAACGGTTTTTTTACTGGCCTTCCCTACCAAGGCAAGGATATTGTGTTTAGATTCATTATAGAGTATAGTAGCTTAAGGGATTTTGCCCCCTAGGTAATAGCTCTATTTTTTATATGAGGATTTTTGGAAAGATGATACTTTGGCTTGTGTTAAAATTTGAGATTAGTTATAGAGTTATAATATCTTAAAGGATTTTGATTTCTTTCATAGAATTTTTTTAAGATTATATTTTTGCATATTGAAATATTTGAGTTACCATAACTCTTCTTTTGCCTTCAGGTACTTTTTACTGTAAATGGCAAGGCCACAGTGTGACACACCCCTTGTTTTCCTTACCATGCATTCATTCATTCACTGGCCAGAGGGGATGTATGTACTAAGTACACCACATGTAAGGTGTGGATTCTATCCACGAGGGCAAGTGTGGTGGGGTAGTTGTTGGCAGAGGGTGAGAAGGAAAGGGGAAGTGAGGGGAGGTGGGATGGGATTCTTTTTGTCCAAGCTGCCACCAAACATTTGTTTTTTAATCATGTGTTTTTTTTTCCCTTGCCTGTTGTTGCCATAAAAGCCCCCCTGTAGTCTTTCCAGATGCAAAAGGGTGAAAGAATGTGTCCAAGTTGTGTAGGCCAGAAGGTTGCACAGAGCTCCAGAGCGGTGTTGAAATTGCTGTGGTGGAGCGCTAGTAGGCAAAGGGCATGATTGCATTTCAACTATTTTGAACTGTTTCTGTTGTCTCCAAGTGGTTTGATTTCCAAGGAAGATGTCAATAACAGTGGATGAATTCCATGGTGAAGTTTCTATTTAGGGGTGTCAAAAAAGCATGTACAATGAAATCTGATCTAACCGAATTAGACAGGGGTTAGGTGGCACATACACTAAGTGCGCAAACTTGATCATCATCCAAAACTGGTGGCGGCTGAGGACTTCTACTTGTTGTGCAAAAATTATAACTTACACTTCTTGTGCAAAAACAATTGCCTGTTTATTTGTTTGTTTCCATGGCTGTTAAAAATTGTTATCTTTGTCAAGGAGGTAGTAAGATTATGGTTTGCTTTTTTCAGCACTCTTTTCTTCTGCCTAGTTTAAAGAAATGATAACAACAATGGGTAACAATATGTGGTGCAATCCATTCTATTGCGGGGAGGGGTTTTGCCAATTTATGAGCAAATTATACAGGTAATCAAGAAGAATTGTGACAAGTTTCACATTGGTGAACAGTAGCATGATTGAAAGTGTCTTCTTCACTTTCCCATTGGTATTGCCTCTTCTTGAAGGTGGGCTCTATTTGTTTTTCTGTTTCATGGTGATCTTCTTCCATTTCCCTTTGGTATTGCATATTTTTTAAGGTGGCTTTTTTATTTTCACTGGCCTTCAAATTTACACTCCACCTATCCGTTCATTTTGTTATTTCAAATCTTGTAAGGTGTAGTAACTAGTAGCCTAGCCCGCCTCAGTTTCAGCTTGCTAATTAAATTAGGGTGTCCAATGACATGTTAGAACTGGGAAAAACCTAGACAACATGGGGATGAGGTTGCATACTTTTTTCCCATGGTTTGTTGAAAGGGATTAAGTTAACTATTGGAGTGTTTTAAGAGATGTTCCACCTCTATTCCAAACACAAATATTCAATGATGACTCAATGTGGTACACATAGGTTTTCACCAATATTACTTAGTGGCCGAAAAGTCTTGCCCAACTTTGATTCGTCTACAAATGTTAGTATGTTTGGTGTCATATATACCATCATTGGTCAAAACCTAATTCCAGCATTTGTCATCACCCCTTCAACTTCTTTACCACTTGAACCACAACCACCCAATGCTAGTTTTTTGTTTGTCTGGTCTCCAATGAAACACATTCTTAATGGATTCCTCAATTGGGTGTCCTCACAATACTCCTCTCCAAAGCACTTCTGAAGCAATTTGCACTTTGAAATCTCTTATAATGTTATCAATGCTCTCAATAATGGGTGTTTTATGTTGGACATTCAATGTTGCTCCCACGGATCTCCAATAATTATGCTGATTTTTCATTTCCACAATTTACATGCTCCCTTATTCAATGTAGCCATAAATATAGAAGGTTGAATTAAGATTTGTACTGCACATCTGGTTTGTAGCCAGATTTGGCTAAATCATCTAGGTTTGATCGCCATTTTGCCTACTTCTTCCTATGGATGATCTTAGGCTACATAAAGAAATTTCTTAAAAAAACACTGCTTATGTTAAGCTCCATTGAACAAGCATTTTGGCAAAGCACAATTTTGGATCTACTCACGTATCTCATATCCTTTTGTCAATGGTTTTGGCCGAGTGGGGCCACGGGGCAGAGGTAGGTACAAAGTACAGCTCTGCCACGAAATGGAAGTGCATAATACTCATGTGCAAGTGATGTCAGGTCCTCAATGACATTATATAGTTTCTGACCATCACATTCACCAATAGTCCATATGTGGCTTCAGAGGTTTAGTGAGCTTATAAACTACTCTAACCTAAGATGTCAAGAGGGAGGAGTGAACATTTAAGTCTAAAGACCAAAAGAGCCTAACCACCGATATCTGGGTCCCTCAGCTTTACTGATGCCTCCCTCCCCCTTTGGGATGGTCTTGCAGCCTTACCTGCAGCAAGCCTCAGTGGCTCAATGGCCTATTACACAAAGCAGAAACAAGCTTTAGCCCAGTGTTTTGTGTGTGTAAGTGTCAATAGCTGTATATACATATATATGATGTATAAATCCAGTGTAAGTGTACATCATTTACACTTACACGTCCAATTGTTTTACACTTACACGAGGCCAGTGTAAATATTTGTCAAATGCACCACAGCCCCAGGTAAATGTTTTGGGGCATGTAAGTGTAAATACTAAAATTATTTGTAAAGTCACAATGCCTTTAGGCTTCCTTTCGCCCCAAACCCTTCTTTCAGGGGTATCTGTAAAGTAAGAAAATTTTAGTAAATCTGGGAATGAAATGCTGAAAATCAGCATTTAATGCACAAGGTTCAAGACTAATTATAGTAGCTCTACAAGTAGGAGCAGTAATGGAGGTGAAACTCAGTTCATCACAAAAACTGAGGTCCCCACCACCCTTGAATGGTAATGTTTTTTATTTTTTGAATCTCACTCTATTTATGATCAAACTTAGGGTTCTAGCGTTGTTTTCCTTACTTTATAAATAATTTTATTATATAATTTTAATGACCAGACCTTTTTGCAATGGGCCATTTAGCTCACTTATCATCAAAAACATTATGAAATCTCCCTTCTTCAAGTAAAAATCACATTTTTTACATTGTTATATATTTACATTGTTTTACATAGTCATGTAAAACCATATAAACATATATATTTTTACATTTACATTGTTTTATCAGACTCTGTAAAACTATGTAAATATATTTAATTTTACACTTACACTGACTACACGGAATCAAATAAATTTACATGGTTTTCCATTTACACTCGCATGGAGTGTAAATAAAATTCATTGTGGGATTTACACACACACAGTGTAAGTCCCAAACCATTTACACACACAACACTGCTTTAGACATCTCATACTTCAATTCAATTAAAATGTCTGTGAATCATGCCTTAGCTTTTAATCATCTCTCCAACAGAGTTTTTTTTTAAAAATTCATGAGGAAGGTGGACTGGCAATCCTCCACAGGACTGCAGAGGAGGACTTAGCCAAATCTGGCTACAGATCAGAGAGAAAAGTAGCTTGTTTTTGAAATCTAACTATCAACTGATGAGTTGCAAGAACTTTACTTTACTTTTTATTTAACGCCAGTCTGAATATGGCTATTTCAATCTTTTTTTGGTCAAAATGTGGCGAATTTGGAAGTTTTTTTCCCACAAAATTCTCTGTAGAAGTTGTAGGCTTTCTTTTTTGGTTGCCAAGTGGCAAAAGTATGACCCCCCTCCTCCCTGCTCACCAGTGAAAATGTGGGTATTAAATTATTTTATCATAACAGGCTACCATGGAAGGTGCACTGATCATCATCATTAGTTCACTAAGTGTCACAAAAATCCAATAAAAGATTGATGGCTGGAACCATCATAGGGGAGACAAAAAGGGAAGGCCAAAAAACGCACAACTTGTAAAAACCTTAAAAAAGAAAAGGGAGAGAGCTAGTCCCTTTTGTGGTACTAAGATGTCTCACTCACGGCCCTTTTAATGTCGTCAACATGTAAATTGTAATGGGAGGTCTAGAACAAGCATCACTCGTCAATGTAATTTTCCTTTCTATAGCAGAGGCTAAAACACATTGAAAAACAATACTAACACATTGCCTAAAAAATTTAATGAAAAAAGATAAATGACCTCCCAATTGTCTATCATGAAAAAAACGAGCACATTCTTTGATGAAATGATCCATATCACACCTGCACCTCCATGACCATCAAAATAAAATGGTGCCCCTCATGAAACCTTCTATACTTGTAATGACATTAAGTTATGTAGTTGCACCTGCTGGTCAATTAATGACATTCAAAGCCACCGTCTTTTGTGTTGGGGCTGTAACCATCACATCAGTAACAAAAGCTTGGTCTTTTCAAGTCATGTAGAAATTGGCTTGTAATGAGACTTCTAACGTAAGGGCATACCATCGCTCTTTCCATATAGCATGCCCATTTTTTCGAACGAAGGCATATATGACATCTTAGATGGCATCATGTGTGGTTATTTGCCAACCTCTAAATAGGCAATGAACTAAATGTGTGCCAAATGTGTCCAACCCATGTCCACACTAACATGTGAGAAAACTAAATGTCAAGGGTTAAATCAAATTGAGACAAAAACGTAACACCAAGGTGAAAGTAGAATGTGCGATGCAAAATGAATGAATAGATGGCCTAACAACCAACCATAACCTTTCCCCCTTACTCAAACAAGAATGAATGCGAGCTCAGGATGTTGAGGAAATGAAATCATCCTCTAAGATAAACCTAAAGGATGTGTCATGGTGGATGTTCATCAAAGATGCTTATTGTCGCAATCCCACTTTGAGGGAGTTGTGAGGTCGCCACTCACACTCTCGAAAATGGGACTTGGGAGTCCTTCGGACTCCCAAAAACTCAGAGCGTGGTTGTAGGGGTCAAAACACCTTGCATTGAAGCGTTCTTGGTACCGTTGGAAAGGTCTTGAAGTTTAGATGTCCAAAATGGCCTCACATGAGCCATTTGGACATCTGCAGCACAAGTTATGGTCAAAAGAAAGGCCGGAAGTCAAACTGGCAATTTGATTCCCGACCACTAAAAGTCAGGAATCGACCCGACTTCGGTGCGTGCAGGTGAAGTGCGACACACCATTGGAAAGCTCTTGAGGAGAGCTACAACTTTGGTTTAGACCTCAACCCGATCTGAGTTCGGGGCGAGGAGTTATGAGTGTCCAAAGTCCCGAGAGTCCAAACTGGGATAATTTCGAGACTCCACTTTGGGAGTCTCGGGAAAAAGAGCCATTTGGATGCAAGTCCTGTGGAGAGCTGCAAAGAATACTATATGGGGGAAGGTGGTGGCTTCCTCCAAGTCCGGGCCGTGGTGAATCAAGTGAGTCCAAGTTAGCTTGTGGTTTGTCCCAACACCAAATAGGTGCAGAATGAGTTCTAACCCATTTGTGGGTTGGATTTGGATGCAGGATCGTGTAAGTGAGTAAGCTTGTCCTTCTTCCTAGTCTATCCCGAAGCTTTCAGCACGCCCCTCTCACCCCCTTTAGTGCTGGAAGCTGGGAGCAGCTCCAAGTCCCAAACTACTTCCGCATTTTGACATAGTTGGACCCCTTTTGGGTCCAACAAAGGATTTGGGAGTGCGTCATTTATAGACCTGGGGTGCCAGTAACTACCAAACTCTTAAAAGAAGGGTGCATCTCCCTAGCTATAAAAGGAAGGCCATTTCGCACTACATGTAAACATGTTTGAAACATGTGTGGGCCCCCTTTCAACCTAAAAAACATATTCTTCCAAAATGGGTATGTCAAAAATACGAAACCTAAAGCATAAATATCGAACCACTAGAACCCAACTCTTTAGAAAAACAAACGGGCACAATCTTCCATAGAGAGAAGGCCTACACCACCAAAAGATATCGGTAGTTGAACCTAACACCTTGCTAAGGGGTAAAGGACTATCAAAAACCTGGACCCATAATGTTTCCACATACCTGCATAATTTCCTATTGAAACTCACCAAAAGAGATAGAAAGGAAGAAGAAATATGTATTATTTAAGTGAAATAGAAAGGTTGATGAACTACACATGAGGAAAAAATGCCCAAAGCAACATGGGCATCCTTTAAGAGAAGAAGATCATTGATATGCGACATGTCCTGAGATAAAACCTCATCCAAAAAATGCGTGACAAAATTTTGAAAACCCACTGGCACACTTAAAATGCATAAGCCATATGTGACCAAAATGCAACTTTGAAGAATCTCTATGCTTGGAAAGATCCCTAATGGACTCCAAAGCTTGCACTTTGACACATTGACCCTAAGCCCAATTAAGGTTAATTGGGTTGAAAGGTGGTCAAAAGCGCAAGTAATCTCACTCATAGGCCCCACGATGCAAGTATCGTCTGTTAAGGATGGAAAAACATAGTTGGGGGCCCACACAATGGTCTTTAAGAGAACTCGATAATGGGCCAAAACAAATAAAAAGCCTCATAGGGGGTCACCTTATCTCATGCCTAAATATGATTCAATAATGGTGACCCCCTCTAGATGCTGCCCATGTTGGAAGTAAAGAAAAGAAACAACACCATAAAATAACCTAGTAAAAGGGACAATATTCGCTAAAAGCCCCCCGGCATCACACAAGTTTCTGAAAATAACAGCCAAAGTTAACCTCAACTAAGTTAATATTTGGTTTCACCTTTACCCACAGTTACCAAGATGAAACCAAATATTATCTCAATTGAAGTTCATCCGCAATTAAGTAATAACAAGCATCTAGTGGATGGTGCACTAGTGGGTGTTGGTCCACCATGGCCCTGTTAGGGTCTACACACACACTTGTCAATAGTAGGAACAATTTTATGCCCATAAATAGGCATAATAGTTTTTACATGCACATAATCATTCTCAATCTAGACTAAGTATAACATCTTTCATCTTTTCTAGGGGAGATATTCAAAGATATAAAATGCCTTCCTTAAACACTATAAAATTTATCCAAGTGTTTTATGGGTGGGCAAATCCCATCAATGCAAGAGGACTTGAATATTTCCACACAATATTCTCATGACACATGTGTGAAGTAAATTTTGCGGTTCCATCCATTATAATGTATAATAAATGATATTTATTGTGGCATATATTACATTAAAATGGCAATTTGACATTAGTTAATGGCACATGTAATACAAATAACACATTCACCTTCGTTCCATCCATGGTTACTTTGCATTAACAATTATTGATAAATATATAGTCAACTAGTTGGCCATCCCCCCCAAAACAAACATCATGCTACCAATGTTGCTAGTGAATTGTAATTGGACTCTACTTATTTCCGAGTCACCAAATGCAATTATAATTAGGTATAGACAAGTCATTATTGGGGGACATGGGACTCCACTAGATTCAATGATGGGTGTGACCATTATTTTTTAATAAGAACACAAAGGTGTTCACCATATGGTGTCTTCAATTTTTGGAAAAAATGTGAAATATCAATGCACAAAAGAAAACACTTTCTTATAGTGAACTTTTGTAGGTCTAGTCTTCTTTCTTGGCCCAACTAGGAGTTGTCTTGCTTTTGAGTGGTTCTTGTTGGGGGTTTTTTTTTTTTTT
>Ga0209611_10007860_pt1 | contig 16954 bp, 10 predicted proteins | sample S1TSphgellanicum_3_FD_187693 | JGI IMG/M metagenome (GOLD analysis project Ga0209611, IMG submission 187693) | Host-associated microbial communities from peat moss isolated from Minnesota, USA - S1T2_Fc - Sphagnum magellanicum MG (SPAdes) (version 2) | ecosystem: Host-associated > Plants > Peat...
GATCGCGTAGGAAAACGAATTCGTGTTGCGGTCGAAGTTGACGTAGGCGAGCAGCAGGATGAAGCCCTTGGTGGGATCGCTGTTGCTGGAGAGCCAGTCCTGCGTGAAATCCGCGGGCGTCTTGCTGTCGAAATCCTTGTACTTGGCCGCGTCCGGGTCCTTGATGAGCTCGGTGACCTTGACCTTGTTCCAGTCGAGGCCGCGGTACTCGACGTCGCAGCCGTAGCCCTTGTCGCGGATGTAGTCGGCGATGCCGCCCGTGATCGCCTCCATGCGCGTGCCGAGGTCGTAGCGCGCGTTGGTCTTTTCCATGATCGCGTGGATCGTGTGGATGTAGCCGTCGTCGTCGTTGTCGCCGGGGACGATCAGCTTCGGGTAGCCGTGCTTGCCGAACCAGACGATCAGGTTGGTCGTGGAAGTGGGCAGGCACGTCTGCTCTTCCTGGCCGAGATCGGGCATGCCCACTTTTTGCTCGGCGCGGGCGGGCGCAAGCAGCAGGACGGCCAGCGCAAACGCGGCCGGGACATGGATGGGGCGCAGCTTCAAAAGGAGCATACGGTTAAGGAGCACGCGCTGTTCCTTAACACACTTAACTTCCTAATACAACCTCTCTCGCCTCTGAGAGCCCGGCGGGCAGAGGTGGGGCGGCCCCTAATAGTCGCCCTGCGAGGAGACGATCTTGCCTACCAGGCCGTACGCTTTTGCCTCTTCGGCGCTCATCCAGAAATTGCGGTCGGTGTCCTTCTCGATGCGCTCGACCGGCTGGCCGGTCTGCTTGGCAAAGAGGTTATTCAGCCGGTCGCGCATCTTGAGAATTTCCACCGCCTCGATGCTGATGTCGGTGGCCTGGCCGCCGACGCCGCCGCTGGGCTGGTGCAGCATGTAGCGGGTGTTGGGCAGCGAGAAGCGCTGCTCCAGCGGCACGGAAATGTAGATAAGCGCGCCCGCGCTGGCGACCCAGCCGGTGCCGAGGATTTTCACCTTCGGCTTCACGAACTTGATCATGTCATGGATGGTGTCGCCGGCCTCGACGTGGCCCCCCTGCGAGTTGATGATGAGCTTGATCGGATTGTCGTTGAGCGCGGAAAGCAGGATCAGTTTCTGGCACACTTCACGCGCCGACTTCTGGCTGATTTCGCCAAAGAGCAGGATGGTGCGGGTCTCGAGGATTTTCTCCTCCAGCTTGCTGCCGCCGCCTTCGTCTTCGCCCTTGGGCTTCTTGCCCTTCGGCTCTTCCTCGTCCTCGTCTTCGTCGTCATCCTCGAGCCGCTGGGCGCGAAGCTTGTATGCATCGAACTGAAAATCCATAGACGCTCAAGATACCGCTTCCGCGCTTCGTGGCAATCCGTCTTCGTTGGTTTTTGACAGGATTAAGAGGATTCAAAAGATTATGGGGGATACCTCTTTGTCTTTAACCAATCCCATTAATCATCTTAATCCTGTCAAAAAAACTCAGAGGCCGTACTTGCCCTTGAGATAATCGAGAAAGTAAATCGCGCGCGTGGGTTCGCCGGTGGCGCGCTCGATGAGTTCCGTCGGCGAATAGCGCCGGCCGTGGCGATGGACTTTCTCGCGCATCCACGCGAGCAGGCGACCGTAATTTCCGCCGGCCAATTCCTCGACCATGGCCGGCTCATGCCGGACGGCGGCGGCGTATAGCTGGGCGGAGTTGAGATTGCCCAGCGTGTAGGTCGGGAAGTAACCGATGAGGCCGAGCGCCCAGTGCGTGTCCTGCAGGCAGCCGCGCGCGTCGTCCGGCACGGAGAGGCCGAAGATTTGCTGGAAGCGCGCGTTCCAAGCGGCAGGGAGGTCGTTCACGGAAAGATCGCCGGCGACGAGTTTCTGCTCGATCTCGAAACGCAGGATGATGTGCAGGTTGTAGGTCGCCTCGTCGGCCTCGACGCGGATGTGCGAGGGCTTCACGCGATTGACCAGCAGCCAGAATTCCTCCAGCGGCAGCGCCTTCAGCGAGGGGAAAACCTCCTTCGCGCGCGGATACCAATGCGCCCAGAACGCGCGGCTGCGCCCGACCTGGTTCTCCCACAGGCGCGACTGCGACTCGTGAATGCCGAGCGAAACGTAGGTGCCGATGGGCGTGCCGAAATGCGCGGCGTCGAGCCCCTGCGTGTAGAGCCCGTGCCCGGCCTCGTGCATCGTGCCGGAGAGCGAGCTGGTGAAGTCGCGTACGTCGTAGCGCGTGGTCAGGCGGCAATCGCGCGGGCCCATCTCGGTGCAGAACGGATGCACGGTGGTGTCGATGCGCCCGGCCTCGAAGTCGAAGCCGATGGCCTCGGCGATTTGCTGGTTCAACGCGCGCTGGACGTCGACCGGGTACTCGCCGTCGAGCCGCGCCGGGTCGACCGCGCCGGTGATTTTCTCGAGCGCCGGGAGCAACGGCGAAAGCTGCTTCTGCAAATCGGCGAAGACCGGCGTGAGGTCCGCCGCGCGCGCGCCCGGCTCGTAGCCCTCGAGCAGGGCGTCGTAGCGGCACGTGCTGTAGCCCCAGCACTCGGCCTGCTCGCGGGTGAGCGCGAGAATTTTTTCCAGCCATGGCGCGAAGGCGGCGAAATTCGATTCGCGCCGCGCCTGCGCCCACGCATCGCGCGAGAGCGACGTGGTGCGCGCGAATTCCTCGACGAGCCGCCCGGGCAGCTTCGTCGCGCGGTCGTAATCGCGGCGCCACTCGCGCACGTTGGCCTCGCGCAGCGCCGTCTCCTCGGCGTCGGCGGTCGCGGGCAGGCTGTCCTCGCACGCCTTGATCCAGTCGCCCACCTCCGGCGCGGTGCCGAGCCGGTGCGTCAGGCCCGCGAGCTGGCTGAGCTGCTCCGCCCGGTACGCGCCGGCCTTCGGCGGCATGTACGTCTCCTGGTCCCACGAAAGCAGACTGGCCGCACTATTATATATGGCGATTTCACGGGAGCGTTGCAGCAGGGAGTCGTAGGCGTTCATGTTGGGGTTCCTCGTTTCCAAGTTGTACCTGGGAACGCCCCCTGTCATCCGTGAAATTCCATTTCGCGCCAACCAATTTGGCTTATGATAGGCTCCCCATGCCTTCTGCCTTCGACTTCACCAAGCCGGCCGGCCGCGGTGCGTGGACGCGCGAACTGCTCGCGCCGATGGATGAGGCGAAGTTCGACGAACTCGCGCGCATCCTTTTCGCGTGGCAATACGCGCGGATTCCGGCCTTGGGGAAACTGTGCGCTGCGCATGGGATCGTGCCGGAGAGCCTGCGCTCATGGAAAGAAATCCCCGCCATGCCGCAGCAGGTCTTCAAGCTCGAGAAGCTTTACGCGCGCGGCTTGAAGAAGCCCGCGGCGATCTACGAAACCAGCGGCACCACCACCGGCCAGCCGGGGCGGCAATTTCTCGCGGACACGGACATCTATCGCGCCGTAGCGCTGGGGAATGCGGCGCGTCCGCCGCGCGAGGGCCTCGCGCATTTGCATTTCCTCGCCCCCTCGCCGCATGACGCGCCGCATTCTTCGCTGAGCGCGATGTTTGGTTTTTGGGCGGAGGAATTTGGGGCCAAGCGCTCTGCTTTTTGGGTCAACAACAACACGATTCACTTTGTCGCCTTGCGCGCGGTGCTGGAGACGCAGTGCCGGCAAGGTGTGCCGATTGGCATCGCGGGGACGGCCTTCAGTTTCGTGCACGCGATCGATGCGTGGGCCGATTTGCCGCCGCTGGAATTGCCGCCGGGGAGTTGGCTGCTCGAGACGGGCGGCTTCAAGGGCCGGAGCCGCGAGGTTTCCAAGCCGGAACTCTATGCGCAGCTCGCGCGCACGTTCTCTATTCCGGATGCCAACATTTATAACGAATACGGCATGAGCGAGCTTTCCAGCCAGGCCTACGCGCGCGGCACGGAGGGCCTGCACGAGACGCCGCCGTGGACGCGCGTGCTCGTGGTCGATCCCGTGACGGGCCGCGAGGTTCGCGTCGGGCAAAAGGGGCTCGTGCGCTGGATCGATCTCGCCAACGTCGATTCGGTGATGGTGTTGCAGACGCTCGACCTCGCCGAGCGCACGCCGCAGGGCTTTCGCCTCATTGGACGGCTGCCGCGTACCGAGCCGAGAGGATGTTCGCTGAGCGCGGAGGATTTGGTGGGAGTCCATCAGGGTCAGGCCGGAGGCTGACCCTCCCAGAAATATGACCACGCGCCAACGCATCGACCTCCTCGCCCGCGCCTATCCGCGTCTGTTTCCACGCGCGGAATTGCTGCGGCTCGTGCGCGAGCAGCTTGGCCACGTCGATGCGCTCGAACGCTGGATCGTCCGTGGCGGCAAACGTGTTCGCGCCAGGGCGCCGCGATCGATTTACCACATCTGCGCGGGCAACCTGGCCGTCTCCGCGCAGACCAGCCTCGCGCACGGATTGGTCCTCGGGGCGCGCAACATGGTCAAGCTTCCGGGAGAGCGCGATGATGCCTCGACGCGGCAGGAAATCCTCGCCTTCATTCGCGGCCTGCCCGCACCGCTGCGCAAACTGGTTGCGGCGTACAACAAGCTCGACGAAAAAGCGCTGCGCCAGGCCGATGCCGTCATCGCGTTCGGTTCCGACGCCACCATGGCCAGTATCCGCGAGAAACTGCGCTTCGACCAAAAATTCATCGCGCACGGACACGCCGTCAGCCTGCTCTGGATCGGCGCCCCGAACAAACTCACGCCGAGGCAGGCGCGCGCTTGCGCCATCGACGTTCTCACGTATGACCAACTCGGCTGCCTTTCGCCGCAGGCGATTTATGTGCAGCTGGGAACGAATATCGAAGCGCTCGGCGAAAAGCTCGCGCAGGCTTTGGAAAAGGAATGGCAGTCCATCGCGAACAAGCCCGCGCGACCGCTGAGCGTTGCCGCTCGCATTGCCGAGGCGCGCGACGTTGCTTTTGCACGTGGCCATCGCGTTTGGTTGCCTTCGTCGCGGCATCTCGGCTGGATGGTGATCTCTGATCCCAACCCGGAATTTTCGCCGTCGCCGCTGCATGGCGTGATCGTTCTTCGCCGCTGCGCCGAATCGAAACTTAAAGAGACGCTCGCTGCCGTCGCGGGCCGCATCTCGACCGTGGGCATCGCGGGGCAAATGTCCTCGCGTCTCGAGAAGGACTTTCTTAGCCTCGGCGTTTCCCGTTTTTGTCCCGCCGGCCGCATGCAATTTCCTCCTTTGACCTGGCACCACGACGGCCGCCAGACCCTGGCCGAGCTCGTGACGTGGATCGATGTGGAGGGTCGCGCATGACCTCCCTGTCCTCACCGAAAACCACCTGGCCGCGCTGGGCCGCGTGGGGCTTTTGCCTGCTGATCTTCACGATCATCTGCACCGACGTCGCCCTCCATCCCGACAAGCACAATACGTGGCCGACCTACCGCGACGCCTCGGCCCATTGGTGGGCCGGGATCGATCCTTACAGCGACAACCTCCACGCGGGCTTCTTTTACTTTCCGCAGGCGGCCTTTCTGTTCACGCCGTTCAACCTGCTGCCCCACCTGACGGACAAACTCGTGCTGGGCGAGCTCGTCTGGCGCGCCTTCACGTTCGGCCTTTTTCTCTACGCCCTGCGCCGGCTTTACGGTTTTTTCCTCGAGGCGAAATCGCCTGCGCGCGATCGCACGTTTCTTTTTCTCGCGCTGCTCGCGGTGCCCAGTTCCTTCGCCAGCCTGCGCAACGCGCAGTTCGACCTGCCGCTGGCCGCGCTGATCGTGCTGGCCGCCGCCGAAATCGCCGCGGAGCGCTGGAGCATGGCGGCGCTCTGGCTCTGTCTTGCCGTGGCGCTCAAGCCGCTTGGCATCGTGCCGCTCCTGCTGTTTTGCGCGCTCTATTGGCGGCTGATTCCGCGCGTGCTGGTGGGGCTGGTTATTGTCCTCGCGCTGCCGTTCCTGCATTGGAGCCCCAGCTTCGTTGCGCAGGAATACCGCCGCTGCTACGAGGCGCTGAGCCTCGCTTCCGACGCGAATGAACCGCGCTACAGCGAACTCATGGCGCTTCTGGCGCATGCGGGCATCGGCGTGCCGCTGGCCTTGCGGACTGTCCTGCGCGTCGTCTTCGCGGTAATCTATCTCGGCCTTGGCGCGATCGCCTTGCGCAAGCTCAGCCTTGTGGAATCGGCATGGACCGTCGGCGCGCTCGCGGCGGATTATCTCATGCTCTTCAATCCGCGCACGGAGACGTGCTCCTACGTTTTTCTCGGGCCATTCGTCGCGAGCCTTGCGCTCTATTATGGCGCGCTGGGGCGCCGCTGGCTCGCGCGCGGACTCGGTTTCGCGGCGGTCGGCCTCGCCTGCGATGCGTTTCCGCGGCTCGGCGCTTTCAGCGTGCACGACCTGACCGATCGCTGGTTCAAGCCGCTGATCGCCGTCGTTTTTCTCGCGGCGCTCGTCGCGTTTATTTTTCAGCCGCGGCGGGAGCAGGCGGCCCGGCGCGAGTAGGAAAAGGAAGCCGTGCGCATACATTCGCAGCGCGGAGGCGCGGACAAGATCATCCCTCGACAACCTGCGCGCCACGTGCGCTAATTTCCCGCGATGAATCGCCCGCGTTCCCGTTCCGCCCAAGAGGGCAAATCCCAGCCAAGGAAGTCCCCGCGCCCGGCGCAACAACGCCCCAGTGCGCCTCGAAAAAATCAGCAGCGCGCGCCGCAGCCCCAGTCGCGCCCCGCACCACCGCGCCCGGCCCAACCCCCGCGCGAGCAAAAACCCAGACCCGCGAAGTCCGGCCCGCCGCCGTTGCCCAAGGTTCCCCTGCCCTCCCATTGGCGCGAGTCGCTGCTGCTCCTGCTGGATCAGCCGGGCTACCAGCCGATGGACGAAAAAGCGCTCGCCCGCCGGCTGCGCGTGCCGCCGGAGGACGGCGCGGCGTTCACCGCATTTCTCGCTGAGCAGGAAAAGGCCGGCCTGATCATGCAGGTGCGGCACAGCTTTTACGTGCTGCCGAAGCGGCTCGGTTTCACCGTGGGCCGGTTGCAGATGAACGAGCGCGGTTTCGGCTTTCTCGTGCCGGTCGATCCGGCCGAACCCGATTTTTACATCGCGGGCGACGACACGGCCAACGCCTTGCACGGCGATCTCGTCCTCGCGCGGCTCAAGGCGCAGCACGGCCGCCAGCGCGACAGCCGCCTGCGCGGCGAAGTGGTGAAGGTGCTCCAGCGCAAGCGGCGGCAGATCGTCGGCACGCTCAACCGCACGCCGATGTTCTTCTACGTCGTGCCGGATGAATCGCGCATCCCATACGACATCTCCGTGCCGACGCCGGAGGGCACGCCGCCGCTCGGGCAAAAAGTGGTGGTGGAGCTCAAGGAATGGCCCGACCGGCGCAAGCCGCCGGAGGGTGTGATTTCCGAGGTGCTCGGCGCGCCCGATGCGCCCGGCGTCGACCTGCTCTCCATCGTGCGCAAGCACGATCTGCCCACGTCGTTCCCGCTCGCCGTCGAGCAGGAAGCCGCGGAGATCGCGGCGCAAATTTCACCGCAGGAAATCGCGCGCCGCGAGGATTTCCGCAAGCTGCTCACCGTCACGATCGACCCCGACGACGCGAAGGACTTCGACGACGCGCTCTCCTATCAGGTACTGCCCAACGGCGACTTCGAGATCTTCATCCACATCGCCGACGTCTCGCACTACGTCGTGCCCGGCACGGCGATGGACACGGAAGCGCGTTCGCGCGGCAACAGCATCTACCTCGTCGACCGCGTCATCCCGATGCTGCCGGAAAAACTCAGCAACGGCATTTGCTCGCTGATGCCGAACGTCGACCGGCTGGTCAAAACGGCCATCGTCACGCTCACCCGGCGCGGCGAAACCAAGAACTTCCGCTTCGCCGCCGGGATCATCCACAGCGCGAAACGTTTTACGTATAAGGAAGCCTTGGGACTGCTGCGCAAGCCGGCGGCCTCGCCGCTGGGCACGGCGCTCCACGAGCTCAACGCCATGGCGCAGACGCTGCGCAAACGGCGCTTCGCGTGCGGCGCGCTGGACCTCGATTTTCCCGAGGTGAAGGTGCGCGTGAACGAGCTGGGCATTCCCACGGGCCTCGAGCACATGGAGAACGACATCTCGCATCAACTCATCGAGGAATTCATGCTGCTGGCCAACGAGGTCGTCGCCCTGGAACTCAAGCGCCGCCAGCGGCCGGGCATCTATCGCATTCACGAGACCCCGGACCCCGAGCGGCTGCAGGAATACCGCGCGCAGGTCAAGTCGATGGGCTTCTCCTGCGGCGACCTGACGCAGCGCGGCGAAATCCAGAAGCTGCTCAACCAGGTCCGCGGCAAGCCGGGCGAGAGCGTGGTGAAGATCGGCCTGCTTAAGTCGCTCAAGCGCGCCATGTACAGCCCCAAGCCGCTCGGCCACTACGGACTGGCCAAGCAGAACTACACCCACTTCACCTCGCCCATCCGGCGCTACTCGGACCTGCTCGTGCATCGCGTGCTTTTTGAGCGCGGCAACGCCACCGGCGACCTCAGCTACGACGGCCTGTCGCGGCTGGCGCTGCATCTTTCCACCACGGAACGCACCGCATCGGAGGCCGAGCAGGAATCGGTGCGGCTCAAGAAACTCGAGTATTTCGACCGGCAGGCCCACGCCACGCGCCGCACCTCGTTCACGGCGCTGATTCAGGAAGTGCGTTCGTCGGGACTCATGGTGCAACTGCCGGAATTCGTCATTCAGGGCATGGTTCCGCTGTCAGGATTGCAGGGCGACTTGTTTATTTTCAACCCGCAGCGCTTGGAATTGTACGGCCAGCGGTCGAAGATTACCCTGCGCGCTGGGCAGACTTTGCAGGTGGAAGTGGCCCGGGTCGATCTAGGTAGGCAGCAAGTGGACTTTCTCGTTACCAAACAAAGCCTTATGAAAGTTTCACGCTGAACATTTTTTTATGCTTGTAAGGCATTTAGATTTCGCATACCTTTCCCAGTAATTGCAGAAAGCCCATGAGCGCTGAAGAGACCCTCCACGACGTCGAGATCCGGGAGCAACAGCTCCAATCCTTCATTCTGAAATCCCCGGAATACCGCAGGCGCGCGGACCAGGAATTGAAGCGGCAGGTGACAATTCTCTACCTCGCCATCGCGCTTTTGCTCATTTTCCAGGGCTTCTTCACGCTGAAGGTGCTCGGTATTCTTCCGATCAGCGAGATGATGCTGGTGAGCGTGACGTCGATGCTCGCCATCGTGAATTGCCTGTTGTTGATCCGGACCAAGACCTGGCTGCATCGCCTGAACGAAGCCTGGCTGGGCCCGCAGGAAAAAGTCGCGATCACCACGCTGCGCTCGCAGCGGAAGGAGATCATGACGCGCCTGAGCGCCGCGCCTGATGAAATCGCGAGCGCGGAGCTTAATTAGGTAGCCGCGCGCGTGAGCGCGTGGACTCGCCGTGCAGCCGATCCACCGCCTTACGGCGGCGGCTACGAAACAATAACGGCACTCGCCGCGCCGTACTCGGCGGTGTGCGAGAGGCTGACGTGGATTTCCCGCACGCCGCGCGACTTCGCGTAGTCGATGGCGCGGCCGTGCAGGACGACGCGGGGCTGGCCGCTGGGCTCGCGCACGATTTCCAGGTCGCGCCAGCCGATTTCCCTGCCGATGCCGGTGCCGAAGGCCTTGCTGATCGCTTCCTTCGCGGCGAATCGGGCGGCGAGGTGCAGATGGGGAAACTTCATGCTTTGCGCGTAGGCGATTTCGTCCTCGAGGAAAACGCGATGCAGAAAACGGTCGCCGAAACGCTCGAGCGACTCGGCGATCCGCTTCGTCTCCACGATGTCCATGCCGATGCCGAGAATGCTCATGTGGCCACGGAGGAAACGGCGGGCGCGACGGCTTCCTTGGCGAGGCGCAGGCACTCGCGCATGTCGAGCTTGCCCGAGGCGAGGATCGGCACGGCCGGCACGTGATGCGCGACCTTGGGAATCCAGAGGCTGGTCAGGCCCTGCTCGAGCAGCTTTTTGCGCAGCACGACGAGGTCGATGCGCACCGTCGTCAGCAGCACGAGGCTCTCGCCTTTCTTTTCGTCCGGCACGCCCATGACGGCGAGCGGCGGCCCTTCGCCCGCGGCGGGATGCAGGTCGAGCGCCTCGGCGATTTTATTTTCCACGGTCAGGTGCGGCACCATCTCGCCCGCGATCTTGGAGAAGCGGCTGATGCGGCCCTCGATGAAAAGGAAGCCGTCCTCGTCGAGCCGGCCGACGTCGCCGGTGCGGTACCAGCCGTCCTTGAGCACGGCGGTGGTCTGGTCGGTCTCCTTGAAGTAGCCCTCGAAAACGTTCGCGCCGCGCAGCCAGAGCATGCCCGACTGGAAGATGCCGAGGTCCTCGCCGGTTTCGGCGTCGCGGATGCGCGCGCTCAGGCCCGGCACCATGCGGCCCACGCTGCCGACGCGGCGGCCGAGCACGCCGTCGGGGTTGATCTTCGAGGGCGGATCGTCGAAGAGATTGCAGGCGACGACCGGCGAGGCCTCGGTCATGCCGTAGCCTTCGCTGACCTGAATGCCGAACTTGGCCTCGAATTCGCGCATCAGGTCGAGCGGCAGTTTTTCCGCGCCGGTGACGATCATCTTGAGCGAGCGCAACTGCTCCGGACGGGCCTTGCGCAGGAAGGCGCGCAGGAACGTCGGCGTGGTGATGAGCAGTTGCAGCTTGTGGCGCTCGATGGTCTCGACCAGCTTGGCCGCGTCCATCGGGTTGGGATAAGTCACCACGCGCGGGCCGCCGAGCAGCGGCCACCAGAGCGTGACGGTGAAGCCGAAGCTGTGGAAAACCGGCAGCGAGCCGAGGATCGACTCGACATGCACGCGGCCGAGGATCGCGCCGATCTGCGCGACGTTGGCAAGGATGTTGCGGTGCGTGAGCACGACGGCTTTCGGTTCGCCCGAACTGCCGCTGGTGAAGAGCAGCCCGGCTTCCTCGCGGTCGCCGACCTCGGGGATCTTGAGTTTGCGGCGCAGGAGGCCGAGCGGCAGCAGGCGCGCGGCGATCCACCAGCGCTTGATGGTGCTCTTGGGGAAACTCTTGATCAGCTCGCCGAGGTCGATGCGGTTCTCGATCCACGGGAAATCGGTGATCTTCTCCACCACGGCCGGCGCGGTGATGAGGCGCTGGATGCCCGCGCGCGCGATGGCCGATTCGTTGGCGGCGCGACCGGCGGTGAAATTCAGGTTCACCGGAATCTTGCCGGCGAGGACGACACCGAGGTTCGCCACCGCTGCGCCGATGCTGGTCGGCAGGACGATGCCGATCCGTTTTTCCGGCACGTTCTTGCGCAGCCATTGCGCGAGGGTGATGCCGACGGCGAGCAATTCGCCCCCCTTGAGGACCCGGTCGCCCGCGTTGGCGTCGACGAAGACCGGGCTGAGGAACCGCTTGCGCAGACCGCGCAGGATTTCAAATCCGAGGTGCGATTTCAGCTCGGGCCGCGATTGGAAGGCCGCCTCGGACAGGTCGTAGAGATCGCGCCGCACGCGCTCCGACGTGGCCTCGGACGCATTCAGCGGATTGCCGAAAAAAATCCAGACGTGCAGCGGCACGACGCGCGGGAGCTTCCAGAAAAACATGCCGCCGTAGTAGGAGAAAATCGAGCCCCAGACATTCTCCAGCCAGACCGGCATGACCGGCACGCGGGCCTTGCGCGCGATCAATTCATAGCCGCGGTTGAGCTTCTGCAGCGTCGCGGTGCGGGTCAGCGCGCCCTCGGGGAAAAGGCAGACGACCTCGCCGCGAGCCAGCGCGTTGACCGCCGTCTCGATGGCCGTGCGCGCGATCTTCGGGCTGATGGGAATCGCGCCGAGCAGGCGCAGGCCCCAATGCAGGAAGCGCGCGCGGTAAATCTGGTCGTAGACGAGGAAGCGGATCGGCCGCGGGCAGGCGAGTTGCAGGATGACCGCGTCGATGTACGAGATGTGGTTCGGCAGCAGGAGCACGCCGCCCTTGGCGGGCAGCGCGTCGACGTTCACCGGCGAGACGCGGTAGAACACGCGCGCGACGAGGCCCAGCGCGAGACGCAGCAGGCCTTCCGGCGTGAGGAAAATAATGTAAAGCGTGAGGAACGTGGTGGGCACCGCGTAGAGGAGCAACTGGGTCCGCGCCGGCACGTCGAAGACGGCGGAGACGATCAACTGGATGATCACGGCCACGACGCCGAAGAGATTCGAGAGCAGGAGATTTCCGCTGAGGATTCGCCCGCGCCGCTCGGGCTCGACCTGCTCCTGCAGATGGGCGTTGAGTGGGACGACAAAGAGCGCCCCGGCCACGCCGAGGGCGAACAGCGCGAGGAGAAACCAGCCGGTGACGGGCTTGAGCTCGGCGGCGGCGGCGCAGGCGATGATCAGGCCGAAGGAGCCGATCGGGATCAGGCCGATTTCGACCTGGTGGGTGGTCATGCGCGTGACCAGGAAACTGCCGAAGACGATGCCCGCGCCGAGGGTCGCGGCGAAGACACCCGCGTGGGAGGCCGTTCCGACGGCGTGGGGATGGACCGAGTTGGCGACCTCGATGAGCGTGAGGTAGAGCGCTCCCGCGAGGCCGTAAAAATAGCTGATGCCGAGAGCGCAGAGCCGGACGGGCTGATCGCGCCAGACGTCCTTGAGCTGCCCGAAGTGCTCCCACAGCAAGGAGACGCGGAACGGCTGGTTGGTGTGGGCCGGCGTCGGCTGGATTTGGTACCCGATGAGTAACGCGAGCACCGCGAGGCCGGTGAGCACGGCCATCGTCATTTCCGCGCCGCGCCAGTGGTCGTGCAGCCGGGAGAAGGAGAAGTCGTAGAGCGCGCCGCCGGCGAGACCGCCGACCAGCATGCTGGAGATGGCCGTGACCTCGACCACGCCGACGGCGGAACTGATCTTGGTCGAGCTGACGATTTCCTTGATGATACCCTGCTTGGCCGGCGAAAAGAACGCGCACTGGATGCCGAGCAGGAAGAGGCCGAAGGTGCAAAGCGACATGCTGTGCCACGCCAGCGCGGCGGCAATCAGCGCCATGATGATGAACTGGGCCCAGAGCGTGAGGACGATGACGTTGCGCTTGGAGAAACGGTCGGCCACCCAACCGGCGGCCGGCGCCAGGACGATGAACGGCAGGATGATGATCGCGGCCAGGGTGGTCTTGATCATCTTCGCCGTGGTGTCGGCGTCGTGGGTGTTGTGCGGGAAGAGCTCGCCGGCGACCGAGATGCCCAGGGCGATGAGCATCAGCTTGGCGGCATTGTCGTTCAGCAGCACCTGAATCTGAACTGCGACGAGGGACCAAAACGAACGCTTCATGTGAAGTGTGGGATTTTGGGGCCGCTCGCTCGTGATTCCAAGCCTTGAATTGGCGGCCGGGCCTGCCTCGCCCAGGCAGTTCACCCTTGGTTCCAGTCAAGTTTACATGCGAAATGCCTTTGCCTCATCAGTGGACGGGGCAGTAGCGCGCTGGTAAAATGGCTCGCTTGATAGAACCCGGCAATCCAGAAAAGCCCAGCCGCATCCAGTTCCGCATGGCCTGGCGATTGATGCTGTGTCTCTTCGGCCACCTGGCGCTGCTCTTTTTCCTGGCGATCTATTTGGTTGCCTCGCTGAACCAGGTGCAGCTCTACACGCCCGAGGCCCGCGCCGACGAAGTGCAGCTCGAGAGCATCAAGGCCGTCCCGGCCATCCTCGCCGCCATGAACACCCAGCGCCTCTCCTATCAGAAGAGCGGCGACCCGCACGACCTCGCGCTCTACCAGCAGGCCCGCGCCGCGCTGCAGTCCAACCTCGACTCGCTCCACACGCCGCTGATTTTGCCCAGCGATCTCGAAAGCCAGCGCCGCGCCCTGGTGCGCAAGTGGGTCAGCGAGATCGGCGACTATGCCGCCGACACGCCCAAGCCCACGCCGGCGCAGCTCGACGCGCTCAACGCCGCCAGCACCACCCTCCTCAGCCAGATCAACGACCTGACCGCGCGGGTCCAGAGCGAGCAGCGGGTCAAGCTCCAGAACCTGCAGGGGCAGGAGGCACGCGAGGCCAGCAACCGCGTCACGACGATGTGGGTCTGCGTCGGCGTCATCTCCTTCGTCACGGTCGCGATGCAATTGGCGCTGGCCAACTCGATCATCGGCCCGATCCAGGCGCTCACCGCCGTCGTGCGCCGCCTGCGCGCCGGCGACTACTCCGCACGCGCCCGGCTGCGTTCCGGCGACGAGCTGCAGAGCCTCGGCGAGAGCTTCAACGGCATGGCCGAGAGCATCGTCCAGGGGCGGCACGAGCTCGAGGACAAAAACAAGCGCCTCTCCGAGCAGCAGGAAGCGCTGCGCTACGCCAACGCCGGCCTCGAGGAGCGCGTGACGCTCAAGACGCGCGAGCTCGAGGAGAAGAACCAGAAGCTCAACGAGGCCGTGCGCCTGAAGGACGAGTTCCTCGCCACGCTCAGCCACGAGCTGCGCACGCCGCTCACGCCGATCATCTCCTGCACCCACATCCTCAATGCCGACGGCCAGCTCTCGCCCGAGGAGTACAAGAGCGTGCAGGTCATCGACCGCAACGCGCGCGCCCTCTCGCGCATGATCGACGAGCTGCTCGACCTCTCCATCGTCACCAACCGCAAGCTGCGGCTCATCCGCGAGCGCACCGAGATGAACGAGTGGACCCGGATGACCCTCGAGCACCTGCGGCCCGAGTGGGAACGCAAGGAGATCACCGTCGACTTCGTCCCGAGCCGCGAGGACATCGAGCTCGACATCGACGCCACCCGCATGACGCAGGTGCTGACCAACCTTCTCACCAACGCCATCAAGTACACCGACCGCGGCGGCAAGATCACCGTGCGCACCAGCTCCGGCGAGGACGGTGTGCGCATCGCGGTGACCGACACCGGCGCCGGCCTGAGCAAGGGCGAGATCGACCGCATCTTCGAGATGTTCCACCAGGCGCGCACGCCCCACACGCAGAGCGTCGGCGGCCTCGGCGTCGGCCTCGCCGTCGCGCGCTCCATCGCCGAGCTGCACGGCGGCGGCCTCCTCGCCGAAAGCCCCGGCCCCGGCAAGGGCGCGACCTTCACCCTCTGGCTGCCGCGCCTCAGCGACTCGCAGGCCGTCGACTTCTCCGTGCCCAGCCTCAGCCCGCTGCCCGACACCGTCGACCGCCGCCTCCTGCGCGGCCGCCGCATCCTCCTCGTCGAGGACTCCGCCGACACCAGGGAAGCCCTCGAGCGCATCTTCCGCCGCCGCGCCTGCGAAGTCACCTCCGCCGCCAACGCCGAGGAAGCGCTCGACCTCATCAACCGCACCCCGCCCGACATCATCATCTCCGACCTCGGCCTGCCCGGCATGTCCGGCATCGAGTTCATGACCCAGGTGCGCAAGCACCCCGAGTGGCAGGACGTCGTCGCCGTCGCCCTCAGCGGCCTGGGCCGCGACAAGGACTTCAAGGCCGCGGCCGACGCCGGCTTCAACGCCTACCTCCTCAAGCCCGTCGACATCGCCTCCCTCGACCAGACCCTCGCCGACGAGCTCCAGAAGCGCATGACCAACGGCTACCACTAGCCCGGACCGCCGCCGCCTATTTCGCTTCGGCAGCCTATATTTTTAGGTGATATAGAATCTGCTGTTGAATAATGCGCCGCATGGGCGGACGCGGCTTGCACCTTCGCGCCCACTTCCCTAAAATTCCCACATTTTACCGGCGCCACTCATCGCGAGAAAAGATGCCTGCCCCCTTTCTCCCATTGCCCAGCTTCAGGGATCAGGTCACAGAGGCCTTTTTATCCCAGCGCGATTCATGAATGTCGCTATTTATAAATCTTACATTTTTAATAAATAAGGATTTTTGCCTTCCCATCTTTTCTATAGGTACACAAAATAGAATCTTGTTCGCTTCATTTGTTGGAAGAACTGTCATCAATATATCTCTTACGGACTTTCCTGTTGCTTCCACATTAATTTGGTCTGTATCAATCAATTGCTGATCAGATCCAGAATCTAGGCTGATCCCTGATGCTTTAATTCCCGGAACCTGCTGGCTTATTGCAGATGGCAGCTGAAATGCAGGCCCGTGGTAATGGAAGCCATATAGCTTCTGGTTTAGAGGATCCTTAGTATTTTCGTAGAATTTGGGTCGAATGATCAATACATTGTTAGAAACTAATGAAGGAACAATTTCGAAGCTCTTGTCTTGATGTAAAAAATATTGAGTCAATATTTTCAAAGCTGCGCCTGAACCAACGGTATCGATTGACAGATTCGAGATCCTCAGTGGGTTATCTTCGCTTTGTTCAATCACGAAGTAGCATGATTTCGCCCTGCCGATAGCTTGCAAAGCCTCATATGGAGGGCTAGCCTTTGAGCAGTTGAAAGATGCCGCTAGAAGAATCAGAACCGTAATTGTGCAACCTAACAATTGATGGGGCCGACGGCGGGCTAAAAAGGGGTAACACTCCAATGATGATAGAGGAGTGTTGCGATGGAAGAGAAGATCGAAGTGGGGAAAAAATCCCCGCGTAAGAGGAGTCAAAAAGGCCGGGCCAAAGTGGTGTATCCGTACGAGCTACGGCTCAAGGCGGTGAAGCTACATCTGGAAGACGGCATCAGCCGAGAGGTGATCGGCCGCGAACTGGGAGCGAGCGAAAGCTCGATCATGAACTGGATCAAGGCTTACCGGCAGCAGGGCGAGGAGGGGCTGCGCAGTCAGCCTCGCGGCATTAAGCCCGGGCAAAAGAAGTTGCCCGATCCGGTGACGGAGCGGATCGTCGAAATCAAAAAGGCAGAGCCGAGCTGGGGCGTGAAGCGGATCGCCCAGGTGCTGCGCCGGATGTTTTGGCTGCCGGGCAGCCCTGAAAGAGACCTCTGCGAAAGGAGCGATATTTTCAACGCGATGGGATTTTGGCGCTTTTGGGGTGAACGACCGGCGCGGTCTGGGCCTGTGGGAGGGCGTTTGGCGCAAAGCGCGAGCCTGTTTGCGGGCCGCGCTCGGCAGTCCGGCCGTTCTTTAGGCCGTGGCCAGGGTGACCAGCCGCCGCAGGTTATAGG
>Ga0209611_10007862_pt1 | contig 16954 bp, 11 predicted proteins | sample S1TSphgellanicum_3_FD_187693 | JGI IMG/M metagenome (GOLD analysis project Ga0209611, IMG submission 187693) | Host-associated microbial communities from peat moss isolated from Minnesota, USA - S1T2_Fc - Sphagnum magellanicum MG (SPAdes) (version 2) | ecosystem: Host-associated > Plants > Peat...
CATGTTCTTGGCCTGGATGAGATCAAATCTTGATCCTTATGTCATGATAGGTTTAAGATGTTGTCTTTCTATAACAAAAATCTTATGGAGAAAGGATGTTTGCCATTGTTGGTAAGGAGTTCAACATTTATTAGTGGCGAACTTTGCAAGAGGATGGAAGACCATGATATCAGGCACCACCTACAGCAATGGTATTGTGTGAAAGGATGGGTGGGGTTTAAAACTCTGAAAGGAAGAGATGTGGAAGAACAGGAAAATTTCAGCTTTGATGTTAGTTGTGTTGCCTTTCTTTCCCACATCAAGGTCAGTGTTGGCATCCATGTATGCATTTGTCAACATACAAATTTATATTGGTTTTGAAATTAGTGTCTAGATTCATGGCATATAATGTATTTAACCCACATGGGCTTGTTTTCTTGTTCCCTATGAAGTTGGCGTCGCATGAGATGCTGTGGTCAGGGGATGCCAAATTCCTCTGTGGGGTATCTCTATCTTAAACCCATGTAAATTTCAGGATTAATGAAGAAGCATGTAAAGGGTGTATAGTGTGGTTCATATTACCGTGGTGCGCTAAACACACCCCCTAACGAGCTCTGCCTGACTCTGGTTTCGCTTGTCTTTTTGCAAACCTTTTTCGGCCTTGCACAGTTCTGCAAGAAACCATGCAACCCGGTTTCAATGTTCTTCAGTTTTTCAAACTAGACTGAATAAGAAATTATGTTTTCCTTCTGTGCCAATGTTTGGCATTGCAGGGCGCAGAAGTCGAACCCACGATCTCCCCTGCAGGAAATGCAGCACCAACGACTCACATGCCATCTGGCACTGCAGAAGGGATTTCGTTTTTTTAATTTATTGCAGATACAAATTCAAAAAGGGCAAAATTTTTTTAAACCCTGCTACAGAACAACGCAGTTCTCCGCAGGGCTGCACTGTCAGAGCGAAAGCAGCGCCGGACAGAGCTCCTTAGGGGGTATTTAGCGTCCCACCATATTAATTAGTTTCATGGGTGGAGTCTGACTTTTTCTCTTTCTTTTTGAAAGAGCCATATTCATTGGCCCATCAGCAATTTTTTTTGGAAAATTGAGCACCCCCAATGGAAGCACGTTTTTGGACCCCCCTTGCAAAATAGAAACAAATGTGCACCCCTGGATTATAGTTTATATACAGAGGAGTTGAACTTTGGGCAAACCAAATGGGATAAAACCTAGGAGCTATTGGGAACATCTTGGGGAATGCATCTTGGAACTTGGGAACATCTTGGGAACAAGGGGGAAAAACCAAAAATTCCCTCCCGCCCACCCTACCCCCAAAAGCAAATAACAGGTCCCATCTTTACTGCATGCTGAACCTTCCCATTGGATGCATGAATTTTGTCTTTCCAAAACTGTTTGTCACCATTTTCAGCCTAGGTGAATACCCCCATTATAAACTAGGGCTACTTATTCATCTCAAGAACCATTTAGAGACCATTTTTCCCAAAGATTTTTTAAGTGAAAATTTGCATTATTTCAAGGGCACACCATGTGTTGCAAATTGGTTGCCTACATCCAAGAAAGAGGTTGTTTCACAAAGAAATGCCTTAGTAAAGGCAGGCCAATAAACCTTAGTAAAGGTAAGTGTACAATATTAACGACAATGATGGGTTTTGCCATCGCGGTGATGGAAGTCAAGTAGTGTTCATTGAAAGCTATGCTTGTGGTGGTTGATATCACCAAACCATGACCCTTGTTGACATGGTGCCATTCAATCATGTCAAAACACACTTCAATAAACCCCTTCATAATCACGCCCATTTTAGTCACATTCTTGTTTGTGTCACACATTTTTTAGTAACCATTTGTTTTAGTAAGAAACACCATTTGTTAGAGTCACTATCACATTCGTTAATAGCACAAAATATTTGTAAATTTATTTTTATAAATATGATTATAATGCAAAAAATCTAGAGCAAAAATATTGGGGTTTTTCAAAGTGTAGTTCCCTTTGGCAATAATAGTGTTGCTTTGTGTTCAAATTGTGCAAACTAATAACAATGAACTCAACTCAAAAGAAAAGAAAAAGAAACAACTTTTTAGTGGAGACAAATAAAAGATATGCAAACTTGCCAAGGAAGTAGAAAATCTTAATTAAAAAAATATAGTTGACAAAATCGACAAACTAATAGCTAAAAAACTCAAACTCAATGTAAATTATCACATTAAAACATGCAAAAATCACAACCTTTTTCAAGTCTAATTATGCATAGTAAAGTTTAAGATAACCCATGTAGAAAATTTGAACAATTGGCACCATTATTTTGGCATAAAATTGTTGTTTTGTAAGATATTTTTGCATATATACACATTTTTGTAAAGGTTTATATGGAATGTTGGGCAAGCCCATCCTTGGGTGGTACCATTAGCAACGTCACACCTTGATTTTCCTAGATCTATGAAACTTTCAAAAATCATAGAAAACACATAAATAAACATTTTCATTAGAAAAATTTAATGAATACATTTATTAAATTTCATATATTTTGAAATATCAGTAATATCAAGAATATTTTGTATTATCAAGAATATTTTGTATTTTGATGTTCTTAATCATTGCATCTAGAAAAAATTTCAGAAATGTAGCATTGATTTTTTTCCTTGAATTCTTGGTCAAGAACACAAATTTGAAACATGATTTCAAAATTTTGTTGTGAATTTTTTTCTTAAGGTAATTTGGAAGTCATTACACTTTTAGTTTATTAGTATGCAATTAATTGATTAAATATAATTTAGTTATGAATTTTCAAAGTTGAAGCTATCAATTTTTTAAGGAACCATTTAAATTAAGAATATAAAATTTTCAATTTTCTAGTTTTTTTATTCCCAAATAAACTTCAAGCCATGTGAAATGGATAAACATGAAAAAATAATAATTTATAATTGTGAAAACAAAGAAAAAGGCCCATGAAAATGATTTGGCTATTTTTGGTGCCTTAACCATTATTGAAGGTGGTTGCTAATGGTACCACCCGGGGATAGGTTTGCCTTGTGACTATACACATTTAAATCACAATTCATTAATGTCGCCAAAACAAAAATCATTAAAGGTATGATTATAAAGTGGGTTTACTATAAATTTATTCAATGTTGGAGCCTTCAATGTTTCTGGTGGAAAAATAATTTTACCTAATCTCAATTTGTAAGAATTCAAAAATATCACATAGACATTTGCTTTCAAAAGATGAAAAGATTCAAAGGAAATAGTTGTCTATGTAAACATTAGATCCATTATCAAAACCGCAAAATTTCAAAACTTACAAAACTAAAAGAGGTAGATGTTGTAATAGCAAAAGATGAAGATGGTGCAAACCTTCAAAAGGTGAGGATGGTTTAAACCTTGGTCTAGAAGATTTAGAAAAAGTGGATGGTGTAAACCTTGATTCAAAAACTTCAACATCAAAAAGTTGGTTAAGTTGGGTAAATATAATTCACATAATCCTTGAAAAAAACTTCATTCATGAAATATTTAGAACTTTTCTTGGAATCAAGTTCATTATTATGAAATGTTGAAAAATACAAGCAAAAAAAAAAAAAAAAAAAAATTAAAAAAAAAAAAAAAAAAAAAAAAAAAATTACATTCAAAAGAAATAATATGGAAAAAATTTTAAAACCATGTTGTCCATCTACACACAAATTGAAAGAAAATAGAAGGTTGCAAATGAATAAAATTGCAAAATAAAATAAAAATACCACCAACTCCTACACACAAAAAATAAAAATGACTCAAATAAAAAAACACAAAAAACTTGCACAATAATAAGGAAAGAAAATATAATAAGGAATATGAAAAAAGTTGATGCACTTTAGTTTTTACAATTTAGTATGCAAAATAGCCAAATGACACTGCATGATGCGCCCCCAAACTCTTCAAAGGACCCAAAGGTGGGTCCCAAAATGAAACAGTGGGAGAGTTGAGGCATATTCCTTAACTTGCAGCACTTTGGGGGTAATAGGGTGTGCTAGAGCTCTGGGATAAGATTAAAACAAACTCACCAACGAGAGTTCAACAAAATCAACCTACACACGTAAGAAAAGAAGGTAGTTACTGCAAGTCAAATGGAAGTGGTGCGGCATACTTAGTAAGGACAACCTCAAGCACAAGCTTCACACGACCCGTAGCCTTTGAGAGGAGGCACCACTCCCTTCCCTATAATATACTTTGTGCCTCTTCGTGGAAACTACATTCAAATATCATTTTTCCCTAAGACTCCCAAGTGGGAGTCCCAAAATATGGATTCTTATTGTCCCAAAACTTTGGACGCTCATATATTTCTCAAATCAAATTTATTTTGAGAGTGCAAAGGTAATATTTTATATTCCTTGAAAATATTTTTCCAACGGTGTATAACATGCTCTAATCAAACCTCATTTGATCCCTACTTTCAAGGGATTTGTGGTCAGAAGTCAAATTCCCAATTTGACTCCCGCCCCATATTTTGATCATAACTCATGCAAATCAAGTTTAAATGAACAATGTGAGGGCATTTGAAACATCTACGTTTCAAGACCTTTCTAATGGTGTCCTAGGGGCCCAATTTGGTGTTTATTTTCCATTCTAACCAAGGCTCTGAACATTTGCAACTCCCACAGGAATGCAACTCCCAAAATGAAAGTGCACTTGAAAATCATTGGGCTTCATCCCTTGCACTTTCCCTCATTTGTGAAAGTGTGTTTCACACCTAAACACACTTTCACCCTCATGGGCCCTTGGACTTCACTTTTAGTTGCAAACCCAATGTTAAAGGTTACGACAATGCATCTAGTAAAGAAAAAATAATTGCGAAATTTATGGAATTAGAATGATCATTTTATGAATGTGTTACCAATTATGTTTTTAATAACCTTTTTTATTCCACTGAAAAAAAAATTTTAATGGAAAAGACACAAGATATGTGCATTGAACAAAATGCAATAAAGATAAAGAGTGTTGCACGAAATGCATGCATCAACGAAATACAACGCAAAAAAATAATTGGTTAAACACCAAAATAGGTGAAGAAGAATAAGATTGATCATCATGATCTTCCGATGTATACATAAGAGAAAAGAAAGCACATGTTTCAATAGTAAAAAACATTTGCATAACAACCAGAAAAAAATGATAAAAGAATAAAAATAAAGAAGAAAGAAGCCAACACATTGCAACTATGATGAATAAAAATACAATGCAACAAAATGATGACATTTTTGCACCAACAAAATTCAACAAAAAGGAAGAGTTTTGAGGACATAAGCATTTCAACAAATTTGGCCACGGAAGAGAAAATCTACACAACAAATTTTTTTATAAAAAAATACAAGTAAAGAAGAATAACACAAAAATGTAGCAAGTAAAATGATTAAAAAAAAATAAATGTCAAGATGCAATAGATGAAAATTAATGTCAACATAAAGACAACAAAGAAATAGAAGAAAAAGAAACAAGTGAAAACATAAACAAGAAACAAGTAGAGAAAGAGCACAAGGGATAACATCTTGACTCCTCATACACTTCCTTTTTACAACTTTTGTTTTATTAGTTCCACTTTATGGCAAAACAAATGATGGAAGAGAAAAATAGTTGGAGAGAAAAACTAGAGTATTTATTTATGCTAATGAAAGGTTTAAACCAATGTTGTGAAGGTATTTAGTTTCCAATGTTAAAATAGAGGGTTCAAGGTGAAGTTTTTGTGACCCAAACCCAAGCTCCCGTCCTTTTGTTGGAACCAACACAAAAACCGAACATTGGAAATAATCTTTTATTAAATTTGGACCTGAAACTAGAACCATGAAAAAGCATTCTTGAAAAAATAAAAGCACGTTTTTCAAGTAAGCAAAATTTTTTTTGGAAAAGTTGACAAGTAAGCTAACCCTCAAAGTTGAATATTGATTTATTTTAGTTGATGAAGTCCATATTTATATAAATGATTTCAATTTGTTTTTTTGGTTTTCTTGGTATTCCTCTTGGTTTTCTCACTCTTGCTCCTTTGTTCATCAACATCTTTCATGGTTTTTTTGTTCTTACTATTTTCCTTGTCAACACCTCTCCTAGTTCTAAATTTTTGTTTATTTTTTAAAACATAATCCTTGGTTTTATTTTTTTTATTCTTTTGCTCATTGGCACCTTTTGTGGTTCTATTATTCTTGTTCCTTTGCTCGTTGGTGTCTTTCCTAGGTTGTTGGCAAACTATTGTCTACACAAAAAATTGTCACAATTTGATAGTTTTTAGTACCTATCCAAGTTTTGTGCATCATGGTGGAAATTTGGAAAATAATTTTCATTAAAATTTTATAAAAGATGATGGTTCATATCCCAATCTAGCATTATGTTATGAAATCAATGCACATATGAATGATATAATAGTCCAACAAAGTATTATTTTAATTTGAAGAGCCCTATCGCATTTTTGCAATTCCAACAAAAGGACTAAGAATTACTACATTTTTATTTTTTTTTCCATGACATTTTACACATACATAAAAGAAACAAAAAAGAAACAATCTTTCCCATCAAAGTTTTCAATTTTTCTTAAGGTCATGGAATTTTAATTAAAAGATTTTTAAATGTTCATCAGTACATTATGGTATGAAAATGTTGATGATTATGATTTTTTTAAGTTGGAAAATGTTCTTCCATTGAAGATTTACATGGGTAAGTGGTTTTCTAATCATTTGATAAAAATAAAATGAAAATTTGAATTTTCAAAAAAATGGAAAACTATTATCAAATAAGGGTTTTAAAAAAATCTTTATTAAATTATTGGTGTACATTTACAATCAAATACAATTATGTTTCATATTCATATTCATAGTTGTTATGACTTCTTTTAAATTTGAATGCCAAATCATTTATATGTGACCTTTAAAATTATTTAAAGTGAATGAAATTTTATGTGTTGGTACTTTTGATACTATATGTAGTTCCAAATTTTCACAAATTGTGTATATCGTAGCTTGCTAACACCCCCTAGTTTTTATGCTCTTGTTATTTTGTTCCTAGTTTTGATATTCTAATTCTTTTGCTCATCAACATTTCTTTTGGTTTTATTGCTTTTGCTCCTTTGTTCATCAATGCCTTTCCTAGTTCTTTTGCCCTTGTTCCTTTGCTCATTGGCACATTTTTGGTTTTATGGGTCTTGCTTTTTTGCTTGTTTACACCTGTCTTGGTTTTTCTATTCTTATTTTTTTGTTTGTCAATGTCTTTCTTAATTTTCATGCTCTTCTTGATTTACTCATTGGTGTCTCTCCTAGTTATTATGTTCTTGCTCCCAAATGTTCATCAATGCCTCATTTGGTTCCATTGTTCATCAACGAATAACCTCTCTTAATTTTGTTGTTTTTTGTTGCCTCTTTTGGTTCTATTGCTTTTTGGCACCTTTCTTGGTTTTGTTACACTTCAACACCTCTCTTAGTTCTACTACTCTTTAGTGTCTCTCCTAGTTTTGTTATTCCTCAATGCCTTTCCTAGTTCTATTACTCAACACCTTTTAAATTACTTTTTTGTTGATCCTTGGCCTTTACTTGGTTCTTCCTAGCTCTTCAAATTGGTACTACCCCCTTTCTTTTGTTTTGTGTAAATGTGGGAAAGTCGGGAACTTTTTCAAATTCCAATTCCAATTATTAAGTAAGTTTTGTTTTTTTCAAGTTCCATTCATTTCAAGTTTCAAGGTGTTTCTTTGTTTGTAAATTGTTTTTTTGAATTGTTTTTTGGGTTTGTTTTGTGCATTGCCAACAAACACACATCTATTTACAAAGAAATTAATTCATTTTATTTCTTTTGCATTTTACACATTATTGGATTATGAAGAAAGGGGAGAAAAGTGAATAACTTTTTCACAATTATAAATGTTTGTAAATGCCATGATTTGATTTTTAATTTTCATAGCATAGTTGAAATAATTAAAACTTGAACATATTTGTTTAGCAAAAAAGATACTTGTTTTTTTAATTTCTCCTTCATTTTAGTTAATTTTCTTGTACTTTTCTTGGTTGCAAATGGAGTCCAATCAAAATGAAAATATAGTGTCCATTGAAAATGAAATGATATTAAATGGTAATGAAATGACTGTTGAAAGGGAAATTGTGGGAACATAAAAACAAAATGAAAGTCTCCAAAAAATAATAATAATAATTAATGAAAAAATAATGCAAATACATATTTAAAAATTGAATCCTCAAAAAAAATAATGGAGAAGAAATAATAAAAATGCATTATGTTGGGCCTTTTATAATGTTAATGACAGGAAAGATGTTGAAGGGGGATTGAATTGTTTAGTCATGAGATGCATTTTTTGTTATGATGGTCTTGTGAACAATCATAATCCAAGCAAGTCTAATGACATAAAAGATTTAATAACATATTATAAAATCTATGGAATATCTAGTTTGAAAAAACATGTGGATGCAAATCATGCCATAATTGCAAAAACATTTGAAGAGGGGGTCCATAGTCCAATAAAAGGTCCTATTGAAAGACAACCAACAAATAAAAAGTTTAATGTGTCAAACACTATAATACCTAATGTGTTCACTATTAAAACTCTTTCAAAAACATGATGTGCAACAAAAGGAATTCTTGCAAGACCTTAGGTTTTTTATTGTGAAAAATGATTTGCCCTTGTAGTTTGTGGAAAATGTTTGGTTAAAGCATTTGGTTTAACACTTGTGTCCTCAAGATGTTTTCCTTTTTGGAAAAAAAACTTCTGAAATTTTTTAAGAAAACTTTGCACAAACAAGATAATGTTTTGTCAAAATTGACAAATTGTATTTTTGCAGCAATATGCTTTGATTTATGGATGTCCAAGGAGGGCACATGATGTATTTGCATTTGTTATTGATTTTGTGGGACTTGATTGATAACCTAAATAAGTGATTATTGGTTTGTCCAAGGAAACTGAGATAACTTGACAAGCCTTGGCCAACAAGCTAACAAAATTATTTGATCAATATGGGTTAAGAAAAATAATCATTGCATATGTCAAACATGAGGGGTCAATTTTGTATATTATGATAGTTGCCTTGGAATCTATTGTGGGATGTGAAGTTTTAGGTTTGGATGAAAGTTTTCAAGGTATTTGTTTTGGCCACGTGTTTTTTAAAGGTATGTTGATATGTTACTATTGATGAAAATGTTTGTAAAAATTTTAGATTTGTTTCTATCAAGTCTGTTTATCCAATCAAATTTGCAAAAATGTATGGTTTAGCCTAAGAAAATAGAGAAGGGCAAATAAAAATAGAACAACGCTTGTTTAAAGTCTAAACTTCATTGAAAAAAATTGAATACTCCAATGAAAGTGACTTTTTAATTATTTATTATAACCTAATTTTTCCCTTTTTCTTATTAATTCTTGCTAGTGGCATATATTAACATATCATGATCAAATGTTTTTGTAGGTTTGCGAATAAAATCATTGTATTCCAAGAAGCTTTGTAATTCAACTTGATGTTATTATCCTTTATTATAACAAACAAAATATTGTTAAAATTAGTGGGAGAGTGCCAATTCTCTTACATGGCACATTTGTAAAATTGGGGATTTTTTTTCTCATGTTATGAGTGCTTGTGTTTTAACTAGTTTAATAATCACTGAGTTTTTTCTTATGCACCGCAATTTGTAATTACTACGTATTCAAAATTTAGGGAAGAAGTTACAAATCCACTAGCCCAAGTCAATTTGATTGATGATGATTATGGGATTACTTTTGAATTGTTTTGGAATCTTTGTTTTTAAAAGAAGATTTGAAGAAAGAAACATTCACAACATGTTGTTTTTAATGTTAGACCGTACATTTAAAAGCTTTAGTACAATATCTTTTTTATTGGTTATGGGGAGATGTCAATATTGTAGAGGAATATGATAGAAATTTTTTATATTTTATGCTTATCAACATTTGCATTCAATGACAAAATGTAAAGTTGCATGTGAAGAACAAAAATTTGATGAAAATTCCAATTTGGATTTTTTGGAACAAATTACCAACACAGGTGAACCAATGAAAGAACATGTTACAAAGGAATTGTTGATTTTGACACATTACCAAGTGGATTCCAAGGAAATTTGATGTCCTTTTCAATGGTTGAGAAGACATGAAGTTGTGTTTCTTATTGTTGATTTTTTTCACCTACGTAAGATCACAAATTGAGAATGAAAGAATTTTTTTAACACATAATTACAAACCTAAAGAAGTTTACAATCAAATAATTTTTTTAAATGCGATTTTTGTTAGAAAAAAATGATACGTTGATCTTAGAAGCAATTGTAAACCATCTTCTAATTTGGTGGATTTAATTGAGAAGGATTTTGATTTTGAAAAGGAGTTAAAAGAATTTGAAAGTTCATTTGAATAAGATGAAGTGGACGTATAAAATGTTGGAAGAATTTTTTTTTTTTAACAGGAATATTTTTTAATTAAAAAAAAATCATAATTCCAATGACAATGTTTCATTGGAACTAGTTTATGTAAGATGGATATTTTGGTGATCATCACTACGACAATTACAAAATCATTTTGGATTATAATTCATCATAGTTCAAATTCCATTTCGATTTTTATCTATTTATTTATTTGGTTCGTATCAAATTGTCTATCTTGCATCTTTTCCATGTTTTTGTCCATTTGTATCTTGTTGTGAATTTTTCTAATGAATTGGACTTTTGTTAGTATTTTGCCGATCAAATCAAGAATACAAAAATATTAATGGAACAAAATGACATATAGTGAAATTTATAAAATTTTATCTTTTGAAAAGACAAAATTATTATGTCCATGCAAAATAATTTAATCATTGTCACTAGAAGTGTGAAATAGGGCTGAGCCCAAATTTTGAAATAATATATTTAAAATTTTTGAAAACTAATATGTGAAAACCACCTTTGAATAGAGGTAGGTTTGAAATGTGTGAAACATGGCACATTGAAACCCAAGTGAAAACATTTTCTCAAAATTTTTGAGAGCCTAAACCCAAGCCTCTTGAAAAATAATTTGTAATTTTTAAAAAAAATCAAGAAAATTTTGTAAACTCTTCTAAAGCCGAGATTTGATGAGTTTTAAAAAACCTAAAAACCACCCAACATTGGTTTAAGCATGGACTCTTCTCCCAGACCCACAATGTTAAACAAGAATCATTTCTTGTCTCATATAGTGTGCTGTGATTCATATTAACTAGTTCATGGTTGCGCTCAAAACTTCTATTTTTCTTTTCTGAAGGAGTTGTATTGATTGGCATATTATAATGGTTTTTGGAACAGTGGGCACTCCCCAATTGAAGCACCCATTTGGAATCCCAATCAGAAACTAAAAACAAACCCCTTATGGCAATAGCTGAGTCCAGCCTCACATTTTGGGAATGTTCGCCACCCATGGGGCTTTACCTATCATAAAGCACAAGGCAAAATTTATCATGACCAAACTTACATAGATCAAGGGGTGTAGCAGTGGAAGGGATATTATGCCTACTCCTCAGTAGTGGGAGGGAAATTATGCCTACTTATAGGTGTAAGAACCCTCCCACTATTGAGTAGTAGGCATAAGATCCCTCCCATTTTCTAGGAGGGAAATTGATTGACTTATATAAGGTGCCCTCCACATACACTACAGATTTTCTCGGAGTGCCTTCTGTTTTTGTTGGGCCATGTTGGCAAGGACCACGCATTCACTTGGGTATACAACACCTTAAAGCCAGAGCTAGCTTTGAACCTTATCATGAGAAATAGGTCATCTTCAAGCACACCTATTAAATGTATTTTAAAATTTTGTGCACCATACAAAAGCTTGGTGAACCAGGCCCTGAAATGCATCAATATATATTTCATTTTTTAAGGACTCGGGGACCATCCAATTTTAGATCAAACACCTACCTAATCTGAATTTACAACAATTGCAACCATCTTTTTTCTTTTGTTCTCATTACTATCCAATTCAAATTTGGGTGAAAGCCCTTTTCAAGAGCCAGATTGAGCACAAAATGCTCCATTGTGCAGTGATTTGATGGTGAAGTGAGATCAGGTATTTACACTTGGAGACAGGAGAAGAAGGAGCTGCATGTCACACTGAATTGCAAGTGGAGTTTGCACTATTGCCCATATATTTTCATGGACAACTTTCAGCATATGGGAAACTGTTGCAGTTTGCATTCCTCTCAATGTTCAAATAGGCAAAAGGTGGAAAAAGTTCAGGCTGCAGGCTGAAAAGCTAAAGGAGGTAAGATGAGAAAAGCTCCTGACAATAAACTGTAGCTCTAAAAGCGCACAACCCCCCCCCAACAACAACCAAAGTGGAGGCTCTAAACAACAACTCAACTTCCACAAATTTGCGGAACATGGTGAACTCAGTGGTCCTTGGGAGGATCCTCCAAGCCAATGTCTAATGTAGGAACTTTGGAAAGAAAGGAACTTGTGGGAAGCTGAATGGCTTCACACTTAAAAGTATATGCTGAAGCACCATTCAATTGTGAATCTGCAACAATTTGAACTCTCTGTTTTGATCAAGCAAAAAAAACTATAGCAAAGTGCTCACTATAATGTACTAACATATGATAGAGTTGCCAGGCACAGGTAGCAGAGTACTACTGGTTGATATATGGAACCGACAACTGACTTGAGAGTTCAAATGTTTGCAGAAAACCAAACCCACTAGGCATATATGTATCTGTTGGAAAATTGGAATGCAGATTCTACTCAAGCACACTTTAACAAGCAACCGTTACTCATTGCCCACATTACAACAGGCACCCTGAAGTAAAATTCTGTCAATGACTATATCTGGTTCATTGGCATGGTTTGCTTACCCCATTGTAACAGACATGATACCACTTAAAATTGAAATTGTTTGTGTGTTTGAGAAGCACATCTTGTAATCCAGTATTCTTTCTGTCTGTATATCAGCTTTATATAGGCACAATGTACCAATTCTGACCAGACTCCGAACAAATTTGCTAGTGCAAACCATGGGGCAGTTAATTTGCTCGCATTAAAAAAACAATGACAATTGAGGCAGGGACAAGAGAGAAGCACATTGGTAAAGACAAAGGGGAATAGGACTTTGAAGAGGAATGACTAACATAAGCAGAAAAGATTGGAATAACTTCTAGAAGGAAATTGGAGCATGCACAGGCCCGGTCCATTATTTCTTCAAACACCAAGGGGTAAAATCACAGGGAAAAACATCCCATGGGTTTGCTTTTTTCCTTTACATTTCACCTGTCTCACATATTGTGATGCTGTACACATCCTTGAAGGCTAATTGCTGGCTTAAGGTACGGGATTTGGTAATGCCCTTGTAATATGAAATATTGATTCAAATTACTTCAGAGAAGCATCTATATGCATATGCAATCAGTCTGAAAATGAACAATCTTCATGCTTTGTCAAAGAACTACAAATTCACTGAACTTTGGCCCATTGAATACCACCCTTTTAGTCTTGCTCTTTGGGATTCATAATTCTATTACTGTGTAGAGGAGAGATATTTGAAGCTGGAAGAACAATGTTCCTGGTATATGTGGCCCATGAGATGGCTGAGCCGATAGCTTTCCAAAGATTAATTTTCTACAGGACTTTTAACTGACCTCCAAGCATTACACCGAACTTTTCTAGCTTTAACAGCTATTTAAATGTCATGGTGACATCATGTGGTGTTGTCTTTTGCCTGCATACAGTACCAATTGTAGGAGCATACAAGGTGAGAAACCCATGGTTTCTTGTTCTCCAGATAGTACTCAACCTCACAACAGTAGTTGCCTTGCAATTTTGCAAACAGAATATGTGTGTGCATACTAGATTGGACAACTTGCATGTTTTTAAACCTTAAAAGAAATGGGTCTAATAATTTGTTTCCAGACTTCATAAATGGTCAAAAAGAACCTTTTTGAAAAATGTGTACAAATCTCCATGTTGATGTCATTGCACAGTTTTATATTTCTGAGTTTTCATTTATTTTACTTTTTGAGGGAAAAGGAAGTTGCAGGATGTAAAATTTAATTAATGAAAGGTTATGCAGGAGCCTAAAAAATTGTCTCACACTGCCAAGGGAAAGTTATGCAGGAAAACTTAATTAATTGCATTTTTCAGGAAGTGTGAGGCTTAACATGTCACTATAAAGTACAATTTAATTAATTTTAAACATTTCATTTTGAATTTATTAAATACTTCAAAACATTCCAAAAGATTCTTCATTTATCCTTCACAAAAACTTGTTCTTTGAGAAAGTAATTTTCTAAAAAATTTCTAAAAATTAGTTAATTTGTGCCGAAGTAACCACAATACTACAGTCATGGCTGGTAGTACCCAATTCCAATCTCACTCCAGTTGTGGTTAATATCAAATCCACTGGACAAATGTAGCCTAGAGTCAGTTTTCATGTCAGCAAAACAAATAATTATTGTTTTTCAGAAAATTAACTCCTTTTTTTAAAAAATTGAAACTATATTATTTTCCAATGATGTACTATGATATTGTCATATGAGTAATGATATTATTTAGACTGTAAAGTATCATAATTATGATGATTTTCAACATGCCAACTTCATATTATCTCAAAAATTCGTTTCCTTGCTTTTGTTTGCTGCTGAATACCATACCTATATATGACTGATGTTTGGCACAAAATAATTCACAAAAGGTTTGTTCAAGGGAAAAAAAAAAGTTTATTGATATACTTATTCTTCAACTGTTGAAATTCTGGACAATTAAATTTGAAACTGACAAACCTCATTTTCTAAATAAATAAATAAATAAATAGTTGCAATAGAACATTTACACTTAATAAATAGTCACAAAGAATTGCCAAATATCAGTTGTAGGTATGGTAGAGTCCTCTAAGCAGTCAAGAATTACTTCCTTGATGCCATAACAAGATGTACCTTTGTTGGGTAGATATTAGGTACCCACTTTGGCAGTCAGTACCACCAGTCCTATTATGGCAAAGTTAGAACTGGTGGTTTTATTTAGAAAGAAGAACTAGGTCTGATTTTCACAACAAGAACCCAAATTGCTTTCAAAAAACCATTCCATATATGTGTGGAACTGATACCACATCCAAGATACAAGTCTAAAAAGGGTTAGAATACATACCCTTAACCTGCTTCAAAACTGCAACAGAGATTCCATCAACTTCATTTTTCTTACTAGTACCAGCCACTCATTCCAATATAAACAAAATCTAAGAGAGTCCAGACCCCGCAACTCCAAACTCATACTTTCACCTTCACCTTTCAATCAGAATAGTTTCTTCAAAAAACTTGTGAAACCCATTACCTCAAAAGATCTTTAATTTCTCTCACAGGAATGTCTAGAAAACCGTTCATCTAGAAAGCTTAAAATTGATACCATAGACCTAGTCAATTCATTAAGAGGTCTGGAATAAAAGAGAAAACACAAGTCGCCAGATGATGATATTACACCTGCAGAAAAAGTGACTATTAATATGGTCAGTCTAAAACCCTACCCCAGATTCAACCCAAAAATTAGCAAATGGCTCCTCTCATAATGGTGCATTCAAACCAGTGACCAAAAAAAATGAAATGCTCCACTAAGTTCCCAAATGAAATCAAAGTTCACAGTAAGGCATAGTTAACAGTCAGATTCTATCAGTCACCTACAGCATAAAAGAGATCACAAAAAGAGAGAACCTTCAGGCTCTGGAAGATTACAGTAGTTCATGAAACCACTTTACAAAGCAAAGGTGTACACATGAAGGATCAACAATAGAAAAATTGTAGAATCAAGAAATTTGACAGAACAGCTCGGATGCTTGCACACTTGTAGCAAGCACGGGTGCATGCAACAGCCACGTCCCCATGCCGAGCTACCATGACCTGATCCCTCCATCTCTATATATACCCACCTGTTTGATTCACCCCTAGATGCAAAGATCATCTTCAGGATCCTAAAACATAAGATCAGCTTGACCTGAGAGACTAAAACCAGATATAAAAGAACCATAGCAATGTGGGATGGAGCAGCAATTGGGATAGGTAAGACTCTAGTTCAGTGTGATGTACTAAAATTGGTTCCTTGATGAAACTATGTAGTTAAGAATCTCCAATAGGTAACAGGACTAAGTACAGTTCCCAGTCCCATGGCTACATCAAACAGATTTGAGCCCCCACTGATAGAACATGTGAACATAAAATGGCTACATGGCAGACCGTCTTGTGTTCCTGGAAGAGTGCACATCAGAAGAATCATGTAATCTTTAATGCTCATCAAAGAGGTGATGATTTCTTTTGTCTAAAGCATGTCCATGTGGGTGACCACTGACCTGCAAGGATAACACACCAGGAATGCCCTGCTTTGCTCATTCGACACATAATGCATCTGTAGTTCTTTGTGTTCTCCTTGCTCAAAAGCACATAGGAAGGCAGGTGAACTTACCTCTGACCACCCAAAACTCTTCTAGATCATAATTTCAACCTCGAGATTCCCTCCTCTTTAGTGATGCAGACTTGTCAGCCATGGCAAAGGCTCAACTTGCTGGCAAAATGCAGCTACAGGGTGGAGTACAAGTGACAACAAAACATGGAGAAGAAGAAGAAAACACACTGATAAAATAACACCTTCCAGCTTATGGAAGTGTTGGAAGGCCCTGCAATCAGAAGTGCAAGTCAGTATAAGGTGAGCTTTGATCTCAAGGCCAAGAAAGCAACTAGCAAGCACTTTGTCAGATGAGGGTGCTGTGCCATTTGAGTAGTAACCATAAGAAGCCATATCAACTTGTGGCATGTGAAAAAGTATCATAACAGTAGGCAAGTGCAGTTTCCTCCTAGGAATCTCAAGTGTGGAAGGACTTTCCAGCTTCCAAACTGCACCGAGCAGGGCATCATGCAAAACTTGCTGCACAAGAGATAGAACAAGGGAAAAAAGTAGCAAGAACAAGAACATAGTAATCGATTCACAAAAGGCTGGTAATCCCATTGGTCAGCTCCGCCCGACAGGCACTTGC
>Ga0209611_10007864_pt1 | contig 16949 bp, 15 predicted proteins | sample S1TSphgellanicum_3_FD_187693 | JGI IMG/M metagenome (GOLD analysis project Ga0209611, IMG submission 187693) | Host-associated microbial communities from peat moss isolated from Minnesota, USA - S1T2_Fc - Sphagnum magellanicum MG (SPAdes) (version 2) | ecosystem: Host-associated > Plants > Peat...
GAAAATAGTTTTAAAAAGGGGTCTTTTGAAGTTAGAGAGTAGCACAAATATCTTAGATTTTTTTGGCATAAACAATGGCATGGAATTCGTGTTTTTCATTTTTGAACATTTTTTAAAGTTTTGATAGATGTGATATTTGTATCAATGCATACAAATTTTCACTAATCACAATTGTAATCTCACATTTATATTACGTTTGCATGCCTTGAATATGAGGAGTGCATTGATACTTTGTTGAAATTTTCCCTAAAAATATGAGTTTAAAACATATTGCAATGTTGCATTATTGTTCTAAAAGAATTTTAAAAATACAAAGTTCAATGTGAAATACTTGCATAAAGGTCACAAAAATAAACATTGGTTTTGCTAAAATTATTTTGCAATACCCACATTTGAAGCATAAAATGTTAGTTGGTTTTTTTTGGATGGTTTGTGCAATACCCAAATGTTGGGCATAAAATATCTGTGCTCAAAGAAAAAAATGATGACAATAAAAAATAAAAAACTAAAAAAATTAATTAATTGTGATATGTAATAGATGAAAATCATTTTTTAAAAAAAAAGAAAGAAATAATTTAGAAGCAAAAAAAGTAAATGAAAATTTTCAAATAAAAATGTAGAGGAAAAGAAAAGACATAAAAAAAACATTTTTTTGTAATAAAGGAATCCAAAATAATAATAATAATAATAATAATAATGTTCCCATTTTGGTCACAAAATATGTAATAATTATTGAGGTGTATTGTATTTGAAATGTCATTTTTTATGTGAATACTATATTTTGAAATTGGATTTTCAACCATTTTGCTTCTAACAATTATTACAAAAATATGCAATACCTACATGCAAATCACAAAAGTTGATTGGATGTCCAATATTCCCATTTACTGACATGAAGGACTCAAATATGATTAAAATGGTTGTTAATTCATTTAATGTAATACTTTCATATTTTGTATATCATACATTGATAGATGTTAACATTGTGTAAATGATCGGTAGGCAAGTTAGTAGGTGGGTGGTTAAGTAAGTAGGCAAATAAATAGGCAAATAGGTGGGTGGGTAGGTAAGTTAATAGGTATGTAAGTAGGTTGATGGCTAGGCAGGTAGGTATGTACACAAATGAAAAACAAGTTAGGTCAATAATGTAATTAGGTCAATAAGATAGTTAAGTTAATAAGGTAGCCAAAAAGTTTTGTTAAAAAAAATTTATCGTAAAAGTACTCTTTGGGTTAATTCAAAAAAATATAAAAGTTTTGTCAAAAGGTAGAGGATTTGCCAATAGGTATAAGTTTAGACATGAAAAAAAAAAAGTTTTTTCAAAAGATAAAAATTTAACTGAGAAAAAATAAATGTCTTGCCAACAAGTAAAAGTTTAGCCATGAAAAAATGGAAGTTTTGCCAAGAGGTATAGATTTAACCATGAAAAATTAAAATTTTTTGCAATTTGTATAGGCTTAATCAAGAAAAGATAGAAATTTTACTAAGAATTAAAAATTTAACCAATAAAAGATAAAGGTTTTGCCAAGAAGAGTTAAAGTTTTTTCAAGTGGTAAAGGTTTAACCAACAAAAAATTTAGAAACAACCAAAAAAAAAATTAATTTTTTTGCCAAAAGATAAAAGTTTAACCAAAAATATATTTAGGTTTTGTTGAGAAGAGAAAAATTTGCATAAAAAGATAGAAGTTTTGCTAAAAGATAGAATTATAATTTAAAATATATAAATATTTTATTAACATGTAGAATTTTAATCATGAAAAGATAGAAGTTTTGCTAAAAGATAGAATTATAATTAAAAAGATATAAAGATTTTATTAACATGTAAAAATTTAATCATGAAAAGATAAAAGTTTTGTTAAGAGATATAAATTTAATCAAAAAAAAGTTAAAAGTTGTGCCCAAAGGCAAAGGCTTAGCCAAGAGAAAGGTTTAGCCATGAAAAATAAGAAAATAAGTAAGTAAGGAGTTTGTAGGTAGAATCAAAATGTAAGTCAACAATGTAACTAGGTCAGTAAGGTAGATAAGGAATTAGTGAAGTGATTAAGTTGGAAGGTAGTATGGTTAGGTTGAGAAAAAAACACCCAACAAAATAGAAAGGGTCAAAAGTCAGGAGCCCAAAAAGGTTGATTGTGTTACAATGTTGAGTTAACACAAGGTCAGGAATCCGATGAAAAAACGCAGCCCATCCTATGAACAGAACAGTCAACTGGTGCACTGGTGGGTGCTGGTTCACTCTGGCCCACAAATTGCTGTATTGGGAAAGGGTATCTACAGAGAATTTTTGCAACTGGTATAAGTTACAGACTTTAACACAGGCAGTTCTAAATATTACAAAAGTCCAGCCAGGCTCCTGAGATATATATTTGTGTAAGAGCAGCTCCACCCATGCTGAGTACATGGCCTTGCAACAATATTTCTCACATCCAAGATTGTTTATTTACTTATTCCAAACCTTACCCATAAAACTGGAACTGCAAAAGGTTGGAGGCTACTAATAGGTAGCAACCCACCTGAACCAATCAAACCATCTTGCCAATCGACATTGAACAGCAGGTTTTAGGCTTTACTGTGTCCTTGGCCAGCCTACTTTGTAAAAATGGTGGGCCAAAATCATTTTGCATGTCCAAATTCGCATTTCTGACTTTTCTTCATTGAAAATTTGCTCTTGAGTGCAACTGTGGAGTTGCATCTCCAGAGGTGCTCAGTATGTGACCCTCCAATGCAAAAATATTTTTCACATCCACGTTTAGGTTTTTTTTTTTTTTGCAGCCCCACCAATAAAACTGAAACTGGGACACCACATAGGTGGGGGACTGCTACCTAATAGCAAACCATCTGGACCAATCATTATGATGGGCCAGTCAGAAACACTGAGCAGCAGTCAGATCATATTTATTACACTCTTTTCTGCAGGCAAACACTGAGCTGTGCCCGTTACCAGCCACTGCAAAGTATGTACATTTGCTGAGCCAAAACCATTTTCCTGATCCAAACCGGCATTTTTTTTACTTTTCTTCATCCAATTGCACTGAGCACCCCTGGCGATGCTCTAATGTACCACAAAAGCTCGGAGGCAGATTGTTTTGCCAAGGAACAATATGCTACATGCAAATAAGTAAAAGAGAAAAATGAGGTGAGGTGTGGATAAGCAGTTGGACCGCTCAAGCTATATTGAAGTTTTTTCAACACCTACTTCACATGTAAAACATGTGTGTTGTGTGACATTGAAAATGTCTTCACAAAGCAAAGAATCTTCTTCTACAGCGAGCACTACAGTGAGCACTGCAGATCACAGCATGGCCATTATCATTGGCAACAGCACAGAAGATCAGAAACAGTGAACCAGCACCCACCAGGGCACTGGATGCATGTTATTACTCACTTGTGGATGAACCTCAACTGAGTTAGTATCTGGTTTCACTTTGGTATAGGTCTCATATATAGGTAGATAAGTAAGAAGATAGGGAATTACTAGGTAACTAGATGGTTTATACATAGGTAAGGGCTCAGTGTTTTTACTACTTACCTACTAACAACCTACTTTGCAGGTGGGTTGTTAGTAGGTAGGTAGTGAAAAAAAAGCTAGGTTCACTGAGACACCATGGTTAGCTAGGGAATTCAAACCCAACAGAAAACTGTTTCCCGACACTTACCATCCATCCTTCATGGTGTGCTGGTGGGTGCTGGTTCACTGTGGCAGTGCCAGCACCTAACAAGTGATAGCCTTATCTTTTGAGTCACATGAAGGTCGTGCATATGTGCAAGTGTAAGTAATTATGCTGAGCTAATGCCACAATAGCCAGAACGATCAACACGTAATAAGTAATAATCCGTGTTTCTGTGTCCTAACTTTTTGGTGACAGGCCAAAGACTAACCCATTTCCACAAAAAAAATCATCAAAACATGCACCCACAACTAATTAATATGAATTTGCAAAAATGTATGATCATTATGGGTATATAAAAAAGTTATTTGTAAAGTAAGGAAAACACAGCATTGAAACCTTGAGTTTGGTCATAAACAGGGTGAAATTTTAAAAAAACAAAAACTTAAAAAAAATACATTAGCCTCCAGGCGGGGGGAACCGATCAATTTTGGTGTGAAACTGAGTTTCACCCTGTGTTTCCTTTTGTCTTAATGCCTATATTTTCATTGCTCCTACCTCTCCAATTAATATAATTATTCTCGAACATTGTGCATTAAATGTCGAGTTTCAGCATTTCATACCCAGATTTAATTAAACAATTATTTTGTGATACCACTGAACAAGGGGTTTGGGGGTGAAAGCAGGTCCAAAGACAGGGTGACTTTATGGATAACTTTAGTTTTTACATTACATGCACAACACTGATAATAACCTCAACACTAGCAATATCTTCAGCAGTAGCTCTTTTTTGAGTCATGCAATGCCCTGTCATGAGGCTTATTGATGTGGTGAGGCCTCCCACCTGTACAGGGAAGACTTTGTCATTACTGAGGGTTAATGAAGCAATAGCCCAGAAGATCAACACATGATAACTAATAACCTCAGCAAAAGCTCATTTTAGCCCTGAAATGGCCCCCTTGGATTGTCCATCTTGTATTATTGGGATTGGGGACAGTCATGCCAGACACATGAGTGATTTGCTCTTTGGTACGAGAAGATACCCCATTTTCTGTCAGCTGATTTGTCTGTAGTACTCACTTAAAGGCATGGCCCAACTAAAGTTTGCTTTGCTTTTACATTAGGGTAGTTTGAGGCCATGGCCCAAAGCAAATGGCATGAAAAATCCACATGGAATCCTACATGGCCAAAGTGGATAATGTTGGGTTGTGGATTGTAAGATACATTTTGGGGGCCTACCTCAAGACTCAAAAGTTTTATTAGGTTGTTCCTCTTTTAACTTTTTTGAAAGGGGAAGTTGGAGACAAGTTTTGATGGATGTTTCCACCACAAAATTGCTGCCCCACTGCCCTTCCAATCATCAAGTTTTTGTATGGTGTATTTTTCCTGTCTGGCCAAATTCGTTGTTGTGACAGCACAAGTTAAATTTTCATTTATTAATGCTGGCTGGGCCTCTTTGTTTGGCCCACCACCAAAGCAATTCATCCAAACTTTGGACAATCCCACAGTAAGTACCTATATACATATTCTAATCTTTCCCTTTGACCTTTCCTCTGTAGGTTGCATGACTAAAGTTTTGAGCACATGTAGAATTGGGAACAAATTGGGAACGTGCTTTAGAACCATTGAGAACTTGGTGAGAACATTTTGGGAAATCATGTGAAATACTTGGGGACAAAACCATCCACAAGATTCCTTCCTACCCACCTCTCTCTAAAAAGGGGGAAAAATATCCCAAACCTCTTGTATGCACGCTTGCCTCACCTTACTGGCTCCATACAATTTTCCTTTCTTAGTGCATTTGTGACCATTTTTAGCCGAGCATGCACCCAGACAGAGCTCATTGGGAGGGATGGATAGTGTCTTCACTAAAGGCGAAGAGCAAAGGCCATGAATTAAGGGGTGATCATGCATTTTGGAGATAGAGAGTGTATTGGTGTTGACGATTGATTGATTTCTTAAAACATGTGCAAATTGATTCCATTTGGTAGGATAAAGGTTTTCTCCTTTTGTAGTTTAATCTACCTATTATTATTTTATTTTATTTTTGTTTCTTCAAGATATATATACCTCTTTATCTTCCTTGTCTGTTTCACATTTCTGTCATTCAGTGACATGTGCCCTTTGCAGGATTAGAAATTTAGAAGCTCACTATGATGCTCTTGTATCCTCATCATGTTTCATTCCCATGCGGAAGGCATGAGTTTGCAAGTTTGAGGGAGAAAAAAGGTGCCCAAAGAATAAATGAAAAGACAAAAGACTGACAAATGAAAATTGGAGTGTACCTACTACCATCCATCCAACCAAGCATCGCAGGTTCTCTCTTCTGTGCATTGCTTTAATGGACTAGTACTTCAGTAACCAAAATACCTTGTTAGACCATCCAAGATCGGCCAGAGTGACCTAGTAGCAGCACCCACCAGCGTTTTTCTTTTCCCACTTATGAAAGTTGCTGGAGCGGCTCCACTTAGCCAGGCAGAATGTGCAACATGACTCTTTGTCAAATTTTATGGTTGAAAAATGCGGCTAACAAGGCATCACAAACACGCTGGCCCTGCCAATAGAGAAGATGTTGTACGTCTACCTACTGTGTCCACAATCTGAACACCAAAAAAATTTAGTTTCAATCTAAACAGTCAAAACACTTTCACCAAAAAAATCGGTTCACCTCTTGTGAAACCCATTCTAATAAGGTAAAACTTCCAAAAGTTGGATCGAATGTGATAGTCCATGTCCCTGTGGGGGCAGGGCCCAATAAAATTTTACATGGTCATGTGATTGACTACCATGGCTATTATAAGAGCAAGTTTTTGGCTATTCAAACAAAACAAAAACAACCTAGTTTGACTATTTGGTTTAATCTTAGTACAAACATTTGGTGATTCAAACACATGCAAATTGTGAGAATTGGTGACAAACGTATCAAAGAAGTTGAAAAAACTAGGCAATGTGCAATATTAAAAAGACAAACAAAGTTAGAAACCAACTAACCAATGCACATTCAATACACACTTCAACTTCCAAGCATTGTTAAGGGAGTTGAACCCCAATCTCAGAAGAGACTTTGCCCATGTGCAATAGCAATGTGCTTGCACCCATAATTCACCCCAATCCAACCCCCAAAAAAAGTCCAACTTCAAACAACAATCCAAAAAACATCCCTATGAATTGAAAACCTAAAGCTACCGCACTTCACTCGGCTGCATTCCATACCTACCAAACACACCTACATGCCACATAGACCTTTTAAGACATTAATCAAAATTGTTTTACAATGACCAGCTAACTTTTAAAAGCTTGTGCAATGTGTGATTCAACCAAAAAGATGACACAATTTTATACTTGTAATCTAGCCCAATTCACTAGAAGTTGGTCTAGAAAGAAAATTGGCCCATCAAAATGGGTGTGGCCTAGAAAAAAGTAGTTGCCTCACAAAAGAAACCATCAACCTTTAAGACTCAAGAATATATCACAATTTTGTGTTCTTCCATCACGTCATGGCCTCTTCATAAGGGAAATTCTCAATATTGTAAAATTGTTGTGCATAAAAACAAGTGCACAAAGCCAAGTGGCAAGTCAAGCAGTATCTCAATTTATTTCTCATGAATGCCACTACCGAGAAACAATGCTCACTTTCAACAAATCCAAGGACTTCAACACATGCAATCTCAACAAGCTTTATGAATTTTGAAAGCTTGCGCTTGAGGATACAAGAAGAATTGATCTTGGTCCATAATCGAGTCACAGAATTCACAAGAGATTCTTCTTTCATGACTGCTTCACTATTTGCAACCATTGTCATTTTTTAAAAAGAACATTGCAGATGCAAAGCATGGCCATCTAGGAGAGCTTTCACAATAACCTCCTCTTTTCCCACTTTGCAAAACATAGAGTAGGTAGCTTTGATGACAGTCAAATGCTGATGGAAAACATCTTCAACGTCATTGGGTGATCAATTCAAAAATTAGGGTAGATCACACTTAATGCCAACATAAGATCATGGTTTGGGAATCTCCCCTCTAGCTCATGGACTAAAGACTTGGCAGCATCTTCACAAGATTTCTTCACATGAACCAAAACCTTGGGAAAATCTGGCTTCAACACAAGTCTAACATCCCTTTTCACAAAATAACGTTGGTTCACATAATACTTAAAATCAAAAAAATCAATAACAAGGCAGTCAACTTCCTCACCATTTAGATTTACACACTAGCTCATTGGTAAATTTTTGTTGGTGAATGTTTCAAGAGCCTTCAACTCATCAAATGCAAAGTAATCTGTTGTAGGGATCATTGTAAAGCCGATAAAGCTCTAGTTGGCAAATCTTCATTACATCAATAAAATCAGAAACAAATAAGTTGCAAGATTGTGCAAACTTGATCAAAGTATGCATGCAATCCAAAAGTGATAAAATGGCATACAAACCAAAAATCAACTCCAAGTCACATAGGAGGCTCAAATTTTCAATGGCAGTGATGTTCTTCATAGCATCATCATGCATCTTGCAATTAAAGGTCAATACTGCTCCATCACACGTTTCACTATAGAACAAAATGTTGATCCATCTAGTTTTCATGTTTCCTCTCTCTATAAGCACATCACACAAGCTTTGAAACTCAAGGAATTTCTTAGGTGAATGAAAGAAAAACCCATATAAAACCTATAAGAGGGCTTCCAATCAAATAACCAAACTCAACTTTGATAAAACCAACAATGAGCAAAACAACATATTCCAATAAAAAATGGAACCACATTCTCTTTCATTTGTGTACTAACACCAACTCTAGCACCTTGAAACACACTACTACCATCGTAGCCCATTGAAATGAGCTTGGCTCCCAATTACTCACCACTCAAACCCCCAAATGTGACCATGGTAGTGAGCATCAAATGAAAAATGTTTTCAATTGTCCCTTGCACACCCACCTTCTTCAAACAAGCCAAAAGTGGAATTTGTTTCCAACCTTTAACACCATATAAATGTAAAGAAATCCAAAATGTATTATCTATTACAATAACTTCATTATTGTTGACATATATAAAATTTGCAATAGCAACAACATTTTGAATGGATTCCAACAATAACTCATTCATGGATTCAACTATGCCCCACCTATAGAATTCGTCCAATGTTTTTTAAGAATGTGCTTGACCTTAAACACAATGAAAAGGTCTTTCAAACCTTCAAAAAATTTCATGCTCAACCTCTAGATAATAAATGGTAGACTGAAACAAACTAGACAATTTATTTTTGTCTTGTGGAATTTTTGAAGTAACTACATCAAGAATAGAAGGACACTCAAAAGTAGTGTAGAGTTGTTCATTCTATGCATGTTGGCACTTACTATTGAAATAAAAAGCACCTACCTCCACCCCTAAACCAACAACTTTAGCTTTGTGATAACCTACATGTTTCAATAGGTTATTGAGTTTCGGAATAAAAAACTTTTCCTTGCCTTCTACCTTTCAATAAATAGCATAATGTACCTTATGCACATTACCTTTGTAGTCTATTATAGACTTTGCCCAAGGAAAACACGCAACCCACTTATCTTGAAAGTGTCACACACCTTCATGCTCTAATTTTTTTTTGCATTATTGGACTCAAACTTAAGGGCTTTTGTGCAGGTTGTGAAGCATTTAACTCATGATGAACCTAAGCCTCAACATTAAAAATAAGGAAGATGAATTTGAATTTAAAATTGATTGGAACTAACAAAGGAGGAGACATTGTCACTCATGAAATGCACATAATTAATCTCACAAAAAATGCACAAATTGCTCTTAGATGTTCGTTAGTCATAAATCTTTCATTCACAAATTGCTCGTCACTCACATATTGTTCCTTGCTCTCAAATTGTTCCTCGCATTCACTCACAAATCACTCCTTGCACTCACTCACAGATCATTCCTCACTCTCATTCACAAATCATTCCTTGTTCTTGCTCACAGATCACTCCTTGCTCACATTCACAAACCACTCACAAATATCGTTCAATAATCTCACAATCACTCATGTTCACTTGATGTTCATAATTGTTCATAGTCACTCATATTCACAAACACCCACTCTCACTCACAGTCATTCATAGTTGTTCACAGTCACGCATAAATGTTCATAGTCACTGATGTTCATTCAATGTTCACAATCGTTTACTGTCATTCATGCTCGCTCGATGCTCATAATTGCACACAATCAAATCATTTGCACTTCTTCGTAATCATTCGTAAACCTCCCAAATCATTCATGCTTCTTGTAATCACTCACAAACTTCCCAAATTGCGCATCTTCATAATGCAGAAACATACACTCATGTTCACAATGCAAATGCAAACACAAACATTCATGCTTAAACACAAACATAAATTCAAACATTCATGTTCAAACGTAGACGTAAACACTCATGCTCATAACACAAACACAGATGTTCACAATGCAAACACTCGTGATCATGCTCACAATGTAAACGTAGACACTCATGCTCATGGTCACAACATGAATGTAAACGTTCATGGTCACAACACAATTATAGACACTCCTGTTCACAATCCCTCATTCAACACTCACATCCTCTCACTCAATGTTCACGTTCCTTTGTAATCACCCATGAAAACATAGCCTCATAGTCACTCATGATCACACATACATTCTTTCTCAATCATTACAAATCATTCATTCATAAAAGCTGGAACTTCACAGATTAATCACATTCCTCACAAATCACATTTTCACAAGACTTGCAACTCACGTAAATGCACAAAAACTTGGACGTTGGAAGTGATAAAACTAACATACCTTGAAACTTGAAAGCTTAAAAACCTCGTGCATGGTTGCTTGAACTTGTTGTACCACTTACTTCCAAGCTCCAACCAGCCACCATCAACAACATTTTGTGAACAATGAGCAATCTATGACGAACAAACAATCTTGTGGATCCGCCTCCTATACATTGACAATTGTGGCTTCATTACTCAACATCAATATGGTCTCCAAAAGCTTTGAAGTTCAACAATGAATACATTGTACAATTTAATTGTTGAATTCACTAAATCAACATCTATAGAATCTAAATCCACATAAACACCCTTCGCTACATATGTTGAAATTTTGTTATATGCAACAACTACACAAAAAAACAAAGGTTGAAAATGTGTTACTACAACATCTCAAAGGAGTTGGAAAAGCGAAAACCTCCTTTAAGTTGCAAGAAGGACTAGTGATGGTGATGGTGATGAACTAAGCAACACCATTGCATCATTGTTCAAAACCCTAGCGTTTGGCGAACTTTTTTTTAAAATAATTATTTTCCATGCCTACAAGTCACAAGGTCATATCTTGGGTAGCTTTTTGGCAATTTTTAGCCATAAAAAAAACACTGGCATTCACCAATGCATAGTGCAAAATGGATGGCAAAATGCTTGTAATGGGGATAGGAAACTTTTTTTTATCGTCACATAACTAACCGCAATGGTTAACTATGTGACTAATCATTCACATGTATCTTTGACCACTTTGGTTAGTTATGTTACTACTAATCGCAAACTTGCACTTTACAAGGTTTAATGTTTTTACAACACTTTAACAATGTGTTCAAAATTAAGTGTTAATCAACTGTTCATACAATCATTATATGATATTATAATTGCATTGTAACACATTGTGATGATCAAACATTGTGTTATAATACCATAATAACATTTTGTCAATAATTTATTAACACTTACTAGCATTTAATTTTGAACATGTTATTAAAATATTGTAAAGGCATAGATACATGGAGGGGGCAAATTTGTGATAATCGTCCACATGTATCTTCCTACCTACCAAGTATATTCATCAAGTTTTTTACCCAATTAGACTACCTACATACTTGCCTGCAATTACATATGTAGTTACCTTGGTGATGTGAAATGAAAAGAAGAAGGTTAACATGATAAACATCAAATTCATGAAATTACACAACCTTTTCATTTACTTAGGTTTAACATTTTTATTTTTCAATATGGTGAAAATTTGGTGTTCTTTTAGGTTTTTATGGAAAAAAATTCCATATTTTTTACTGAAGTCTTTTCTTTTCATTTCATTAGATTCTATCCAAAGTTCTAGTAGGTAGTCAAAAATATAGAACGATTACTATTTTTATTCTCATGTTTTAATAGTCAAATCTAGCTAAATCATCATGTGGATGATCACCACTTTAGTTACACCACAAAATTGAATGCCCCCAAATTGCCTAGGAGCAATAACCCCCTTTCCTATGGGGCAAGGCCTTAACACATCACAAGAATACAAACTAATTTTGAAACTAACCAAAACTAACTTGTTCACTATCATTTTTACAGAACAATTCATTTTCCCCTTTTCCCCACCAATGTCCATCATGAAAAATATCATAATTCCAAATCTATTTTGAAATTTCACCTTTTGAAAACAATTATTATTCATTTTGTCAATGTGGAAGTTGACCTATACAAGGGTATTTCGTAGTTTCTAATACATGTCTGATTATGTGAAAGTAATAGTCTCTGAAAGCAAGCTTGCATTTTTTAATGGTTTGAATCCACTTGATTCAAACTCTTATTTAAATCTATGTGCTCTAATGCAATTTACATAAAACAATGATTTTTATTGGTAGAATAAGCTGAAGCTTTTACAATTTTGGGTTTGAAAATGACAAATGAAATGTATTTTCTTCTCACACATATAGAAAAGGCTTTCCAAATTTGTATAATAAGTTTCAAAAATATTTCTTGAAAACTTTCAATTTCACATTGGAATCCCAATGAAAATATATGTTTATAAAACAACCATGAATCCTAGTGTTTCTTTTTCACATCTTGTTGGTTTTTCTTTTCAAATAGCAAAAGGAAAAAAAAAATGATGTTTTTGAAAGGGGGGGGGGTTGGTGTTCACCATTTTTTGAATAAGAATTTTTAAAAATTCTATACTTTGAGCTATGTACTAGTGTTTTTTTAATGACTTGAAACCTATCTCTTCTACCTCTTGTGCTTAAAAAGTAAGGGAAAAAGTAAGGGAAAATTGCCCAAAGACTACATGTGTGAATGAGTTTTGCCTATGTTTTCTCCTAAACCCTAATGCCTATCATTGCACATGATGAGATTGAAAGTTATCCAACCACCAAATGGCCTCATTGAGGCATCCATCATCACTAATGCCTACTCATTGTTGTCATCCTTCACTCAAAAAACAATGAACATTACATAGGGCTCGTCATTTGTGACTTACAAACCAACCACTCTCGTCATTGCTAAATTGTGTAATTAAAACTTAGTATGTTATATATAATGTTAAATATGCTTATTTAACAACCTCATTCAATGTATAAAGGACTACTCAAGCTTTGAAGGTGGATCAATGAAAATGAGATGCATCAAGCTTGGTATTGAGTGAGACGAATCATGTTGTGACACTGATGAATTATGATCAAATTTTAGTCTTCAATGTAAGAAAAAGGTTTAGAATCCTAAAGCTTAGCTTTTATTTTGATAATTGCAACTTGCATTTGAAGTTTTGAATGTTGTGCAATGGTGACATTCTAAAGCTTAGCTTTTATTTTGATAATTGCAACTTGCATTTGAAGTTTTGAATGTTGTGCAAGATCTTGTCACCATTGCATACACCTTGTATTATCACTTTTCATTTTTTGTTACTTCTTGAATCCCACCTTCAAGTTTTACATTATGTCAATGTGGATAGACTCTTTGGACTTGTGTGTGCATTGTGTGATGTGTGTTGCTGTCTACATGTTATAACTTGTAAGCTTTGTTAATTGGTAATGGGGGTTGGGCTTTCAACTTGTGAATTGTTAAGAAGGATCAAGGGTTTTATAAGCAACATTTGTAAAGATAAATTTTCAAGACTTTCATTACTAGGTTTTTGGTTTTTGAAATAGTCCATGTTGACTAACTAGTTTTTTTTCTAATGGACATGTACATTTTGACTAAACTTGAGGTTTAAATAACATGTATATTTTTTGACTAGTCAACTTGACTAAAGAAACTTATTTGACAATGTGTGAAATTGGACATTAAATCAAGTTGGACAATAAAATGATCACCTTGGTCAAAATGGCTAGTGGTATTCTAGTCAAATGGGACATCCTATGCTAACTAATAGGCCAAACTAGGTAGGTACTAGCCTAGACCTATCTACTTACCATCTTTCCATCCTACAACCTACCTAAGTCTACTTATATCCAACCTACCTAGTTGTAATTACCTAACCTTCCTACCTACCTACCTTTTGCCTTTGGTTCCTACTTCTTAAACCTACCATCCTACAACATACCTACTAATTACCTACATAAAGTTAATGTATTTGACAAGATGTGAAATAAAGAACTTGACAAAAAATTATTATCATATGAAGGTGGGTCCATTGGTAAGAATTTGGTCTCTTATTGTGAAGGTGAGGGATTCGATTTATTTGCAACCAGTGTGCCACTATGAGAAAATAAGGTGATTTGTAATTAGCTTTACAACTAGGTTTTTGAGTTGCAATGACCATTTGCAATTCATTACAACTCAACCTATTTCTTCAAGCATATAAAATAAATTTTCATTATCTACATTGAAGGATCCATGAATATATTTATATTATACATTGATATAATAGGACCACTATCTTGTTTTGACTACACTAACTTTAACATTTCATTAGTCATTAAATTAATCAATTTTAATGAAAATTTTAAAATGGCCCACCTAGCTATGCTTGTCATCTTCCATGTGAATGTGATTACTTGTCAAATGTTCAATTTACCACATATTTATCACATCTTTGTTGAAAAAACTCATTTTTTGAAATGAATTTTTTTTAATTAGTCAGATGGTATCCAAACATGGTTTTAAAGCACTTCAACAACAATGTACCCATGCACCTAAGGACTTAGGACTATGGACACAATTGAAGTTCAAAACTCAAAGTAATTTAAGGACGATGGACTCATGCACTGATGGATTCAAAACTATGGATGTAATTGAAACTCAAAACTCATAAGCAACTCAAGGACTCAGGAGTCAAGACCATTAATGCACGTTACAACACATGTTTGAAACTCAAACACAATGGTGACACCAACCATTGATTATAATTTACAACTTGCAAATGTGCAATGAGGCAATGTGCTTACTTAAAGTTTGAGAAGTGAACTTGAAAGTTGAATGAATGAGCCTTGAAGGAGATCAATGATCAACCATCTAATTGGATCCAAAGATGGGCATTACAACTTGTAGATCCAGAGCTTTACAAATTGTGTATTTTCAACTTTGAATAAATCAAATTCATGAATCAAGCTTAAATTCTTACTTTTATATTAAAAATCACAACAACATAAAAAGTACATTGATTAAATCATTGGAGATTAAATTGTGCAAGCTATAAGCTTGAAGTGTTATATTCATGAACATTCATGAATTAACACTAGTACAAAATTTTAAGGTATCAACAAAAACTTATTGTTCAACCAAAAACACGATCACAAATTTAACAAAATCATGCAACTCCATTACACCATAATCCAAATCTTGAAAAAGACAAGTTAGGAATGCACCATGCCATCATCCATGATGCTCATTGCTTTTGCAAGTTGTAGCTCACTAGCAATTGCTTCTCCTCAATGTTCATGAAAAATGTTGGCAATGGCTTGTAGAGGTACATAAAGGGAGGTGGCAAATTCGGCAATGGAGATCAACAAAAATGAAGGCAACACAATGCTACATTAGGTTAGAGATCCAACAAAGTCACAAACCCTAGACCTCCAAAGTGGCAAACCTTAAATCTACAATGGTGTAATCTAGTGTGTTGGTTTTGCAAATAGTGCTATGTGATGGCAACAAGTGCACATTTTTTAAGGCCTCCCTTGTGAAGCCTTAACTTTGTAATTCATTATCAAATGAATTATTTTAAAATATTATTTTTTCAATCTTAAAGGAAGGAGCCCCTTCTGATTCATTAAGGAATTGGCTAAAAATTCCCATATAAAAGACATTGCTTCTAAGGTCTGGCTTTTCAATTTAATTCTAAATAATAAGATCATCTACACTCACAATAGTAAAATCAACTGTACATGAAATTTTGGGTGAGTTATAGGAGTCAAATTATGTGAAAGTTTTTGACACTATCAAAATCCTCAATTCTATGAATGGAAAGAGCTACTCTTCAAAAGAAATGACATTTTTGGTCTATGTGGCCAATTTAAATATTCTCTTACCTTATGCTATCCACGTTTTTCACTAAATGAGTGGGGAGAGAGGAAATAATTTAAAAACAAATTTAGGTGGTGAATAATAGTATGGGGGCACCACTAGAGATGCTTTAAATGCTTTTTGTAAGTCTATTTGAAGGTCACTAATTTTGCATCATATCTTTCCCTCGCAAAAAGGTGTTATAGACTCAAGTAGTGATTTTCTTTTCAATTTTATGATGCAGTTGAAGTGGTGACCATCCATATGATGATTTAGCTAGATTTGGTGATTAAAAACATGATTCTTTTATTTTTAAAAATCCTTTTATACTTTTTGCTATCTACTAGAACTTGGGATAGAATTTGGCAAAAAAATTTAAATCATTAGACCTTTTCACAAGATTTGGCAAATCTTTCCCGAAAAAACCGAAAAAAGAACACTAAATACTCACCATATTGGAAAAAAATGCTGGACATGAGTGAATGCAAAGTCCTCAAGCTCATGAGTTTGATAGTTATCATGTTAACCCTCCAACTTTCACCTCACAACACCTAGGTAAATTAGTAATTACCTATGTGAGTGGATAAGCATCACACAGGCAAGTAATGTAAGTGGCTTCCTTTAGTCTTTTCCTTTTTTTGCCCTCTTTTTTCTTTTCCCCCAAACCTCAACCTCATGCCTGCTGCGTTTGGAATCATGAAAGGCCATCATCAAGACACAGCATGCATCATAGTGAGCTTCTAAATTTCTAATCATGCAACCACAGATGTCACTGAAATTCACAAATGTGGAACAGACAAGGAAGAAATATCTTGAAGAAAAAATTTATAATAAAAATAATAATAATAATAGATATATTAACCTACAAAAGGAGAAAACCTTTATCCTACCAAATGGAATCAATTTGCACATATTTTAAGAAATCAATCAATTGTCAACACCAATACACTCTCTATCTCCAAAATGCATGATCACCCCTTAATCCATGGCCTTTGCTCTTCGCCTTTAGAGAAGACACTATCCATCCCTCCCAATGAGCTCTGTCTGGGTGCATGCTCGGCTAAAAATGGTCACAAATGCACTAAGAAAGGAAAATTGTATGGAGCCAGTAAGGTGAGGCAAGCGTGCATACAAGAG
>Ga0209611_10007865_pt1 | contig 16949 bp, 4 predicted proteins | sample S1TSphgellanicum_3_FD_187693 | JGI IMG/M metagenome (GOLD analysis project Ga0209611, IMG submission 187693) | Host-associated microbial communities from peat moss isolated from Minnesota, USA - S1T2_Fc - Sphagnum magellanicum MG (SPAdes) (version 2) | ecosystem: Host-associated > Plants > Peat...
GCCAGACCTTAGTGGCAGTCACACAAGCAATGGCGGAAAAGCGACAAGCAATATTTGAGGAAGAGCTACGAGCAATCGAGGGAGGCCGAAAACCAGTATCAGAGGAAGAGCTACAAGCAATCGCGAAAGACCGACCACTAACACCACAGGAAGTGGCACGAGCAGTCGCGGAAGAGCGATCACGGTGTTGTATGGTTCGTATTTCAACCTTCGTTGAGCAAAGACCTCCTCTTGGCTTTTTGGGACTTGAATGTCTTCAAATGGGGTCTATGACAATTGCACATTTTCATTAAATCCATTTTGTGCTAACCAAGATTTGATATCCTGATCATGTGTCTTTGTTTTCCTCAGGACTTCACAAATGTTTTGGTGCTGTCTCTGGGAACAGGGGCGCATCCAATGCGCTTCATTGCAGACCCACATTGGAGTTCTGCACAGTGGCTGCTAAATCGTTCGGGATCACCCTTGCTTAGCAGCTTTCTTTCTGCGAGTGAAGATATGGTAAAGTACTATACCTCCATGATATTCGACGTTCATCGATCCAGAACTCATTACCTTCGAATCCAGGTACCGCTCCTTTAATGAATATACGTTTGTGGATTTCCTGTATATTGTGCTTACTCAGCCTTGGGATTAGCTTTGCTAAGCTGCGTTTGCCGTTGAGCTGTGTTGCACAGACCGATGAGTTGTCGGAATCTGAAGTCTTGAAAGCAGATGACGCGAGCACTCAAAACTTGAATCAGCTGGAGGAAGCAGCAAAGGAACTCGTCCGATTCCATGAAGTCTCCAGGAACTCTACTCCTAAGAAGCATGAGAAAACCACCGATTACGGAAGAGCACTTTATAGGTAGCATGAACATTAACACATCTGAAATTTTTTTGGAACATTTCTGATCTCCACACAAGTATTTTGGGAACCTTGTCAGCCAATAGGTTAAGCCGGTACTAGTCTATGAGAATTAAATGGTGTGTCTCAGGCAACATGCACAATTCAGAATTAAGTGTGCCATGGGGTCTACAATAAAAATCTTTGGATTTTTAAGTAAGCAGCAGCCTGTTGCCTTGCCCCCTCCTACTAGTTTTGTTGGAATTTGTCCATGTCAACCTTCAAGTAGCCGGTTTGCTTTATGTGAAAAAACACCCCACCGTTCCACTTGCTGGCAGACATGAGGTCAGTTTTTTCTTTCTCTCTTGATGTTGAGTAAATATCAACCTTGTGTGGATGCTGGCGGACAGTTTTGCTAGGTTGTTGGTTGAAGAACGGCGCAACTGGCCAAAAACTAAAGACCTATCTGGTAAGGGAGAAAGCCCGCGTGATGAAAAAGAAGGGCCGGATGAAACCCTGAGGCATGACACAGCGCCATCAACTGCCGGAGCAGTACAAACGAAGGTTGGTGGGTGTTGTCGCTCGATGATGGTAGCAGTTATACTGCTCGTTTTGGGTATTGCCGTCTTTGCAAGTTCTCTGCTGAGCGGAAAAACCTCAGTGTGTTTTTTTTATTTTTGCTTTTGAAGGTGTTGAAAGGAAACTCTTGGAAAAGATAATGATGGAGGAAACATGTGGGCATTGTAGTCAGATTCTTAGTTAAGTGTAGTTGTCGGTCTGAACTTCTCTTCTGTTCACATTTGTTTAATGCTGCACATATGAGTCAACAGAAGGTGAATAGTTTCAGCAATAGCTCAGGGGTTGCTCCAAGGAATTGATGAAAGGCTCAAGGGGTTTGGGGATCGATATTTATGGCATAAAGTTGTGATCCTTTCTGTTATTGTTATGTTGTCTTTGTTCTGAGGCTGGGGAGAGAGAGAGTACCCTCACAAGTGGGAGCTCTGGAGTGAGACCTTGTTCTGGGAAATTGTTTCCAAGGTCAAACAGTTCAGTGATACCAGAAGTCTGTCTTAGCTCTGTTTTCTGCCGAAGCCAATTATCTGCCTTACATTCTTATTTCAAGTACAAGGCTAGTGGTTTTTCTACTGTGGATTGTGTTTATCTTGTGATGTTGAGAAGTGTTGTTTCGTGGACATATGGGGACAAGTTTATGGGAGCTGGGGAGTGTGTGAGATCATGACTAAGGTTGCCATAAAAAGGATCTGTGGTGCTCAAGAGAGTGAAATCAGAGGGGTCTGATCTTTGGAGGTCCATAGGTTAGCAATTTAGTCTTGTTTTTTCAAAAATAGAAGCTTTGTGGTTCTGCTCTTAGGTTGCAGACATTGTGTATAAACTTTCATATCTGTATTTCATCACTCATTTACAGACAAAGTGCGAGATTTTGGGCCCCTGTCTTTTTTGTTACACCTGCCTTGAGAACACGATATATTACATATACTCAAGATCACATGTACAAATGCGCACATATTCCAACATGCGCGTGTTTTTTTTGGGTCATATGAAGAACTCATGTTTGCTAACATTTATTTCTTTGGTTTATGGAATTCTTATATTTGGACTCCCAATGTTGTTTGTTCACTGGAAATCTTTTGTACTCGCATTTGGGGCTGTTGAAAAAGATTCCATATTTGGTGACCTTGGAGGAAATTAAAAATCTGCAGAGGAAACAACACCACCAGAACATGCTCCCAACTTGCAAAACTAAAATGGAATCTAAAAGAAGGAAAAAGTTGCTGCAGACGTTGCCAACTTCCAAGGCTGAAATATGAAAGGAGAATAGAAGGAAAAGGTTTAGGCCATGATTTTGATCTTCATCTGTTGCAATTCTCTCCATTCATAATAGTCTCATTTTTCAGCTAGTGTGCCCCAGCCTTTGTGTGTTGGCCCAAGTGCAATCATCTTCCACACTCTGGGGGCTAGAACTTTTCAAAAAAAAACCTTTCCAAGGGTGTAATTAGGCTTTTTTTTTTGGGTCAATTTTGTGAGGTAAGTGGATTTGCAATCATTCACAAAAGGACTTAGCCAAATTTGGCTACAGGTCACAGAGAAAAGTAATTTTTTCAAACCCTATTATCTATTGGCAACATGCTGTACATATGGTCTAAACATGGTGATATCAACTGTTTTTCCTTAAAATATGGCAAATTTGTACAAGTCTCAATTGTGGTTTTATGTCACCAAGTGATGAAATTTCACTACCAAAACAAACAACTTGGCTCTAATGGACACCACCCTTCATAAAACCCATATGTGAAAATCTATTTGTTAAGGAAGGTTGTTTGTTTGTTTGTTTTGTTTCTCATGTTGACATCTCCCAAACCCCACCCCTACCCCCTTCGCAGCCCACACACTTGATATTGTTGGAAAGCCCTTGATGAATATGGTTGCATCAAGGTTGCTTTGTAATGTTTAGACCCATGATGCAAAAGTTATTGAATGTTGAATAACTTTGTCAAAGAAAATTCAACAAAATCAAAACAAGAATGTGGGGGCATGTTCTTATATTAATTGACAATACCAAGTTCCTCATTTGTGAGATAAAGAAAATATATTAAGTGTATGACAATGCATTAATACTATAGAATCATAAAGCAATATAGAGACCTAATGGAAATTACCTTGTATTCTTCACTTGTGATGTTCACACCTTGACAACATTGCTGGTACTATCAACATATACCTTTACATGTACATGTGATGTAACTCATTGTGCAATATATCTTGTAATGTATTAATGGTTATATGTGTTAACTAAATAGATATTTACAATTTCAACTATAGTTACATTGGTGTGAAACATTTTGAATATGACTATTAGGCATTTGAAGGTTATTTTATTTATCTAATATATGTTTCTGGGACAAAGATTGAAGGAAGAACAGCCACAACATGGGATGATGTAACAAGCTTACAATTTTGAGTACTTGGATGTTTGTAACTACAATTTGTAACTTTTGTTAGACTTTTCTGTTGATGCTATTGGAAACTTTCAAATGTACAAATTGATTTCCAGATGATAAGATAATAGAAGGAACATTGTTATCGAATATTTACCCTAAGACAGCTATGGGTAACCCAAAATTGTTTTTATCAAGTTTGATCAACCTATCACATGTCCTATTATGACTATATGCAATTGTTGTATGGATGCAATACATCCTTTGAACTAGGATTGTTGAGGGGTGAACAAAGCCAAACATTCAAATGGGAACTTACTGATGAGTTGCAAGAACTCTTTTCAAATTAAAAGGGTTTGATTAGGGAGGTGGACTAAGGATTCACAAGTTCTTAGACTTGTGGACATGGTATGACTATATGCAATTGTTGTATGGATGCAACACATCCTTTGAACTAGGATTGTTGACGGGTGAACAAAGCCAAACATTCAAATGGGAACTTAATGATGAGTTGCAAGAACTCTTTTCAAATTAAAAGGGTTTGATTACGAAGGTGGACTAAGGATTCACAAGTTCTTAAACTTGTGGACATGGGATTCAAAGCCCAACCCAACACCATAAGATTCAATCAACTCAACATATTTCAAATCCCAACTGCAGAAGTTCAATAGCCAGGACATTAGCTACTGTCAACTAACTACTTATTTACATATCGTGAATGCTAATGGATAAGTCGCATAAATTGTAAAGCTGCAATTCATTATATATACGATGCCACTCATTGCAACTCAGTGACAGAGCTCTTCTAAAACAATTCATCTTTGACTACTATGCAACTCCATTTTATTTACACCCATGATGTCATGTTGATGTCATTAATTGTCATCCATCCATTAAAATTTGACATGTGGCACTATGAAAATTTCTAGACATAAATTTTTTTTTCAAAATATTGATTTCCATCATCCATTATGATTGTTAACGATGGTTTGAAATTGTAACACATGGCATATTAATTGAATTTTGAAAATATATATATTAGTAACTAAATAGGTCATGCATAACCAAAAGTAGGTAGGTAGGTTGGTAGATCTTAGGACCTTATACATACCTATGTACTTACTTAAGACCTAGTTACTTACTTAAATAGGTAAGTCGGTAGGAAAGCACAAGATTAAGTGAACTAAAAAATAACCATGAAAATGTATTTTTCTTAATTTTATGTTTTACTTTTAGGGTTAAGTTTTTGAATTCATCCCAAAATGGCACATGTATTTTAATGTGAAAACTAAAAAAACATGTCTTTTTTATTCAAAAATAAAATTATGGGTTAAATATTTAATTTTTATTTAGTTACAAATTGAATTATAGAAAGATTTTCCCACATGTTTTGTGTTTGTTTTTCATTATGTAACTTATACAATTAAATTACTAATTATATGATATTAAATATGAAAATAAATTATTTAATATTTAATTATCTGAAATAGTGATATGAATTTTTTTTTCAGATAATTAGTTATCAAAATAGTTTATTTGATTTTATAAATTTTTGCATTAAATATATGATAATTCATTATTTGGGAAAACAATTTGGATTAATTAACCAATGATCTAATGACCTAAATTGATTACTTTACTTCAAATAATTATAATTAGTTAGATCATGAATTAGGTAATTAATATCATATTATTATTATTTTTTAATTAGATAATTTTTTAAAAATTAATCAATATAATTTATTTATTTATTATTTCACATATTTAATTATCTGACTTCAGATAATTTATTATCAGTTTAATCAATTACTTCACAATAATTAAGTAAATTAAATATTAATTAATAAGTAATAAATAATAAATTATTGGGAAATTAATTCATTACTAAATATTAAATATTAAATATGAATTTGGGTAGAAATCATCAAGGTATAAATAGGCATATCCATATGTACACTAAATTGAATTTTAAATATAATATTATCACATTTAAATTAATTATATGTATCCAAATTTTTAATTAGTTGAGGAATTTAGTTAATTAATGAGTTGGTATTGATGAATTAATAATTATTCTAAATAATTTATCTGATTTATTATGAAATATCCCCAACTTGGATAAATATTTATCTTTTTTTATTAATGTAAAATTAATTACATTTATTCATTCATATTAATAGTCAATTATTTAATATAATTGATAAGTTCATAATAAGTAAGTATATTAAACATAGTTGAGATTTAACAATCAAATTGTTGAAAATAATTCTTTATAAAACATTACATATAAATATGTATCCTTACTAAGTTACAAGTAATTACATTATAATCATATAACATAGTTGAATAATAGTACTTTAATAATGGCACACTAATGACCCTACTAATTATGTCAATGTGAATCGTAATAAAAAAATAATTGCAAATGTATCACATAATTGGTGGTGAAACTGTAGACACATGTCATGATTGCATGTGTATATATTGTACATTAATTGCAACATAGTTGTTGCATTAGTCAAACATTTACAACAATTTTAAAATATTGTCACATGTAATTACAACGCAACTTGTGACAAAGTCAAATATGGTTGATTACATATGTATGTATGATGTGTATAAATTGCCATATAGAAGATCCATTTTCAACTCACTTGCAACTATAATACAACCAACTAATTTCTTTACATGATAATTTATTTATTAATACCCAATATTTCCAAAAGGATAGTTACACAATAGTTATATATGAGTTGTTTTTTGAGTTTTAGTTGCAAGGTAACATGATTCCAATGACATAATTTCTCATAATGAATTTGTATTTTACATGTCATAATTTTTTAATAGTGACTCAATTTGAGATTATTAACTTGAGTATGCATTTGATGTATGTATTTGTTATGCATAATTTGCATAATTTACAAAATAAAAAGATATAAGGACTTCTAAAGTGAAACATATGAACTTGCAACCTTAACAAGTCTCATGTATGGATTTTTAAATGGTGGATTGATATCATAATTGTTAAGGACACCATTTTAATTAAACAATATATAAGTAAACTCAAGTTTTAAGGATTTTGTAACATATCAATTGTAGGTTAATCTTATTGGACTTTTTGTTCAAGTTTTTTATCAATGTTAAAAATAGGAGTCTTTTCAAAAGTCCATATCATTATGGAAAAATGTTCATTTTATGTTGGGTTTGTGCACATTTGTATCAAACAAAATTTACCTTTAGAATGGCATAAATATAAATGAAAAATAAATTCTTGAAATTAATGGATTGTCAATGTTTTATTAGTTAATCCTCCTAGGACTCCAAAAAAATACAAAGGAATATGGAATTTGGGTGACTTTGTGAACATTATAATCTGCACTTGCTTTAAAATATACCAAATCAAATGGTGCCACTTAATCTTGTGGTTCCAATAGTGCTAATGTTATCATGTGGCATTTTGCAATTGTGTTGGTGGGGGGGGCGAAGTGGGGGCGGTGGAAAGCCCTTTATCCTAGCCTAAGTCACCTAAAAATCTAGGCCTAGGCCAAAAGGTTAGGTTACTCAACCTAGGGGTGAATGCATGGTTGAATGGCTCATTTTTAACAAATATGAATTTTATACAAATCCATAACAAGTTTTTTAAAATGACCAAATGGACATGCTTGTTAATTCTATGATTTCAATGTTGTAATTTTTGATTACCAATTGTTCACCCAACTATGAAACCTTTTAAACTTAGGTCAAAAAATATATTAAAAGGATGAAAATACAATAAAAACAACTAGGGGTGCTAAGGTAAAAATCCTTTTCCAATGACTAGACATGACATGTGTCATTTTTGTGTTGATTTAGAGTTTATAATTTAATATTTTGGATACCCAATTTAACATTGCATGTTAAATATAAATACATTTGATTTTATGTCATGTATATTGTGCATTCATGCCCTTTATCACATAAATATGAACAACTTTAGCTAAAACCAAATTTTCAAAATTCATAATTTTCAAAGTCAAAAGCACTTTATAAAAATAATTTTCATAAATTAAAAAATTATGAAATTAAATAATTTAAATCATCAATGTCAAATCCTCTCCAATTTTCAAAAGGAATTGCACATTTGGTAGAAAAAAGGACCAAAAAAAACAAAGATTGTCCACTTTTAAAGTTTGAGTGCTTTGAATGTGCAAAAATAAATAAATTGTGCCAAGCTTTAAGGATGTAAACTTTGTAATTAATGGAAAATATTTCAAAAACATTTATGACAATCCAAATTACAATGTTTCCTTGTGATCTTTCAAACATACAAAAATTTAGTTTAAGCAATGTCCATTCACTTATGTGACTCTTTTGACTTTGTTTTTACCCAAAAGTCGTTAATCTCATCTATCATGGTGGATGCCACTTGGAAATTCTAAAAAAATACCCTATAAAATCTATGTGAATGAGAGCAAAGGGGAAGATTTTAAAAACATGTTCATCATGCACAAATATTTTGAAAAACAAAAACAAATCCATTTCAAAAGGAATAATAATGGATTATGTTTTCAAATTTTGACCTTTCAAGTGTTCATAACTACCATTTGGATAAGGTTTTAAGGGAAAAAAATTCACATTTCATTTTATTATTTCATTTTTCAAGGCAAATTTAATCATTACTTAACCATATTTTTTAATTTGAAAAGTTCACTATTACTATTCATGAATGAATTATTTTCAATATATAGTTTTACAAATGTGTTTATAATCATCATGTTAATATACTACTAATTTTTAATAGAAAAATTCAAATTTATGTTATTCACCACAAGCATTTGAAACAATGTACCTTGTAGAATTGAAAATTAACATCAAAAGTGAGCCATTCAACCATGCATTTTCACCTAGAAGCAACCTAAAAACCTATGGCTACACTAAATCATCAATTTAACCTAGTTACTTACCTAACTTAATTACCTACACACTATGTCAAAATATGGCATGATAGGATTCCCTAAAAGTATTTTTTGTAAAGTATTTTTATACTACCATAAACATAGAATTGTCAAACGCTCATTTTCAAAGTAGAAAAATCATCTTTTTCCAAAAGGTCATTATAGGCCATCTATTAAAATGTTGATGAAAAAATATAAAAATTCCACAAAGATCATGGTGTAAAGGACTTTGCATTTAATAAAAAAATTGATACTACTTTTAAAAGTCCCCAAACTTACATGCACCATTTTGAAATGGTTTGGAAACCCTTATTTTGAATCGAAACAACATTATAATCCACAAGGCTGTAAAAAATTCTACCTTACATCTTTTTATGGACACTCTAACTTGCAAATTACCTAGCCTACTTAACTTAGTTACTTAATCCAACATAGGCTACCTAGCTTAACTTAGCTACCTAACCTACCAACCTAACTTCTAACTTAACTACTTACTTAAACCACCTATCTTAAATAGCCCACTTACCCTACTTAGTTTAGTTACTTAACATGATTACCTTCCTACCTAACATACATGTTAAGAGTTATTTTAACAAGTTTAGGCTACCTACCTACGTTACTACAATTCATAATTTTTAAAGTTATCCAAACTGACTAGCTTGTCTAAGTTTATTAATGACATGTCCATTTTGACTAAAGGCCCATCCTAAATGACATTTGTATTTTTTGATTAGTGAATTTGACTAAATTAACGTATTTTATTATTTATCAAATTAAACATCTACTCAAGTTGAACAAAAAATTGACTTTTTTGGTCAAAATGGTCAATGAGTCCTAATCAAGTGGGACATCTAATCAAGTTGGACAAAGTAGAATGACATGCTTGATCAAAATGGTTTTTTAATCAAATTGGACATCCCATGTTAATTAATAGGCCAAATGAACTACTTATTACCTAGGCTAGGTTATAGACCTAAATAAGTAGGTAGCCTAGGCCTATCTACCTACCTTGCTATTACTTTAACTACATAGGTAATATAAGACAACTTATCTATTTACTTAAATCTACTTACCTTTGTACTTGCCTCCTCCCTCTTACGTACTTACATATTTACCTCCTACCTTTTATATCTAAACCTATCATCTTGCACTATACCTACGAATTTACTTATTAATTACTTAATCTTCTTACTTACCTACATAAATAGTGATGTGAAATATAAAACTTGACAAAAATTGTCACCTTTTAAAGGTGTAGTCCATTCATAAGGATTTGGTTTATCATTGTGAAGGTGAGGGGTTTAATTCCTTATATTTATAACCTATGTCCATGCATAAGGGACTAAGGTACATAAGATAGATTAAGGTAGTTAAGTAAGCTAGCTTAGGTAGGCTATCTTAAATAGGTTAGGCTAGGATTTACTACCTATGTACCTACCTACTTTTTATGACCCATTTAAACATATTTATTATCTACCTATTAAAAATAAATTGTAATAATCATCCAAAAAACAAATGATTTAAATATAAATATAAATTTGACTAATCAAGTGATCCATTGTTTACCAATCAAAACGATTGATCAAATAATCTTTTATTTTGTTAATATAAAAAAACCACCCCAATCATAATGGTGGGTTAAAGTTACAATGTTGTTTTTCATCAAGTATCTTTTATTAACTCTACCATGAACTTTTTCTTAAAAACTACAATAATTAATGGTCCAAAATTAAAACTCTCCCAAAGTTCATTCCCAATTTTCTTGCCATACACACAATTCAAACTATCTTTACTTCTATTCTGATTATCAGCCCAACTTCCATTCTGCCCATAGTGATAACACATTTTAACCCCACGTCGATAACACAAGTTTCCCTTTAACATTTTGTAATAGTGTTGACTATGTAATGTAACTACTTTCATAGCCTAATATACCTAAGTTTATAGCTACCTACCTAATTACCTAACCTAGTTTACATTAGAAAATATCACCCAAAATGTAACCAATGCATTTGTAATTATTATTTTCAACTAACTTTAATTGTCTTTGCAATTATTTTGCACCCTTGACCATTCTTGCAACTATGTTATAACCACATTAACAATTAATGACTTCTTCATCCTATATTCTAGAATTTTTTTATCCATGATCATGTCCATATATCCTATTATTTACAAATAATTACACAACTAAGGTGTAGCCTTTAATGGTATAGGGCAAACCCATCCTTGGGTGGTACCATTAAGAACCACTTCAAAGAGTGGTTAAATAATAAAAAATAATCAAATCATTTTTTTGGGCCCTTTTCGTTAAATGTTTTCACAATTATGAATTATTATTTTTTCATGTTTATCATTGCATACTCTAATATATGGCTTGAAGTTTATTTGGGGATTTAAAAATTTGAAATTTTTTAAAATATTATATTTTTAATTAAAACAGCCCTTTAAAAAAATCAATGGCCTCAATTTTAGAAATTCATAACTAAATCATATTTAATTAATTAATTTCCAAATAAAAATTTAAAAATAAAATGGCTTCCAGATTGCATTAGGAAAAAAAATCATGAAAAAAAATCATAAATCATGTTCCAAATTTGTGTTCCTAACCATAAAGTTGAAGGAAAAAAATAGGCGTTACATTCTTGAAACTTTTTCTAAATGCAATGATTAGAAACATCAAAATACACAATATTCTTAATATTATTGATATTTAAAAATCTATGGACCCTAATAAATGTATTAAAAATTTATGAAAATGTTCATTTAAATGTTTCCTATTATTTCTCAAAGTTCAATGGGTCCAAGACAATCAAGGTGTGATGTTCCTAGTGGTACCTCCCAAGGACATGACTACCTTATACATAGATGTATTTTAAGAAACTTTTGAAAGGTGTATGTATTTTTGTTAAATTCTAATAAGGGTACAATGGGGATATGTTTCCATTTGTATATTTATAAAGTTGTATTTAAGCAAATTAACTAATTACTTACCTAATTCAAATAAGTTGCCTATTTATTAATTAATTGATGATTAGTTAATTATATTAATTATTAATTAATTGATTAATAATATTTAATATTTAATGATTATTCAATATATTAAAAAAATATCTGAAATATTAATCAATTATTTATAACTAACTAGTTAGTTAATTACCTATCTACTTAGTTATATAATTTACAAAATTAAAAAGGGGGATAATGAATATGAAATAAAAAATTTAATTGCAACTTCAATTTTTATTGCATATACTTTGAATCCTCCATTTTCATTGTGAGAACTATGTAATGAAAAGGTTTTGTCCTACACTGTCACATAAAAAAAAAGATGTCGATTGGGATGAACCAATTAAAGAAATTTAACCCTTTAAGGAATTTAAGCCTAAAAGTTAAAGTTTTTTAAAAAATTAAATATTTATTTACTTCCCTAACCTACATACTTATTTAATCAAACTTATTTACTTACCTAATTAATTTGACCTACCTACTTTAATTTAATTTAAATTCATTTTGGGTAAATGTGGCATTTTTGTATTATTCCATGTGTCGGAATCTAAAACCATCTAAAATAGATGATGATGATCCATTATTTGTTTTTAAAATAGTTTTTCTCAAACCTTTTTCATTTGCCACATGTAATTATGTAAGTTGTTGATTTTTATGGTAATATATAGATGGCATTCAATAGTATATGAATGTTAAAATATTTTTTGACCATTAATTTCATCCACACTTATAATTAATGTTTCATACAACTTGTCGAATGCAACTAAATATTTTTAAATAGTAAATGTCGTTGGGCAAAAGCATCCTTGGGTGGACCACTAAGAATGTCACACCTTGATTTTCCTAGACCTACCAAACTTTCAAAAATCATAGGGAACATTTAAATAAATTTTTCATAAATTTTTTCATGAATACATTTATCAGGTTGCATAGATTTTGAAATTCTAATAATATCAAAAATATTATGTATTTTGATGTTCCTAATCATTGCATTTAGAAAAAGTTTCAAGAATCTAATGCATGGCCACCCTTCCTTGAATTGTTTGGTTAGGAGGAAACATGAATTGACAATTTTTTTGTGAATTTTTTTCCTAAGGTAATTTGAAAATCATTCTATTTATAACTTTTTTATTGGGTAATTAATTGAGTAAGTATAATTTAGCTATGAATTTCCAAAGTTTAGGCTATCAATTTTTGAAGGGGCCATTTTAATTAGGAAAAAAAAATTGTAACAATTTCTAATTTTTTAATTCCAAAATATACTTCAAGCCATATATTAGTGCATGCAATTGATAAACATGAAAAAAATAAATAATTGTAGTTGTGAAAAACATTTTAAATGAAGGGCCCATGAAAATGATTTGTGTGTTTTAATTTGGTTCCTTAACCATTCCTTGAGGTGATTTTTAGTGGTCCAACTAAGGATATTTTCTCGCCATTTGCAACTAAAATATAGTTACAAATGGTAATTTATTTTCCCCCAATTTTCTTCTAATGTTACCATTTAACTATCTTTTTGGCCTATCTACCTAATTAATTTACATAGTTCACATGTATTTCGCTACTTAGTTTATGTACCTATAACTTAGTTACCTTATGTTAACAACTACCTACCCCACCTACATAGTAACTTACTTACTTACCTACTTAGTTATTTTCTTAGCCTAACTTAACCTAGCTAGTCTAGTTACCTACCTAACTACCTAACGACTTACTTAGTCTAGACTTTGAGGTATCTAACCTAATTATCTAAAGGGTGAATGCATGGTAAAGTAGACATAAAAGATAGTTATCTCCAAAGCAATCAAAAAATGGTCCAATTTTTTACAAAAGTAGATGAAAGTATATTGAAAATAATTTAAAATAACAAACTAAAAGCATGGTCAAATTGAATTTCAAGCCTACTTTTCCATTATATGTTTGATGTATTTTATTGTAGTATTTAAATGTTGAAAATTTACAAGTACATTTTAGGGTTATATCATGTTGAAAATGGAGATATTCAATAATTCATCTACTTTCACCTACTTGTACAAGTTTGGACAACTAAAAAAAGTAGAAAAAATAATAGTTATTTTCAAGAAACCTACTTGAATGCATATTATATATGTGATTAATCAACATCATTGTGATAAAATTAAAGATAATCCTCATGTTAATCATTAAATTTTTAAAATTCTACTTTCAATACATTAAAACTTGTTTATGGCTACTTGCTTTTTTTTGTGACAAGGATAAAAAATTGTCTATTTTACCATGCTTTCATCCTAAAGGACTTACTTGCCTAGTTTTACTTAACCTAGTTTAAGCTAATTGATTACCTAGTCTAATCTACTTACCTAGACCACATAACCTAAGTAATTAGCTTACATACCTATGGGTGATTTAGTCATCATTGTATAATTGGTAAACTTAATGTGTAGTTAGTTATAACAATTGAAAAAACAATTGGGTTTTCATCGATTAATGGATGCACAATTAATAATGGATGACAAATGTTCAATTTTCTTGTACATTTCTGTCCAAGCATACAACAATTGCAAAGTATAGTCACATTTTCAACTTAAATATGGTTTTGCCTAGACATAATCACATATGTGGCTACAAACACTCATGACCATGATAATATGTACACCTATCATATTAGTTGTAGTTGTAAAATTAATTGATTTGAACACTAGCTGCACCAACAATTGTAAACATAAGGTTGAAATGGACAAGATTTCTTCTAGTGTGTGTTACAATGGCAAGGAGTTTGTCCCCTAATGTGAAGGCCATAAGGGGATCGAATCATTATTCTTGCAACTAAAAGAGCTACCTACCCTAGCCCTTGCTAAGTAGGTTAATGTTTCTATGCTTCCTAGGCTCCTTAGGTTTCCTATGTATGCATTTAACTTATGTGGCAAAACTTATATAACTTAAACTAAGCACCCTAGCACCTAGGTGGCCTAGGTTAGGTTGCCTAAGGTACGTAGTTTATCAAGTACAACTACATTATTATCATTTTTGACTAATAGATGACATTTTTCATGTCATGTTCAAACTGATTATATGTCTTTTTTGACTCATTTGGTATTGATTATGGAACCTTTAGTCATATGTGTCATTTATTATTAAAAATCAATTGTAAAATTAATCATATTTTCAAATTTCTTGTAGCGATTAAATTAGAATTTGTACCCAACAACCAATATATGGGGACCTTATACTTTTTACTCACAAAATTTTTGAATTCAAGGAAGATTGGCCTTCCCTAAAAGAATATTCCAAACATATCAACTTAAACTCATTGCTTTTATGTTTTACACCATCACACAATGTCCCAGTTGTAAATTTTCAAACATTTATGAGACCTTTTTGAAAATCATTTTGATCCAAATTTTATACCTATGAGGATGAAAATTTTGTTATTAAAAGTGAAAAAACAAGTTTAAGTTCAAGCTGGACAACTAACAAGATGGTAAACAAGTAAGAAGAAAATTCGAAAGGGCATGGAATTTGGGATGATTATGATGGGTATGTTCATGTTAAAATGGCCCACAAAAAGTGTAACCACTATTTAATCGTTCACCTTCTTAAGTCAAATCAATATTGAATGTTTGGTCTATTTACATAAAAAAATTAATAATGTATTATGAAAATTTTCATTAATTTTATGATGAATTCAATGAATATAGAATACCCGTAATCATTTTTTATATAATGTAACCAAAGCTTTCATTGCTTAAAGAATTGAATAAAAAAGATTTGAAATGATTTGAAAATGATATATTTATGAAAAATCTTTTATATCATAATAGGTAGGCAAGTTCACATTTTAGTGTTGAATATTTCATATATCTTTTCTCAAGATTCTAAAAATTACATTAAAACATAATTTAAAAAAAAATATTAAGTACAAACTTGAATATTGGTTAGTAAAATTTCAAAAATCCAAAGTCTTTTTCTTCATAATTATTTAATGCCAAACTTTCCTACTTATTACAAGAAAAACCTTTACATAATAAATAACCACATTATCCAATGTTTTTTTTCAATTGTGTTATTGGTTAAGTGATGATAGGTCATGAGAATATTTATCCAAATTTGGTGATATTTAAAAAATGAAAGTATAAAATCTTAAGCACCTTTTCATATTGTAGGCAATTGTGGTGATTTTTGTTGACTTTTTTGAATAAATTTTCATTTATTTCATGGAATATTAAAAAAATGAATTTGTGATAAAATATTGTTTATTTTTTTTCTGAAAAATGGAGAAATTCCCCCCCCCCCCAAAGCACTAACACTATCTTATTTAGGTCCAAAGTCTTTAAGGTATACCAAAATCTTGTCACAACATCAACTTTTTTTGTCTTTTTTACCTATTTTTTTTACTATGTAAAGATAGATTATGGATGATTATGATGAAATCTTAAATTGTAATGGTTTAAAATATAGTCCTTTTGAAAATTTTGACAACTTTTAAATCATTATTTTTTATGAGGATCAAAATATAGAGTAAAAAAGGATTACAGTAGGGACTAGGCCTTTTTCACCCATTAGGTTTTCTTTTTTTTTTTGGTTGACTCGTAATTTTTTTTAAAGAATATTATTTTTGTAGTCCAATCCAATTTTGTCACATCATGTTGACTAATTAACCCATTATTTTAAAACAAAACATTAAAAAGTTGGGTCTTAGTTGTTTTAGCTTGGATGTACTATAATTACATTACTTGTGCTCATGGGATGGTTTTATATTTAGTATTCTAAAATGTTATACATATGTGAGGAATGTGGGATGAATAGAGCCTTGAGGAAGAGGAACATGATGTGTCACATTATAGAAACTAACTATTGTAATTCATAAAAAAAAGGAGGATCACAAAATAATTCTTATACATTTGGAAATTTGCACTAATACCTAACAACTTTTTATATAGAAAGACATGTTGACCTCATGGTTGAAAGGAAAGGGAGCAAGGAATAATTGTAACAATGATGAAATGGGCATACTTCGGGCATATTCCAAACATGCCCGTCAATGATGAACATTTTTCATATACAAATATATTTGTAGGCATGGAATTCTTACTTGCAATGCCTTTTTGCTTGAAAATTTAATTGAAGCTCAAGTTTCACCATTTTTTCTATTGGTTGATGAGTCTACAAATGAAACATTGGAACAACACTTGGTTATGTATGCATGCTTATAGTATGGTAGGGGGCCTCTTGTTTTAGAATTTG
>Ga0209611_10007868_pt1 | contig 16946 bp, 7 predicted proteins | sample S1TSphgellanicum_3_FD_187693 | JGI IMG/M metagenome (GOLD analysis project Ga0209611, IMG submission 187693) | Host-associated microbial communities from peat moss isolated from Minnesota, USA - S1T2_Fc - Sphagnum magellanicum MG (SPAdes) (version 2) | ecosystem: Host-associated > Plants > Peat...
GATGGCATCCATCTTCATTCGGATGTCATCAACATCTATGTTCTTGTACTTCTGCACCATCAACGTCCGTAGCTCAGTCCAATCTGCAGGCACCGGCTGTAGCCTCCTAAACCACTTTTTCGCTCGACCCCGCAAATTCAATTTGGCGATCTTGAACAGCTTATCAGCAGTGAGATCGCGCACTTCGATAGCCATGGTAAGTCGCTCTGCCCAATCATTTACATCCTCATGATCTCGTCCCCAAAATAACTCATCCATTCCCTGAGGACTCGTCATCTTCACAGAAGTTCAGCAACATAGCACAAAATGCAGCACTTCTCTCCACACAAAATTCTTCAATTCAAAAAAATAGATGCAAACAAAATTGATCAGAATCTCCACTCCTGCAACACAGTTTTGATTCTTGAAAACAAAATAAAACAAACGTTGTTTGAATCACCCATCGAACTCGGATTGAGCACCCTCAGCTATCGGTTCCAAAGGCGCAATAGTGGATGGAACAGTGGTGAAGTTCTGCTCATCCGTAGACTCTTGCTGGAATCTCCATTCTCCTTCTTTGCCTTGCCATACTTTCCAGCTAATGAGGCGGGATCTCGATCCGCCATGCTCTACCCGAAGCAAGCGATCTCCCTCCTAAAATAAATCCTCCACACTAGGAATATACAACCTCACAAAATGGTTAAGTGACACCGCCGACTTAGGAATCCAAATATCCCCTAGCCTCGATAGTGCACGCTGTCTCTCAGCATATGCAGGAGCAACTCTACACAAAATAGGAGGTGAAGTAAAAATTGGTCTGTAAGTCTGAGGTCGATGCCCACCCCCTTGCTCCATCGATTACCTTTAACCACATTCGTGCACGAATGTAGAAACCACTATGAACTACTTCTACAACAATGTCTCCTACTCGAGCTTTGTCGGGATCTATCCGTACAAGTCTCACCACTCTAAAGCTTAGAAAGCGCAAAATCACTGCTCCTCTTTATGAGCCGTTCTGAACAGTAAGGAAATCAAATCTACTAACAAGTTGTTGCTCACGAATCTCCTGAGTCATCTGCTCCACAGGGACTCCCTCGTCACTAGACGAAGACATGATTTTCAACTATCATTCTATCTAAGCATCTACAGGTTCTACCAAGGTTGGAAACACGGAACCATGCTCTGATACCAAAAAGAGAGGGTCCGAAAACACACAGCACATCAACTGCCTTCAACGAACCCAGGCGCCCATGTTCTCCTCATCTACTCCACACAGTTGAGACCTTCGATCTCACACAACATACTTACTGCCTACTAACACTTGCAGACGAACATCACAAGATCAAAGACGTACAAGTGTCTTGCATTCCACACAACAACAGAGCAGGTTTTACAACATCCATCTCCTGCCTCGCCCATTCACACAGATGCCAGTCAGGAAAATTCTTTCATTACATTACAAACTATGTACATTTCCCGAAAGCACCAACTCGCTTTCCCATCAAATGTTCACAAAAACACCAGATTCCCAGTGCCATCTACTCTCTTTCACTCTAATTCCTCGGCAGTAGCTTGACCGATTACCGGGCGCAGCGGAAAGTTCTAGCATTTAGCTAAACTATCCTAGCTAACAGAGCTTCTCATTGCTCTCTCTCTACAAAAGATCGCTTCCTCTGTCTCCTCCTCCTCCTCTCCTTCTTTACTGATCCTCCTTCTTCTCGTAATTAAGCTACCCCAAAAGCCCATCAGACTTCCGTTAGCTTCCTCCTGAAGCCTCCTGAATCTCCTGCCATTCCATTCCATCCAGCTCCCATCGTCAGCCGCCATTGCTTGCTCCTCTCCATCAATTTGACTCCATCCTTCCTCATAATTTCCAGCCGCCAATCTTCCTGGACCACTCAGCACACTAAGCAAACCATGCAACTCCATGCAATAGTTAATGGGGCGTCGCAATAAAATGACGGCTGATCAGGCAATCTAAACCTCAAGATCAACTAGCGTTTAGCTTTGCGCGACGACCTAATTTCGCACTACAGTGTGACCATTGGCATTTCCTCACTTGCATCACTCAGGGTTTGTCCATGTGCTGCCCAAGTCATGGGCATAATTGGTGATTTGCCCGTCACCATTTGGAAGGGGGTGGACCCAGTCGCGGAATGTTCCGAGTTGTTGTAACAAAACTAAGCTAACTCCAAGTGGTCCACCCAATCTTGTTGATCCGCTGCCACATAATTCCTTAAGAATTATTGGATCACCAAGTTGACCTTGTCAATTTGTCCATCGGTTTGGGGGTGGAAGGAAGTGCTCATCTTGAGCTCTAACCCCATTCTCTTCCAAAGGGCTCGTCAAAACTTACTTGTGAACTTTGGGTCTCGATCCGAAACTATGTCATTTGGAAGGCCATGATGCTTGAAAACGTGTGTGAAGAACAACCTCAATGCGAGGTGTTTTGACCCCTGTAATCGTGTTCTGAGTTTTCGGGAGTCCCTGAGGACTCCCAAGTCCCATTTTTAGGAGTGTGAGTGGCGACCTCACACTTCCCTCAAGGTAGGGTGGCGACATGATGACAACCATGCACCACCTGTGTCCGCGTTCCCGATGGCACTTTTATCTTTCAAGAAGATTTGTGACATGTCAAGCTTTCGTAAGGTTCTTCACGTTACATCGAATTAAACCACATGCTCCACCGCTTATGCGGACCCCCATCAATTCCTTTGAGTTTCATTCTTGCGAATGTACTCCCTAGGCGAGATACTTAACACGTTAGCTACAACACTACACGGGTTAATACGTATAACGCTTAGTATCCATCGTTTACGCCTAGGACTATTGGGGTATTTAATCCCATTTGCTCCCCTAGTTTTCGTCTCTTAGTGTCAATGTTGACCTAGCAAAGTGCTTTCACCGTTGGTGTTCTTTCCGATCTCTACGCATTTCACCGCTCCACCAGAAATTCCCAAAAATATTTTGAAACAATTGTAATCATTTTTTAAAGGGAAAAGTCATTAGGGGTACCAAAAAAGATGTTGGGGGATGGCAAAAAGGATATGACAAGGTAAATTCAAACTTTCACCTAAATGAAAATTTTAAATTTAGATTAAATCTTTTAAAATATTAACCATTAGTAAGGAGAATGTTCAAAAGGTGAAGTTTGTGCATTCATTGTGTTGTAAATCCTCTTCACCTTTAATCCACAATATGGTGGGGTGTTCAAGTTTGGGCATCCAAACTTTTCATCCAATTTTTTCGTGTTTTGTTGAATCCATTTATGTTCAATTTCAAGTGTCATGGTCTCATGAAATGCTTGAAAACAAAAATTTACTTGTTTTTCTATTGTTGTTGGTTGTGATTTTTTCCTTTTGTTCAACTTTGCAACATCATGTGTTTTTTTTCACTTCAAACATTTTGATTTCATCAAACATCATAAAATTCTCATCCCATGATTTAATAATAAAAATCGTGTGAAAATAGTTCTTTCATAAGTTCGTGTATTTTTGTACACGAATGTCATGTGTGTAAAAAAAAACTCATGAAATAGCAGATTTTGTGCAAATTTCAAATGAACCAATGAAGCTAATAAGTCTATGATTGAAAGGTAGCTTGAAACTAAACTCTTTGTTTTATTTTTTATTTCTTTAAAACTTTGATTTGGATTTTGTGGTTGGCAAGGTCTTCAAACTCCAAAGGTTGCAACTCATTTTCACTTTCATGTTGTGGCATGATGTTGGAGATCAAGGGAGTTTAAATGTATGATTGTAGCAAGAAGTTTGAAAGCATGTGTGTGAGTTTTTTTTTTACATTTCATTTTTTGAATTTTTGAATTTTCAACAAAATGTTATTTGATTTGGATCATTTGAATCTTGCAACTCATTTTTAATTTTGTGATGCAATACAAGGTTGGAGCTCAAAAATAAAAATGTGAGTTTTTTTTAATCTTCTTTCACATGTGGTGGGGTGTTGGAGCTCAAATGAACATTTTGTGTTTTGTTGGGTTTTTTTATGTTCAACTTTGGTGATTGTAATGTCTTGGGTGCCTCGTAGATTTGTGATGTTTGTATTATTTTTCTTTTTCTTTTTCCTTAAATGCTTTTAGGAGGAAATGTAAAATGATTTTTAAAAAAATTAGTTTCTTGTTAGCTTCATTTTCTCATGGAGAATTTAAATGTTTGTTTGAATTATGTTTTTTATTAATATTACTTTGCGTGGTGTTTTGGTCTTTAGTTAGGAATGCGAATTTGGATTATGAATAAATTTTAAGATAGGCAATTGATTAAATGAGGGTTGTTTTCATTTCATTTTAGTTTTTTCTTTTATTTTTTGAGGTTTTGGTGGTTTCATCTTAGTGATGCACAAGAAGAAATATTTTCTTTTTCCACTACCCAAATTCACTAGGTTTTTGGTCAAATAGAACAAAATTGATTAATATGCAACTTGTACGGTTTTGGTAAAAAATGACTAATTGATTAGGATAATTTTAATGAAATGGTTTTTAGTCATTTTGAATAGTCACATGTTGCACTAGATAGCTTTTAATTAAAAGATTATGACATGGATATAAGAGGTCCCAAATTAATATGACGTGAATTAACTCGCCACATCATCATATCACTTTTTTCTTCATTTTTTTTTTGGATTGTGGAATCACATATTACATTTTTGTCATCGCATGCCATGACAAATTTACATTAAGTGAAAAAAATTATATTTATTTATTTTATTTTTTACGATTTACGCATGATGTACATGTTTGCGTATTCACCATGATGTATATGTTTGTAAATTGCATGTATCCATCAAGGATTGAACCCAAGATCTCATGGAAACGCACTAAGATCTTAACCACTAAACCACTTCAACATTTTATGAATCATGATGAAAAAGTTTAATTTTATCATGTTTGGCATGAAATTGTTTAGGAAATTCAAACTTTAACATACATTTTCTTTTGCAAAATGTATTCAAATGCTACAAATGAAAATATTATCTTGAAGTTTGTTCAATCATATATATTTTTAAATTTTATTATAATAAAAAATTATTATAATAAAAAAATTACAATGTAAAAAAAAAATTTAAATAACATTTCATGAATAAATCAAAAAATATATATTTTGTTTAAATATACCTAAAATCTTCATAAATTCAATGCAAATTTAAAAGTGCATTTTATTTAAATTTTTTAAATTTGTAATAACATAAAATATGTCCATTTTTTGAAGAATTGCAAGTTTTTATTTTCCCCAATATGATTAGGTATAATTTTTTAATTTATTTTTATGATGTTGTTAAAATAGTAATCATCTATAAGAAAATTGTCACATTTGGTTAAATACAAGTTGTGTAGTTGGAAACTTGTTTAAATCTTTCAATGTTATGGTTATTTATGTTTTTTTTATTGTAAAACATTAACAATGTATATTTTAAATTTGGCCCAAAAAACTTTTCTTTCAAAAAAATAATTTTTTAATATTGTTGCCCCTAAATCGATAGAGATTAGTCATAAAAGAAACCTTAATTCAGTAATAAATATAGCCATTTAATTATCAAGACCATATTTGTTTAACAAGATTAATCATACATTAATACCAATGATTAATTACATAACTTTGAAAAAACATCACAACATTTTTAAAAAAATGATGTAAGAATACATTTTACATTTGTTTCTTTTGTAAAAAGAAACACAATTTAATTTGGTGAAATTTTGAGTTTAAATAGTTGGATTAACCACCCTTACCCCAAACAACATGTTTTTTTGGTTTCAAATGTTTTCAACTTGGTAATTCTTGTTGGGGAAAAAAGGAAAAGAATAGTGCAAATTCAAAGAAAAATGTAAAAAAAAAATAAATTGTAAAAACATTGGGATAAAATTTTTGAAAAAAATAAAATACTACTAATGAATAAAAATTTAAAAATAATCATAATAATTCCAACCTTAAACACATAAATAATTATAACAAAAAATTTATTTGAAAACATTTTAAACTTAATATTTGAAATCATCATAAACCTTATCCAATGTTTTTGAAAATTTAAAATATGTATTAATGATGTTTTTGTGGTGAATTTCCACCATGAGGCAAACATAAAAATGCCATCAACATCAACAAAGGATTTTCTAATCTTTAATATACATTAAAGATTAGAAAACTTTTAGGTTGAATTTTATAGATCATATAAACCTTATTAGATTTTTTTGAAATTAATTTCCACCATTTTGTAAACATAAGAAAGGCCATCCACATTAAGTAAATGTTTTAATTTTTTTTTACATTATTATAAATTTTAAATGATAGAATTCAATAATTGGTGATTGGACTTGTAGACAAAATATAAAATATTTTAACAAATTTGTACCTCCATATATGGCTTATAGTCAAAACGTTGTTAAATTTTCTTATGGATGATCTTGAAGAAGGTTAAAAAATTGAAAAAATAAAAAGATTAAAAAAATCATTGATGTCATTATTATTATCACCATTTATTTATTTATTTATTAAATAATTAAAAAAATCATCTCTTAATATTTAAACAAAAACCTATAACAAAACAAGTTTACAAAAATTGATAAACCATGTTTACAATTAAAATAGTAAGTATAAAATATTGGTAATTTTTCATAATAATAATAATAATACTTCTAAATTTTTGATTTCAATCTTTTTTTTTTAACATGGATTTTTTTCATACACCAAAAAAAAATGGGGAAAAAATTAGGGGTTATTTTTTGGGTTTTTTTGGTGTGGCATCATGAAAATTCATAATAATTAACTTACCTATGATGCCTAGAAAAAATTAAGGGAAAAATATATATTCTAATTTACATAAATGTATAAAATTTTAATATATGAAAAAATTGTAATTTGGAAGTTTGCATGCATCCCAAATTTTGCATGCATGAACATTTTGACCTAATCACTAACCCATGATTTGACTTGTGTAAAAATGTTAATAATTTAATAAATGTGAAAAAAAATCAATAAACCATTCAAGTATAATTGTAAAATATTGAGTTGCATGTGTTAAGTATATTATAATAAATGCAAAATGTAATTTATGAATAATGATTTTAATATACTAAATGTGAATGGTAGAACATTTTGATAATTGAAGAGATGTGAAAAAATCATGAATTCATTCCATATATAAATGTGGGGTTTTAAATTGTTACATGTGTTTTAATAGATTATGATAAATGTAAAAATGCAACTCTTAAGTAATGGTTTCAACATGATGAAAGTTGATAGTTCAATTCATGTACCATGTTGATAGTTTTAAAAACGTTTAAAAAATCATTAATTCATTATAGTGGATTGTGTAAATAAAGTTAAAGGCTACATCTTCAATTTTCACGTCAAAAATTTAAAATTATTAAATAATCTAATAAGGTCCAAATTATATTCATAAGTGAACAACATATTGAACGTAACAATTGTGAATAATATGGATTATCAATTAGTGCAAAAAGCCACTTGCAAACTTAAGATGACCAAATGTAGTTGAAATGTAGTCAAATTGGATAATAGTCATAACATGTGGGGTGGAAAAGGACAAGATTTCTTCTTGTTATGCACAAATATTCTATTTAAATTTTTACTTTATTTTGTAAAGTGAGGTATCTTTTGAAAGTTTGCCCATATTCTTGGTGGAATCGCTACTTGTAATGTGATGATTTGAACATTCCCAAGGGTTGTAAAAGAATATAATAGATTGTCACATTTTTATTTATTTATAATGTTTGTAAATGTTGGTAACTTTTGAAAATTGATGAATGAATGTAATATTGATTTGCCTTTTTTTGTAATTTTCTTGACCATGATTTTTGTTTCTTGATATTGGTAGTGCAATTTCTTTTGAAATAAAAAATATTTTTTGTGTTTATAGATGTTAAATGTAACCTTAATTTATCCATGGAATTTTGGTGGCAATTATGTAAAATTTTAAATATAGTTTAAAGAGTATTTAAAGAAATTAAAAAAAAATATTTCTGATGCATATGAATTGTTTAATACTTTTTGTCCATGCATATATAGTTTATGATTTGTATATAATATATATTTAGATTCAATTTATTGTTTGTAATGACTAATGTACAATTTAAAAACTTACACAATAAAGTTTAAAACTTAATGTTTAAATTTTAAATTTTTGTTTACAATGTACTTTAATATGCAATTTAGGGTTTATAATATATGAATATCATCAAACATTTCTACATAACCTTTAAAATCTAAATTGTGGACCCTAAACCTTAAATATTAAATTCTAGTGACATAGGAATTGGTTTATATGGGTTTTTTTGCAAAAAAATTTGTATTCTACTTTTACATGACCATTCCGGTTGCATGATCGTCCTTGGACCATTCCAAAGACAATTAAAAACCAACTACCTCATTTTCAAACCTAACTTCTTTCTTTATAACTATTCCTTTTCTTATTAACTTTCATAATAATTATTGCCCACCTTTCCTAATAACTACCTCACTCCTTTTTCCTATCCACCAACATGGATATTAAAAAATCAAATTAACATGTGTCTTTCCATGTTCATGAAATGTATATTAATTTAAATTAAATTTGACATTGATATAAGTATATGAAAACATAAGAAAAAATTAAAATAATTGATTGTCATTGGTAACATGCAACAATGCGAAGTTCAAATTTGTTTTTGTACACATGACATCACATGACACCATGACATCTTTTTTATAACATAATATATTATTTATGATGAGTTTTATTGCCTAAGTTATGCATTTGACAATTTAAAATTTAGACATTTAGATTTTCAAATTTAGATCTATGTTTTTCATTTTTATTTATAATAAAAGGTTTCAAGTTTGAGTTAATTTACGATTCTAGTTCAAATATGTTGTTTTAGATTTACCATTTGACTATATTCTGTTATAAAATTTTGATTCAAATTATTGGATTTCCATTTCTTTTTCAATCTAGGGCTTGAATTGAAGGTTTAAGTTTTCAAAAATAATTTGATATAATGCTTGAATTGTTGATTGTATGATATTTTGTAGTGTATGTTTAACTTTACAATAATCAATGTTTGTTTTTCATATATATTTGTATTCCCTATGTTTGATATTGTGATACAATATTTAAGTTTAGGGTTTGGGGTCCATGTTGATTATAATTGTATTGTGCTTTAGTTTTTAATTATGTCAACTCTTGAAAGTCATTTTTTATAACATTCAATATTTTTGGTAATTTTTCAAGATTACATGTTTCCATATACTATTTTTCAATTTCACTTTTAGAACTTTGCAATTCTTCATGCAATGAACATGACATAATTGTAATTTCTTTAGGATTTGGCATGAAGGTCTGAATATCTAGTTTTAATTTGAATTTAGGGCTTCAGGTTTCATGTTATTGATGTTATTATTCCAATTTCAATCTGATTAGTTAGTTAGGTTGCATTTGGGTTGGAGATTTTTATTCAATTTAAAATTTCACACGTACTTTTAGTTTAAACTTGTAGTTTTAATTCTTAATTATGGTTTAAGGTTTTGGTCCCATAGTTTCAAATTCCATAGGATTATGAATTTATTGTAAGGTTTGGAAATTTGGTTTTAGATTATGGTTTATGCTTTCAAGTTAACATTCAATCACTTCATCAAAACATGGAATAATCTATGACTAGAAAACAATTTACAACTAGTGTTTAAACCTAATCATGTAGTTGTATGAAACAATTATATGTGACTTAAGTTATGATTATATAACTAAAGTCTTATATGACTATGATCTTACAATTCCATGATTAATAGTCATTTTAGTAGAGGTGTAACCAACCTATATATATATATATATATATATAGTTAGCCTAAACACGTGTACATATGTTAGGTAGCTACATAACTAAGTTAAAATAGATACATAGGTAAGTTAGTTAAGCTAGGTAGGTAGGTTCGGTAAGCTAAACATGTTAAACTAAATTAACTAGGTAAATATGATAGATAGGAAGGCTAAATAGATACGTTAGAAAGTTCATGTAAAATTTGGGTAGGGCTAGGTAAACAATCTACATAAACTTAATTAATAATTAGACCTTAGATAGACTTATAAAATCCTTTGGTAGCATTTTTATAGGCCTACATGGACCAAAATACCCTTTAGATAAGACTATATGTCATTTGTGACTAGTTCCTAGGCAAGCCAATGTAAATCTTAAATAACTTTTAGGCCCCCTTTTGGAAGGCTTATGTAGACACTAGATGCCTGAATAATCCATAATTAATCCCTAGGTAGCCTAGTTAGGTAGCATATGAAACCCCTCAATAGGCCTTTTTAGATGGCTTAAAAAACTTAGGTAACCCTAAGTAGCCTAAATAACCTTTAGGTAGTGTAAACAACCCTTAGGTAATTTTTAAAGTGTATTTAAACATTTAAAAAATAACCATTAGATAGTTTAGTAATAGTCTAAGCCAACCTTTAAGTAGTCAACGGGGTCTACATGACAAATTTAGCATGTGATGAATTATGAATGAAAATCATGCAAAGTTCGTTCATTCATAGGTTTGTACATTTTACACACGAATATTATGTATTGAAAACATGTTTGATATATGGATAACATGTTAACAAATGAAGTACGAACTATGAATGAACAAATATCACACGAATTTCGCATCTTCCAATAAATTCACGTGTTAAATGTGTTTTCAATGCATGATATCAATGTGTGATACATACAAATTATGAATGAACTAATGTTACACGGTTTCCATTTCTAAGTAGTGAGATGCTAAGTTTGTGATGTAAACAACCCTTACATAAGCTCCTAAGTAGCCCAAACAACCCTTATATAACCTTCAAGTATTTTAAATAACCCATGTAACCCTTAGGTAAACCTTTAAATAGTTTATGTAACCTTTAAATAACTTTAAAGAATCCCTAGGTAGTTTTTAAATAGTGTAAGCAAACCCTACATGGGCCCCTAGGTAGCCTAGATAACCTAGGTAGCCTTATTCAACCCCAAGTAACCTCTAAATAACTTAGGCAACCCCTAGTTAGGCCCCCTAAGTAGCCTAAGTAAGTACCACTAGCTGGGTTTTTAGGTACTCTTGATAACTCAGGCATCCTTTAAGCAACCTTTAAATAGTGTAGGTAGTTCGAGGTACCTTAAGCAATCCCAAGGTAAAACTTTTAATATTTTATATAAGCTCATAGGTAGTTGAAGTAGCCTTTAGATAACCCTTAAGTAACCTTTAGTAGGCATGTAGGTAGCTTAACATAGGTTGAATAGGTCATTAAATAGGTTAATTTATCACTTTTAAATGTGATTACAATTCATGTCACATGAAAAAAAATTGGTGCAATGGTAAGAATTTTGATCTTCAATGCGAAGGCAATAGAATAAATCCTTATTCTTACGACCTATATTTATTTTAGTCTAAACTAAGTGCTTCATGTGCCTAATTTAGGTTGAGCTTTTGAGGCTAAGCCACTTAGGATTCCTAGCTCATGTTTTTAACCTAGGCAACTTAAGCTAAGTAGGCTAGGTTGCCTAACTTGTAAGTTCCTTAGGTCAGGTAATCTATGTCACTTAGCCTATATTGTTTAATCTAGGCTAACCTAAGCAACATAACATACCTAGCCTAGACTAAGTAGCCCAATTTAAAACAACTACAATAGGCCACATAGTTTCATTTCTTCAATTTGAAAATTGCCACATGTCAAGCTTTCATTGGTAAAAAAAAAATTAAAAAAAAATTTAATTAAAGCCGATCGAATGAATTAAGATGGTCCATATAACCATTGGAGTGTCCTTGATGATTATGTCCACAATGACTACAAGCATAGAAGCCTAGGCATTGTTAATGTCTTTTGTGACAACTACAACTTTGGAAACAACTACCCGTAAAAACCATGAGTTAACATTGATTACTAATCATGGAGCTAAAATATATGGTAAAATATTCATTTATTAACCATATTATATTCTGAAAAAAATAGAATATCTTCACATTTGGAAAAATGTGATTATAGATGTTGAGTTATCAAAAGTTTGCTTTAAGGTAAAATTGAAAAATAGTTCCTAAAATAATATAATGTAACATATTTAATTTAAAATATATAGAAATTTGAATTGGATTTAAAATGAAAGTGTCAAAATCCAAGTTTTATTATCATTTTTAAAAAAAAAGCCAAATATATATTTTTTGGATAAATCACCCAATTAAACCAATTTTGAAATACTTGAGTTGAATAATAAATCCATAAATTATTTGAAAATTTCAACCTCATTAGTTATTCCAATGTTATGTTTTAATATCAAATTGGTTCGTTGATACAAACCAAACACCAATGAATTTTTCATATCAATTTTCATCTTTCATATTTAATAAAAAAAAACATTCATTGTTAAAAATACTTGACAAAAGTCTTTTCACAAAAACATAACACACGAATCTTTTTTTAATTATTATTTCTTATTTAAATTATTTTTTTATGAACAACATAATATGTCAATAATGTTCAATTTCATTAATGTATTTGTACATTGTGAACCATATAAATTTAAATAAAGCATTTAATTTTATAAATTTAATTTTTTACTATACAACATTTTGCCTAAATATTGAAAATTTAAAAGATTTCAAATAATATATGTTTTTTAATCAATATTCGTTTATGAATTTACGATGGTATTTTTTTGTTTAGAGTTTGAGTTTTTATAAAACATATAGTTTAATTTTAAGTAGGCTTTCAAATTTAGGTTTTAGGTTTCCATTTGGTGTTATATGTAGTTAAAGTTTTAGGTTGTGTTAGTTTAGGTTAAAATATATTATTTCAGGGTTTGTGTTTCATAACATTTAAATTTTAAATTTCATGGTTTACAAGTTTTTATATTATAATTTGGCTTTTTATTTACACTTGTTTATTATATAAAATGAAAATTTAACATTCTAGTTGCAACATTAATTTAGGGGTTTTAAGATATTGAAATTAGGCTTTCATTTTAGGTTTTTACTATTTAGTTGTAGATTTGCTTTATATATCTCTTTTGATTTAAGATTTTACTTTTTGTGTTTTATTTTGTTTGCCCATTAGTTTTACAAAAATTGATTGAATACATTTTTATTTTCATATCTTGTTTATAGCCAAATTTGGCTAAATGTATTAACTTATGGATGACTTTAACTACATTACAAAAATGAAAAGAAAAATTATGATGTTTTCATTTCACCTCCAAATTACAAATCCATGTGAAAACAACAAAACCAAAGCATGATACTTTTGCTTCTTTCTTGTTTCCACAGAAATAAAGAAAAAAGAAATGTCGTTATTTTCAGCTTTGCCTACTAATCCCAAAATGATGAGAAAACAAAAAAATTAAGCAAAAACCACAAGACATGGGATCAAACTTTGGCAACCATTGATTTTGGTTGGTTTTCGAGTTTGATCCACTATTATTTTCCCTCATCACACACCCATTTGTTGTTCCACCACTTGCACCGTGTTTTAGCCAAATCTTAAATATTTTATGAATAATTCTAGGAGTAATTTGGGTTTGTGCTTTTATTGATAGTAAGGTTTTAATTTAGGGGTTTCTCCTTTTTGGTGTTGTTTTATTGTAGTTTATAATCCAAGTTAAAATTTTGATTTTATGTTTTTTTATAAGCTTATTGCATAGAATCCATAATTCTCCAATCCCCAAGTGCTCATTTTTAAAGGTTACATTTTTGAAGCATTTTAACAAATCTAATTTCACTAGCATGTCATGTTCATTGCTTTAACAAATAAAAAATACAAGATACTTGTAAAAGTGAATAAATTTATGGTGCTTTATCTAAGAAATCTAACACCTTTTCATATATAATGAACATGGAACAATGCTATTGTTTGATAACATTTTAACATTAGAAAAGCCAACTAGTATAACAAAATTTGGTGTAAATTTTATTACCTCAGTTTTTTTAATGAACTTCAATGTGCATTAATTAATGTAATTGTAGTTTATGAACTATCTAACAAGATTTCCCCCCCTTTATTATATGTTAGATTTTTATAAAAAAAACCTTTGGATTGCCTTACTACAACAATTGGAAATTTTAGCATAAAAATGTTTTTAAGAACATCATAACCAATAACATTACAAACCTTTATGAACATGATTATAAAATTAAACTTACTTTTATAGAAAATACAATTGTTTACAATACACATATAAACCATGTATGGATCAATGTGCACATGTACAACAATGTTATTGTAAATCAACATAAGCTTTATTCAACAAATCATGAATTGATATATTTTAATTTCAGATTATTTGATAACATTATTTGATTTATCATATGACAAAGTTAAATTAAAAATATTTGATCATGATATATCCTTCAATATGTACTAACTAGTATTTTATAGCATTTTACATTAGCATGCATTAACAATAATATTATTTTTTAATAAATTGGTTTTAAAAGTAAAATTCAAAAATATTACATGGTAAAGAAAGAGTAAATCAATTAATTAGGTCATTAATCATAAGTAAAAAAATTCAAATTAGTAGTATGCACTTTCAAATCTATGACCCATCAATGATCCATATTTGTTAGAAAAAAATTGAAATATATAATCGGTATTTATCCCAAAAAATCAAAAACCTACCATTCATATTTACAAGCCCAAATGTGTGTGAAAACCAACTACCCTTGTACATCATTCAATTGTTACCATATAGGAAGGCTTGTGCATTCACGATGCCTTGTTGTTTTCATTATCCAAATTTTGATAGCCAATTTCACAACCCAATGGTGCGTAAATTTTTAATTTTCAAAAGAATTTTTTTTTAACATAAATATTGTTTTAAAAAATGTTAAATCTCTTGTGGATTTGAAATGGGAGGAGAATCAATATATGAAACAAAAATTTCAAATGTGTATTTTTAGTTTTAATTTAGATGGATTGTTTTCCTAATTATGGTGGGTAAATAAAATGAGTTTTTTTCCTTACCAAAATGATTTTTTATTTATTTTTGGGTTCACATAATAATATGTGAATCCTCTAGATTATGGAAACTCAAACTAGTAATACAAAATGTGAAAGAAAGTTTCACAATACCATTAAATGGAGAATTTTGAAAAAAACACTTCCATTTACCAATTGTAATGTAACCAGAAAGGGAGTGGCCGAACAAGGATTCTATAGTTGTGCATTTTGTGTGAATGCCAGATTCACTGATAAGGGTTCTAGAATTAATCCAGCCGTCACCTTCATTAATGAGGGTGGCGGATTTTATCATTTTGGAAGGTGATTAGTGCTGGTCGTGCATGGGATGCATGGTAAGTGTTGCTTTCTGGCTGTGTGGGATGGGAAATATAAGAAGAAGGCGACGTGAATGATGAAGGGGGATGGTGCCGCATTGATGTACTGCGGAGGAGATGACGGCGGAAAAAGTGAGGGAGAATGGAGGCTTGTAAAGGAAGCCAAGGACAGAGAAAAGGAAGGTTTGATTTTGAAGAGAGAGAGGAGCTTAAGAATGCAAGTAGAGACGGACTGGGAGGCCGGATTTGGGGAAGAGAGCGTGAGAGTCCATAAATTGCTTGGGATTCTGGATGAACATTGTTTAGGAAGAGGAGATCGAAGTATAGCAGGAGGTTGAGGTCGTGCTAGAGAGGAAATTTTCTTAGACTTTGTGTTGAAGTTGGAAGGGTAGAGCCGAGGATGTCCAAGGAGCTTAGAAATGTATAGACATATCGCTCCGTAGATATGTTTTTGGAGAACTTGGCTGAGTTATTGTAACTCTCCGCTGCGCCAGTGACTTAGCTAAGTAGAGTTGTTGGATTTTTGATGAATACTTTGGAGTGAAGAAAGCTTGTGCTGTCGGGGAACTTTGTAAATTTCAAAGCTAATGAGTTTGATTTCCAAGACTCTGTCTTGCTGATTTGTCTGAGTAAGAGTTGGATCTATGGAAGTTCAGAGAAAGGGGAGTTTGCATTGGTGATGTGTGCTTCTCATTGGGGTTTAGTAGAGCCAGAGGACAAAAGCTTTGGACTCAGATTAATGCCATTGTCATGCTGCTGGTTTGATAGGCAGATACCCAGTCACATTATGTCTGAGTGAGTTCGACAGAGGGGTCGTGTTGTTGTTTGATCCCTTCCTTTTTTGGTGATAGTAAGAGTATGGGTGTTGGGCCATTTGCCTATTTTGATCAAATAGTTTTGTCTCTTTAAATGACAAAAATATGACATAAAAAGCAAAATTGTTTTACTCTAATCCTTCAAAGTTTATAATTTCCGAGCCATTAGTAATCACATTGTTTTCACCATGGCAAGGTTTGTTAATACCAAGGAATAACAAATGGTACAAGGGCGCACTCTCACCACATTGGTGATCTACTTATGCTTAGGCGTAGGATAAATATTGCCTTGTGCTTTGTGGTGGGTAAGGTGTGCCAACCGGGGTTTATTTTCCCTTCAATTTTGTGAGTTAAATAGACTCATGATCATTCACAAAGAGGACTTAGCCAAATTTGGCTATAGGTCAGAAAGAAAAGTATAAATTTCTTGAAACCCTTATATATATATATTGGCAATATGCAAGAACCTATGATCCAAATACGGTGAATTCAACTTTTTTTTTGGTTTTTGTTTTCCCCCTTTGAATTATGGCAACTTTGGGCCACTTTTTCTTTAAAAAAAATCCTTTCTCACAACCCTTTTTTCCTATGGTCGCAAGGGGGGAAAAAAAAAAAGCCGTTGGTCCTGCCGTTGGTCCCTTCGAGGCTAAGAGGAAGATTATGTAAATACAAAGAAAAAAATTAGGTTAAGTTTTGATGCAACGATTGCATGTACGACGGACTGGTAAAATAATAAATGGGGGGGATTGTGGGGATCTATGAATTATCATCATCTACATTGTCGAACAAAAATGAATCCGATTTTATCTTTCCGGTGCTTTGAATCCACCACCGTCACTTCGGACTGGGGGGGGGGGGAGAG
>Ga0209611_10007869_pt1 | contig 16945 bp, 8 predicted proteins | sample S1TSphgellanicum_3_FD_187693 | JGI IMG/M metagenome (GOLD analysis project Ga0209611, IMG submission 187693) | Host-associated microbial communities from peat moss isolated from Minnesota, USA - S1T2_Fc - Sphagnum magellanicum MG (SPAdes) (version 2) | ecosystem: Host-associated > Plants > Peat...
ATATCATTGAAATGAGATTAAAGAAAATATATATTTCAATTCAATCCTCAAAAATATATTATTTATAGTCTAAATAATTTCATTTTTTCAAATCTAAAGAATACAAAGAATTCATTTTATACAAGGATGTCAAAAAAAAGTTTCACAAAACTCCTTTTGCATGAGTTGAACTGGATTTTTGTGTGTTGCCAAGTGGTGAAAAATTTTGCCTCTCCCAAAAAACCCTAATTGGGGACTAGTCAACAAATTCTTTGACTTGGGTTTTCTCTGAAGCTTTTTAAAATATTCTGTCTCAAAAGATTTTCAAAGCTATCATTTAGATTCAGGTTGTCGCTTAACCATACACATAAACTATGGCCGATGGTATTAAAAAACCAATTTTCTCACACTTGAATGGCATGTAATTTCTGCCATCTTTTGTCGCAATAGCTGGCTCTGACCTTTGCCTGCCATGCCGACACACGTTTCTTTCTCTAAGAAACAAAAGGAAAACAAACTGTACTGTAGCTGCAGCTCCATAGAACTATATATATTTTTAAAGAAATTTGGTGTGGAAGCTTATGAATCACAATGTCAGTTTTTGTATTCACCATACATGAGATTCCACCAACAACAACTTTTACACTCTAGAGTCTCATCTAAGTCAAAACATTAAAATAATTTTTTGAAGTTCAAGTTGGGCATGCAATCAATTGATCAAGCACCAACCCACTTGCAAAATCAAAGTGCTTTTCTCTTTGCAAATTTCAAGGACAGGACTTGAGAGTTTGAAATTTGAATAGCAAGAAAGAGAGAGGAAAGGAAGTTCAACACAAACAATCCATAACCAGCTCAAGGGGAAGGCACTTCTGTCAATACCTTCCACCCCATGAACCGAGGAAAGAACCTAAGCTCTTAGGTGGAAGGCACTTACAGCCCAGCTCCTTCCCCTTCATAACAACCCCAAAAGCTTTATGAAGAGCTGCTGGGGGAATCTTACGTGGAATCTAGAGCAAGAAATTCCACCTGGTAAGATAGATACCCTCCAAAATACACTGCACAAATTTACCGAGGTTGTTACATGCTGATGTGTCGCTTCTTGAGTGGACCTCCATGCCCCAATTATATTGCACAATTAAAGCTGCATGTATCTCATTCTGTGCATGGACAAACAGTGACCCATGTCCATGATACTGATGAAATTTAGCAATCTGCATTCACATGTTGAGCAGATCATGGATGTAAAGGTCACTGGTTATGTCGGGTTACCAGCTAGCTAGCTGGAGCACCCAAGCTGTTTTCTTCCAGTAATGGGTGGCCTCTTTCCAGTTACCTAGTCCAATGAGCTCCTTTCCATCTGAGTACCTACTCTTTTTCTCCTTAGCTTTGAAGACAAATTTGTACTGCCTCTTTCAATTGCTACCACCAGTAGCTTACAGTTTTACAGAAACCAAATTATATGCTGAGTACATATATAAATGTGTGATAATTTGAAAAGCTCAAACTCGTTGATCAGAGAGTGAGTGTGTCATCAACCGTACTGGATTTTTAATTGATTGCCTCTGTTTAGTGTTTGCCCAAGTGAGTGTGGAGACTTTGCCTAAACATGCAAAAAATTATCTTACAAAGACAAATAAGAAATCACAGTTATCACATGTGAAGCAGATCAGCTATACAGTACACAACATGTGCAATTTGAGGACTATAATTTGTTTTGGCAGTGGTCATCAAAGTAGACAACCAATACCACCAGACTCCTCTACAGAAAGAGATTAGTGTCCATCCACACTCTGCAGAGAAAGCACTGAACAAAACTATAGAGTATATAATTTGGAGACTATTTTCACATTTTATTCACTACAACAAAATATGGTTTTTTTTTTTTTTTTTTACCAATTAAATTAGGCCTTGGCACTTGAATGTCGTGTTGTGGTCACATATTATATTAATGTCAAATTATGGTAAACAAATCACATGTATTTTACATAGAAATGAATGAGGCTGGAGTGAATGAGCACCCATGATTGCACCATGAAGGATGGATCATCCATAAGGCTGGATGGTTAGTAGTCAGGAAACAGTTTCCTGTTGGGTTCCAGTTCCCTGGCTTTAACCATGGTGGTTAGCTCAGTTGTTTTTTTTACTACCTACTTAACAACCCACAAGCAGCTTCTTAGTAAATAAGTAGTAAAAACAACCCTTACTTATGTGAAAACCGTCTAGTTACCTAGTAGTTGCCTATTTTTCAACCTACCTACCCATATATATGACCTACTTCTTATAGTATCAGTTATCAAGGTGAAACCGGACATTAACTCACTTGAGGTTCATCCACAAGTGCGTCATAATGGGCATCCCGTGGATGGTGGGCTGGTGGATGGTGCGCTGGTTCACTCTGGCCAATGAATGAAACTATGAAGTTCTATGTATGAACCTGGGCTTTGTAAAAAAACACCACATATATGACGAAGCCTTGGTTCATGACCAGTGCTTTTATAAAAAATCAGTTTAGTGGTTTCAAAAGTTTTGTGATTTTCCCAATTTTTTTTGCATTTTTTTATTGAATTTGCAGCTTAAATTGTGTGTCCAAAATTTTCCAAGTTTTTTGGTCATCAAGTGATGAGGATTCATCAAAAAAGAAATTCACTGTTCATGACACATATGAATTAAAACTGTGATTTAATCTATTAATTGGTAAAACTCTGTGGTTTCATCCATTTGAAGGGGAAGAGGAAGAGAGAGAGAGATGAAAGTTCAACAATAATGCACAAATGGACAATTCCAAGGTGAAGTTATTTTAAATTTGTCAGCCTGCAATCTTGGACACAATGCATACCTACATAACCCCTCCTCCTCTCTTCCAAGTTCAGATCCTTTTTCAATAAGTTCACCAGAAATTCTGTCACTTACCACCAATTTGGCTGACAGAATTCCTGGTCCGTGGAACTAATCATCCAGTCCTGTACCATTTTCTAATTATTATTGGACTGATAAATTGAAAAATTTGTAGAATGAGACCCAATTAAGAGATTAACCCAAGGGAATGAAATTTTGGTCTATGTAGTTGAACAAGCTTCCTCATATTTATCTTCCCTTCTGAATCTTGATTACAAACAATTAAGATCTAAGGTGGCAGATTACATCATTTTCTTGACCAAATTATATGACATAATCTTCTGGTTATGATCATACACTTGTTATAGCAATGACCAAAATGTTTGTTAAACATGATTTGTTTGTTCTCTCTTTTTTTTTTTAAATCATTGATTCTACCACCCAAGATCTTACTATAATGGAAATGGTGTAACCCTTGCCCATTATCTTGGCTGCCTTGCCTAGCTCGTCATAACACGCGCATCTGGCGCCTCACCCAACACAATAATGGGCAGGGACTTGACCATTCCATAGTTACATTAATAATGTTTGGACCCATCCTTGTATGCTGTGCTTGGAAGTTAGATTTCCCTTTGGATTTGTATACGATCGATTGTTTACACACACACAGACATGAGAAAAAGAAAATCATCTTGGAATTTGTAATGGTTGCTTTTCAAATATTGAAGCACATTTTTATTTTTTTTGTTGACCTTTTGATTTGGTGTCATCACTGGGTAGAGTGAGATCAAACATGTTTACAAGGGAGAAGAAGAAAATACAGACCTAGCTGAAGATCTACCCAAGCAACCTCAATTTCAGTTCTGTTGCCCTGTGTATGGATATTTGAGATGCATGTTCATAACTGACATTGTCCAGCTTTCAAAGCAGATCTTGCACCCATTGCATGCTAATAGTGAACCCATTAACCAGCCCCTTCCCTTCTTGTCTTTGTATCCCAAACTGCACAGCTGCTATGTTGCTCCATGTTTTTGGTTGTGGGTGCTTGCTAAAATACACTTCAAGCAAGTTCTTAAATACATAGATACATGCTCTTCAAGTGATACTCAAGTGGCATTCCAAATAGTGTAGTTCACCGATAAGTGGCCAAAATACACTATTGCATCTGTTGCAGTGTTTTCTTTTGGGGAGCAAAAATTTCACAAATTTTTGACCTGAAAAATACAATTTTGACCTATGCAAAGGATTTTTCATGGGAAAAAGACCCTAATCTGCAAGATTTAACAAATAAATAAATCCAAATCCAATTTTTATGATAAGTTCCAGTTCGTAGTCAAGAATATAGAAGGATTCTGGTTCTTTTCACTTTCATATCTATTATGTCAGCAAATCTGGCTAAATCATCTTACGGATGATTGCCACTTCAGCAACATCACAAAATTGAAAAAAAAAACAAACACCCTTCGATTCTGTAGTATATAATCCTCAAAACAATTACACTTCATTGAATCCAGAAAATAGTGCATGATCCAATTACCAAGTTATGTAAGTGAGTACAGTCAATGTGAATTGAAAAAATTCCTTCACATTCAGGGAAATAAATATGCACAAAAAAAGTGCATAATGATCTCAAATGCAGTCCCTCCCGGATATGCTCAAAAGTACACTAAACCCTTCCTGACTTGCTCTTGAAGTGATATTCAAGTGGTATTCCAAATAATGAACTCCGCCAATTTTAGCAGCCAAAATAATACACCATACCCATCTGTAGTATATAGTCCTCAAACAATCAGAACACCCTAAACCCTAAAAACCCGTATTCTGCAAAACAATTTCTTTCAACAATTCCAGTCCCATTCAATCAAAGAGTACCCATTCACCATTTGGAGGTACATAGCCAAAAGATGGCGAAAACTAAACGAATGGGTGTCATATGTAGTCCCTGATATGTGCACAAGTCCCATATATGCAATCTATTCTGAAGCTTTCAAGAGAGAACAGTCAGACTTTTTGGGGGAGTGTGCAAGAATACCAGTTTTAAAGCCCTAAATTAGAGGCAACAATTTCTAGCAATCTTTGCAAACTCTAAGCAATCCTTTCAGATAGAGGTGAGGTGGTAATTAGACAATGTGCTTGAGAAAGCAGTGAACCCCAAGAAGATCAAATTGTATCAAGTATCAAATTGTATGTACTAAACAAGGCATCACAAACATGCTGGCCCTGCCAATAAATAAGATGTTGTACATCTACCTACTATGTCCACACTCTGAACACCAAAAAACATCGGTTCCAATTTAAACAGTCTAAACACTTTCACCAAAGAAACCAGTTCACGTCATGTGAAACCAGTTCTAATAAGGTAAAACTTCCAAAAGTTGGATGGAATGCAATAGTCTTTGCCCTTGTGGGGGCAGGGCCCAACAAATTAAGTAGGAATGGGCAAGATGAAAACTCAATCATATGAGCTTTATTGTTCAAGCAATGAGAACTCATTACATTCAAAGGTCAAAATCATGAGCAGTACAAAATCATTGAAGAAAACCATGCACCAGTGTTGGAGTGATAAACAAGACTAGGTACTCCAATTGAAGATCACAATTGAATCCAAACAAAGATGGCAATGGCCTCATCAGTACATGACTCACTTTTCAATGTATTACAATTCCCCAATATGGTTAACAAATTAGTATAGTTACTGGCAAAAGGGATTTGATTGTTTTTTTTTTTTTTCCTAACAATAATTATTTGCCAAGTGATGAGATTTAAATAGTCTCTCAATTTATACAATTCACTTTTTTGTGTTTATGGGTGAGGAAGGGGGAACAATAAACACTATATTAATTTAGTGTAGAGGCCATTTTATCATTGTGTGTTATCACATGTGCCCTATTTGAGCCTCTACCAATGTTTACCACATTCACCTTAGAGTGTTTTTTTTTCCCCCTTGCTCCCCCCCCCACCCAATAAACACACAAAATTGGACAATTAAATAGTATTCAAGATTATATAAATGTTGCCACTTGGGCCAATCAAAAGTAACCATTTCTTCCTTTTATATGGCCCTTTTGGGTATTACTAGATCCTATGCATATTTAGGGGTCCAAACTTCATCTTTTTTTTCCCTCAAAATACAGTGACTTTGGGCCATTTTTTCAACAAAAAAAATCATTTGTAGGTTTCAAATTACCTTCTTTTTTCTTTGTTGCCAAGTGGTAAAACTTCACCCAAAAAAAAAACCCACAAGAGCAAGTGTATCTACATGTATAAATCTCAAGTTATGCACACGAATTTGCATTTATTGCATGAGCAAGATATTTCCAAATGATCAACAAATGTCTTGTGAAATTTTGTATTTTCATTTGGGAGTTTTTCAAACAATTGTGGATAGAGGCTCCAAGATTTGATTAAGGAGAAAAGAAGTGAAAACAATTCGGACCAAATGACATAAAAGCAGAGAGTTTTGTAGGAGTCCAATGCAATGTTTTTCTTCTGAGTTGTAGCCAAAGTGGCGATTGGCCCTAGGAAGATGAAGAAAAAGTAGTAACCATCCTTCAAAAAAATTAGCAAAATATGTCTATAAATCAGATATGAAGTAAAAATCTTTAATCATCCTTCTATGCTTTTCAACTACACTTTAAACCAAAACATAGAAATCTAATGATTTTCACGTTTTTCCCTCACTTCCAGCAATTAAAAACCTCTATAATTAGTTCGTTTTGGAATTTTTTACCTTTTATTTCCCTTTTTGGCGAAATTTTAGCAATTTAGAATGAATATATATTGTAAGAATCATGGTGATATTCTAGTGACAAGTTAAATTCGGACTTGGTATAAGTAAGATGAGTTTAAGGTCCACTACTCATCTCTTCCTACCAAAATAGAGTATGGTAGTTGGAATCTATTTTGAATGAAATGGAACAATGTTTTTGTAGTCTTTGTGTTTTTTCACATTTTAATTTCATATAGGAATGATTTTTGTGTTTTGTGTTTTAAGAACATTCAAAAAGTTTATTTTCGACTTGTCTTTGTGCAAATAAGGAGAATTTATTACATGTTACATTTCATCATATCATTATTATTTTGATCAAATTTATTTACATCAAAATCATTTTAACATGTCATTTCTTTGCAATATAAACATGTGTTGTCTAGTTAGGCTTCATGTGGATATGCGAACATTATTCAAAAACTTGTTAACCAAAAAAAGAATGTCAATGCAAAATGTGAAAATGAAAAAATATTTTTACATTTAACATGTGAAAACAATCATTGTTTTGATATTATTCATAGTATTCAATCTTCTCCTTATTTGTCCCAACTCATTTTTTTGGTTTTAAAACTCATGAATTGTACAAATGCATGTTTTTTTACAACTGTGAAAATATTATTTGAAAGTTGTATGTATAAAGGTAGGAAGGAACAAATGTGAAAACATGCAATGAGTTCAACAATGATCCAATAAAAATGTGTTCTAAACACAAAATAAAAATAAAAGTTGGCCATAGAATGGAAAAATATTAGAATTGTGTTTTCATCAAGTAGATTGTGATTTATGATGGAGCATTTTTCATCATGTGTGCAAGTGTCCTTCCTTTGTGCAATAATAGATTTTTTTGTCTACTCGTTTGATGAAAGCAAATAGAGTAATTTAAGTCCTTACTTTGTGCAATAATAGACTTTTTTGTCTACTCATTTTGATGAAAGCAAACAGAGAAATTTATTCATGATGGTTGTTGCTCGATAACACTAGTGTTACCTTCCAATTGACGTGTTTGTTGTGGAATTACTCTCTACAATCTCATAAGTTATTTTTATTGTTGTTTGAAGGATCTCCTCAATTAATTTCCACTAAAAAGTTTTCATGTAAGTTTTAAATCAGAAATTTCCCATTAGAAGAGTTTGGGAATAGAGTTGTAAGCAAGATTTGAACCAACTAGTCTTATGCTTGCATGCATGCTGTGGTCACCATGACCACCATCAGCTTTCAGGTTCCATTCATAAGTGATACATTAGTGGTGTTCAACGAAGCATTATGTGCAACAGATCTAGCTTCATCAATCTATTGAAAAAGATGGACCTTATGTGTGTCATAATGCGCACATGTCAAAGGCCAAAACTACTGTGTTGGTACTCTTCAAGGCTCGACAACCTGCAAAAAGTGTTTGAAGGGTAACTGATACAATCAATTGTAAGAGAGAAACAGAGAGATGGATATAAAGAAAGAAAAATAATCTATGGTTTGCAAATTATGATTTTCATATCATTTAATGTGATGGGTTGCTCTACAAATGAGTACAAAATAGCTACATTGGCAAATGTGGATACAAAGATTCACAACCCAGTATGGATTTCACCTGTTTGTGGATAAAATGAAGAAAAACAAACAAGAGTATAGGCTCTCAAGATCAATTTGAATTAGTGAAATTTCTATATCTAGGTTCACATGTTCCAATTCTCAATTTGAGTCTTCCACAAATCCTCAACAACCAAACTTGATGAATGTCTTTGGATACCTGAATCCATGTCGGGGTGTTTAAGGTTTGCAGAAATATCTGCAACAGCAAACTCTGGTTTCTTTGGCTGTTGCACAGACTCAAGGCAAATCCAACACCCCAAGGCCTCCATTTGTTTCATTGTTGCTACTTTAGTTAGTGGCTTCTGCACCACCATCCTGTGCATGAGGTACTCTTTGTCTGAAATTGCACCCACTAACTCTGTCTCTAAGTTGCCAGCCAATCGCAAGAGGCCGAAGGTTGCACTGTTTCATAAGCTGAAGAAGAGAATGGAACTGTCAGGCAATTGGGGACTACAGAAATGGGAGCAGAAAACAGGAAGAGGCACAGATGACATGTGAGCAGGATAAGGCATGCTAGCTGGAGTTGGAGCAAATGTGGGTATGTGAGGGGGAGTGGGACATTGCCATCTTGACTGGCTTGAAATTTTGAGAGGCTGCAAAAACAAGAGAATGGCACTAGATTGACTCATACATTGCAAGCCAGAAGCACTTGGTGCTGCAGGGATGCCAAGAGCAGTCCATGCTGTGTTCTGCTCATCATTCCATCTAAGCAGTAAAGGAGGCTGGTGCTTTGCCATCCTGATTGAACGTTCAGATGAGTTTTCAAAGAGGGAATCCTCTGTCAGCATCTTGCAGAGATGAACCTGAGCTGAACTCTTGCCTAAAGGCTCCTTGATCAATGATGAGTTCTCCTCCTGAACTGTCATTGATGCAGATGTCACAGCAACTGATGTTGAATAACCATTTGTTTCTCTTCTTGAATTTTTGTTGATGTTGAAGAAGAGCCCAACACTGATGCCCATGTTGTAGGTGGATGCAAGAGATTGGATCCAGGCCTTGAAGATGGTGCATCAAAATGTGCAGGAAGACTGGGCTGATCGGGCTGAGTGGGCTTTGCAGTCACAGCTGCAGTCTTCACTCATGCAGACAAATGGTTGGAGGATGGAGATTCCAGTGTCTGTTGATTGGGGAGTTTGCCAGGTGCACTCTGAGAGTGAAATTTTGCTGTTACATTCTGACCAGAAAGCTTTGGATTTGACTTGGGCTTCAGTCACCACCTCTTGAGTGTTCCCCTGTCCAGATACTCCATAACTTCATTCTTTGACCGGAACTGATGCCCTGACATTGGGTCATGGTAGTACTGCAAAACATGACTGCACAAATTCTTTAGAAGACAATGCACTGTCCTGGGAATTGAGTACATTACAAGCAGTCCAAGGGAAACAACAACTTGGCTACTGCACTCCCTCTCAGTGACTAGCTTGCTCTCGGCATCTGCTGTTTGTTCATCACTGTCTGAAAAGTAATATGGATCACTGATTGCCTCTCTTATTGTCTTCACTGCAAGCTTGTTGTCCTCCCTGATCAAAACAGCTGTTCTCTCTCTGGAAAAAGCTGCTTCAGTATCAGTGGATTGACGCAACCCTTCTTCACCCAAGATGGTTTGGTTGTTGTCTACATCATCAATCCTTTCTAATATTGTTTGGTCATGTACTTCCTCCTTTGGAAGATTGCCTGATTCTATCAAAATTGCACTGCCAAGACTGTCAGACCTTAATTCGTGATGACTTGAATCCAGTTCTTCAGCTGAAAGGAAGTGCTCATTTGATTTTTTCTTCAGTTTGACTACAAACCAAGCTTCTTGCTGAATGCTGATAGCTTCTTCATCAACAAGCATTTGATGAGTGATTTGGCTGCTAATGGCCATGATGTCATGTGCGTCACCAACAACAGGCTGATTTTCTCTCTTCCCTTCTTCCATGGCAATCTTACCATCACCCTCATGGACACAAGGGGTATGATGAACAGTGCCCTCATTGGAATCACAATTTTGAGAATCATGCTTATCAAGGGTCTCTGAAATCAAGTCCCTTGTTCTAATTAGAATATCAGCCTCATCCGTGCACAGCACTTTATCATCATACCCCTCTCTTAAAGGTGCACTGCTGCTGTCTGGATCCACATGTCTTGCATGCCTGCGTGCTTAATGGATATGATAGGACCAGATATTCTTGCTCACTTACAAGCATTTGACTCTTCTTGGAAGTGACTGAAACAAGAGAGAAAAGTCTTGTCATGTAGCATACTGTCATTTTCCCCACAACAATCTTGTTAGCTTCCCTGACATGGGGTTAATGGACAAATGGTGGGATTTGTAGTTTTGAAGAGGTACTGCAGTGATCTGATGACATGCCTCTTGGCACTTTCTGGGGCAGGTGGTGGTTCGGTGGATGCAGGAGATGGGGTCACCTCAGTTCCACACCTAAATGAACACCAATTCCCTGCATGGAGCACAGTGCTGTTGCTTGCCATGATGGAGCTTGAAATGCTTCACAGGCTGTATGATGCAGCCATGTTTTCAGCTATAGCACCTTGGCATGGATGCATCTAGCAAGCTATCTTGTTGGTTTGATGTAAGTTCACATTACTTGTGACTTGTTTCATCAATCTGCCATATGATCAACACCAATTTTCATGTGCAATATCTGCTCCTAAGGGGTGTTTACATGTGCCCTAGAAGTGTAAATATTTCTCAATGAATTCTGCACTCATACCTACTTGAAAACCCTTGGAAAAAAAAGTGATCTGTACTGAAATTAGCCACATCACTGCCTACTTGTTTAACATCAACAGAGTGAAATGTGCTGATAGTTTAATGGGTGGCATGCAGTTTCTACCCTGCAGCATCAATGATGCTGTTTACCCAGCACTCCCAAGACAAGCAATATGTCAGTGCACTACAGACAATTGTGCTACAAAGACTTGCACTGCCCTGCCTCCACCATTCATTGCCATCAGTGTTGAACACTCAGATTTCCTTGTTGGAGTACATGAAGTCTACAAGGGGCTTGCAATGGTTTCAGTGGGTTGGGTTGGCTGTGTTCTTCTTGGGCTGGACTCAGCAGTATCAGTGCCATATGCTGCTAGTGAGTGTTTACTCACTTTTGCTATTCCCATTGTATCTCCTCAGCATCTTATGTCTTTGCTTCCTCATGGGTTCTCCACACTAATCAGACTTGCATCAGCATCATCCAAAACACCTCTCACTGTTGCAAAATAGTATCTCATACTCTCCAATACCCACATGTTGTTTAGATTGATGCTGTGCACAGAAACATGGGAATCTCGTCTGGTTGGGAGAAACCAAAAGGCCTATCATCTCATGGTTAACCTTCGTTTTGTAATAGGCTTCACTATGCTCAAAGAAAACACATACAGGTACTCATGGCATTGCAAAACCGTTCTTACAAGACAAACAGAAGGCAGATACATATGAAATACCTCGGGGCAGCTGGTTTGAGTGGGTGTCATGTGCACATTATCTGGCAGAGTTTGTAAGTTCTCTTGACTCTGTCTAAAGAACTGGGTAGTAAGCAAGTTTCTGTAACAGAAGGCATTACATGTCTCTATTCATGTGCTCCTAATATTCTCTCTGCAACAACAGTTTTTGTGTCGCTGCATCTCTTCTTTGCTTGATCTGTTCAATGTGGCCTTACAGTAAAGCTGTCGGAATCCCAAGATCTAGTGATGACCTTTATTTCCTGTTACATTGTGCCACTTCCTGAGTTTGCAAGATCTTTCTCTTTTCTGCAATTATCCATGTGTATTGTATGCAGGATTTGTCATTGGCTGTGGTGGCACCAATCTAAACATCCGGTTCCTCTTTGCCTGGGTCTGTATGTTCCTTTTCCTTTTATCATTTTAAGACTTAATGCTTTTGGTGAATGCTTTTTCCCAATAAACTGTCTTCAATTTGCTCAAGATCATGTATGCTAGTTGGTGGTTGATTTTGGTGTTTGCAAGTGGACAATCTATCATCTACGGCTTTAGAAATGACATGTATGGTACAAGACAAAGTTTGAGGATTATTGACAATCTCAGAGAGCTATGATCCCTTACATTTTCTAAAGAGAACGTAAACTACATGTATGAGCCATTTAGGTATGTGAAACCCACAACACACAAGTATAAGACAAGTAAAGTGCCATCATGTCAGTGACATTGTAAAGGAACAATGAGGAGTGACATTGTAAAGGGACAATGAGGAGTAACATTGTAAAGGGACAATGAGGAGGGACAGGTTGATGGGTAACTTCTATAACTCTAACAGGTTGGAGAGTTCCTTTTGGATTGTGTAATTTATTGTTCCTACGACATCATTACAACGTCAATGAACAAATTTTTTTCAACCCAATGAGAGACCAAAATATACAAAGGAAAAAATGTGAGAATGTTTTATGTTATTTGAAAATGCAATCGTAACCCCACATATAAGAAAGGTAGCTTTTAATTATCATGTACACATAGTGCGAATTGAAAGCAATATTCATCCCAATATCAAGGAATGTTTTACTTGTCCACAATAGAACTTTTGATGGTAGACTATGCTGTGATTTGGAGTCTCAAGTTTACATGGAATGGTTGTCACAATTTAATGATTGCAATATGTACTTCCACTAATAACATGTGTTCCATATTATTTCATCCATAGAGGTTGGATTTAATCGTCAAAAATAGATTTGATCCTTGGAAATTCAATTTGCATATTCATCTATTCTAATTCATTTTAGTTGGCTTAAATTTGGTCCACTATAGTTATCACATTTGTTACCATGAAATTCAAAATTTTAAAATTCATCCAAAAATTCACATTCATCCACAGATCTTGAAAATGCCTTCAATTTTTTTTATGGAAGTTAATCCTTCAAAAAAATTGTTTGCATTAACATTTAAGTGCATTTTGCTAGGGCCATTTCATTCATTGAAATTCATTAATTTTGTCCAATCATATGAAAAGAATAATTATTATTTAATCTATTTTCCAATTTCATTGGTTTTTTTCATTTCATTTATTTGGATGAATTTTCATTGATTTAGAATTCATCCCAATATAGGGTTTGAAGGTATTCTAGAACCGTAACTTTTGGAACTTGCATGCAAACTCTATTGCAACAAATTAGTCCAAAAGTTTCATGTGTTTGCAAGCTCTATTTAAACTAATTTTCATGAGATTGTGAACTTTGTTGCAATGAAGTCCTAGAGTTTTACATCCTTGCTTTATGCAAAAGTTGAATGTTTGTAACCAAAATTATTGTTTGGTAAATATGAAGCGTTAATTTTCTAAAGACTTTGGGTAGTTCAAGGTGACCTCACCCCCTTTTAATGTCAACATGTGTCTTTTTTACTAAAACATGTTTTAAAATTATGTACCATAGAATTAAAACATCATAAAATAGATAGAAAAAATAATTTGTCCATTGAATTTATAATAAGTTGAACACAAAATTTGAAAAAAAGTAACATAATAATTTGTATGTAACATGTATGTTTGAAATTGATAAACCTATTAATGGTGTTCAAATGTACTTCTACATTTCTAATATATTGTGATTAAAATATTTAAAAGTTGAAAGTCCACCATTACATTTTAAAGCACATCATTCACTTTCACTTCCATTTGAAGAATTACAAAATAATTTGAACAACCATGTCATGTGTGTTAGTTTAGTTATTAAGTTAGGTCCCAAGTAGTTAAGGATAAATTGGGTTAGTTGAGTTGATTAATTTTATTTTGAACCAATTGAAATGTGAACAAGGTTCGAAATAGTTTTTCATAAGATATAATCTCAAGTTGTGTGATCCGAAATCACTTTTGATGATTTGAAATTCCAAAGCATAATTTTTTGATTTGCAATTTTTTTATGTTTATGTAAGTGTTGTTGTTGTTATTTTATGCTTTGGGTTTGGATTCATGTGTTGTTACAAATGAGTTTTATTGTGAATCACCAAAAAGTTTAGATGTGGTGTACCATTTAGGGCATTTCTATGTTATGTGTTATATGTGTGATGACAACGATAGTTGTAAACGCCGACATAGGAGCGCACAACAACCATGAATGAATTTAAAATCACAAATGAAATATTATAATCACCATAAAACCAAGTAGGATAATAATAATAATAAAATATTTTTAAAATATGAACACATTGAAAAAACTCAAAAATAATGTGCATGGAAAATAAAGGGGATGACAACGAATTCAAACAACTTATTCATTATCTACCATTCTTTTCTCCTAGTTTATTGACTAATTGCTAATACAATATTTTAAGGCATCAACATAATTTTTCATCATTATTTTTTAGTTCCAAAAACAATTAACCAAAACATAAATGGACCTTAACTTTGTGTTACAACATCTACAACCATAACATATTCATCTAAAAGAAGCAAAATCACACATTGTCATAAAACTTTCATATAATTGCCCAATATGTTTTAGCATGAGATTTGTATTCATGAAGCACCAAAAAAACTAAATAAAATTTTCAAAAGATGAAGATAAATCTTTCCTACATTTTTGTCAACTAACATGATAGATGCATCACAATTTCCCAAGACAAGTTGAACAACATCATTTACAAGTATCAATTCATCAAAAAACAAAAACTAACATGTATAAAATAGAACCATAAGAAGTGAGATTTTTTTTGTTGTGTTCAAAAGATACCCAAAACATATACACCTCTATATAGGACAATCATAATCATAGTTGCACATTTGAATAAAAAAGGTTGAAGCATGTTCACATCATCACCAACGACAAAACAACTTTAACAACCAATATTTTTTTAGTCCAACATTAGTGAAATTGTTCCAAAACAAATAAAAATCACATTTCTAATAAAGATTAGCAAACCAAATACATAGAAAAAATTTGAAATATCACATTGCAATGAGGGGCAAAAAACTTTACATTGTAGTTTATTCATGTATTTGGATAAATCTCACATTGTTTTGGTAATATTAATAAAGATGCCTATGTTTGCCATTCATCCCAAGGTGATCTAATCTTTAAGGTATTGTTTTCTAGGAATAATGAAAATTCTATGATAAGAATAAAACAACAATTTACAATCAATTGTTTACACAATTGTTCAAAACAATTACAAATATCATCAAAGATGTCTTCATGTTCATTAGCTTCTCGGGACCAAATCATCTACTATCAACAAGCATAACACTCAAGCACTATACATATTGGTAACACCTACAACAATAATTCATGTAAGCAACACACTCACACATAAAAGAAAAAGAAACTTCAAAAAATAAAAACCTATAATAAATGGGAAATTCTACTGAGAGAACGTGCATGACAAAAAGAAAAACAAGAATTCAAATGAATTTGCCAATATATGTTTTTGATAAAATCATTCAAAAATTACATTATGTTGGACCATATTGAACATTGACGAAGCAAAGGTCAAGCCCCCATGTAAACCATGAAACACCTAAGATTCTTGCAAATCTTTTAACACATGTAATTCCACAAACCTTGCAAATGTAAAAGTTGTTGGTTGCAATTCCCAAATGTAGCAACACCAATTTAACAAAAGTTCCAAAACTTGTTGACATGCCATTTGTTTTTTAGTAATAGAAGAAAAAGAAAAAGCACCAAAAAAACCAAACGCCAAGTAATTAAAACTACAATCAAAATGGAAATTCACAACTCAAAACCCAAAACAAAGCCTTGCACATATATTGTGTGTCAAAAAACACCATCCCTTCGCACAAGGTTTCCTTGTAAAAAACTCTCCCCCCAAAACTATAATTATTTGCTATTTTTTCAAAACAATTCTTATAATTATTATGTTCAAAACTCATGAACCTATTTCAAGCAAAACTCATTTGAGGCCTTGATAACAAGCGTTTGTGATCTTGTGTACTTCCTTAAAAGTTAAAAAACATATTAATGTTGTTTGCACAACATTCTTCAATGATATACTAACAGTTGTTGAACTTGAATTTTTTTTCACATTTGCAAATGTTTTCTAGAACATATAAATGTGTTCATATCCATGATTCCAAGAGGTTTATACCTACATACTTGACAAGTTTACATGTATTGATTATTTGTAAAATATGAATTTATTGGGTGGGTGTGAAAATAGAATTGAGTATTGGTTTGATAGTAGAACAAGAAATTGAAGCCCATCTCATTTTGATTAATTAAAAAAATCTAAACACATTGGGGGTATTTTTTAAAACATTAGACAAGTACATAAATTGATCAAAAAAACTCTTGCAATGTCTAGAAAAGGATTTTGTTGTGGAAGATATGTCAAACATTTATTTTGATCTAAGTGTAGTTGATAACATAGGTAAATATCTTGACATATGTGCACATTGAAAACAATAGGGTCCTTACCTCAATGACAATTTAGAGTTAGAAGGGGAACTTGATAAGGATGAAATACATTACAATGATGTAGTTGATCGATGCAAGGACTTATGAACATTGTTTGGAGTTACTATAAATGCTAGATAATATGAAATAACTTCCAACATGCTATTTGTTTGTGATCTCTTTATCATTTATATTAGAAAAGTTATGCGGATGTTGAAGTTTGTCTGTCTTTTTCATATGAAATGAGGCATTTGACATTGTTTATCTTGTTTAATTCTATTGGGACTTGAATGTTATAACCTCTGAAACAATTATTTTGTATAATTCAACAATTTTTGAAGGTTTATTTGAAAATTTTAAAAATTAAGCACTTCTTCAAAAATAAAAATTTAAATTAAACACTTCACTTTTAAATTAATTTCTA
>Ga0209611_10007870_pt1 | contig 16942 bp, 10 predicted proteins | sample S1TSphgellanicum_3_FD_187693 | JGI IMG/M metagenome (GOLD analysis project Ga0209611, IMG submission 187693) | Host-associated microbial communities from peat moss isolated from Minnesota, USA - S1T2_Fc - Sphagnum magellanicum MG (SPAdes) (version 2) | ecosystem: Host-associated > Plants > Peat...
ACTTTGAATTCATAATTTTACAATTCATCCTTCTTGTATGTGCACTACAAGCATGCAACATTTTACTATTATGTAATACACAAAAGGGAAAATGGCAAAAACAAGAAAAGCACAACAACTCAAATTCTCTTGATTTATTATGTGCCTTCTAATCAAGGTTGTCACATCAAACAAGATTCAAGTGGACTACGTTGATAGATGCATGGTGGCACCTTGGTTGTTTTTCCATCAAGTATGTAAACCAATTGTATAGGCATGACCTACAACAATTAACAAAATGTGGGGAAAAAAACAAAAATTTGTCCATTACTAACAATTCTTGCATAATATAAAATGGTTGAAATTTGTGTTTTATGAACCCATCATGAACACATGCAAAATAGTGCGGAAAATTTTGGAACCTAAATTTGTATTTAACACATATCAAAAAGCCTTTATCCTTAGCTTAATGCAATGCAAGGCAAGGTTGGCATAAACAATCAAAAGTGAATAATTACAATGTTGCATCAAATAATAGAACTACATGTACAAATAGCAAAAGTGATGAGACTCCAAAACTATGTAACACCATTTCACGAAAGTGTTATCAACAATGTGATTCAAGCATACCCAAATCACCCATGTGCACCACACACACACACACATAAAGAAAAAGTGAATGCATGGGTGATTCTTCCAATTTTGGAATAGAAATGGGTAGTTCACAATATAGGTAATGACTAAAACTTGCCCAGTTAATTGTTTAAAAGCAATGGGTTGGTTAATCATTGACATGGCAAAATATGATAAGTTATCACAAGTTTAAAAAAATGTGTATTTTTTTTTTTTGAATTGGTCCTTTTTATTGTGAATTTAAACCTTTATGGAATATATGGAAATACTAAATATTACTTCCAATTAGTTGAATCCTAATGCAAAATTGGGTCAAAACACAATCAAATGAACCACCTAAGGGTGGAAACTACTTCAAACTGAATTTTTGTATCTTTGAAAAAACATAAGGGTAACACACTAATTTGAATTTTCAACATGTTTTTTGGAATAGGCTCCATTACTTGCAAAATTTCAATAATAAAAATTTGATGCAAATCAAAATTCTTTTCAAGCATGTTTAAAGCACTTAAACCTTTAAAATGAACAAATATTTTTTAAACGTTTTATTTTCTTGTCAAATGTGCATTGTTCCTTCTAAAAATTGGAGAGGATATTAACATTGATGATTCAAAGATAAATAAGAATTGAAATCAAAGAAATTATTTTTACAATATATTTGAGCTTCTTCGATTCAAACATGTTTCGAGCCTTAAAAATTATAATTTTGAGGATGTAGTTTTAATAAAAGTTATTCATTCATGTGGTAAGTAGCACAAATGTACAATATACATGACATAAAATCCAGATGTAGTCAATATATATATATATGGAGAACACAATAGTAAACATGGTATGCAAAATAAAAAAATTTAAATTACAAACCAACACATGAATACCACATGTCATATGAAGTCCTTGGAAAAAGACTTTTACGTTGGCACCCTTGGAGGTTAACTCCTTTGATTGTGTTTACACCAACAATAAGTTTTTCAAGCTTTCAAAAATCCTTCTCAATTGAGACTAAAAAACATAAACATAAAAATAAATTCCAAGGTGAATTGATGTGAATTACTAGCACATTGTCAATAAGATCTAGATCATTCCAAACCTAGACTTTTATAATATATGGGAACTAGATTTTTAGCTATGTATTGGACCTAGATTCACTACAAAGAACCTTGTCCATACCAACCCATGTGTTTGCAACTTGTGTGCAAATGAACCATTTTTGTGATTCCTGATGCGACTATCCTCTATGTTAGCATGGTAAAAATAACTTATAATGGCATATGTGAATACAAAATGGTTTTAAGTTGCATATGCAACTATAACTTGCAACTATTGTTAATTTAGATGAAAATGATGATGAAAAGTGCAATTATATCATCCAAAACTAGTGGCATCCAAAAAAAGATAAAATTTTAATTGTTTTTGTGACTAATATTGTGATTTATAAAAAATTGGACACCACATGGTGTCTTCAACTTGAATTGTGACCACAAAGAATGTTGCAAATGTACATGTGTTTAGGTGTGAAAAAAATATGTTATGGGGAATGAAATTATTAGGTTTAATGGCCTAAAAGCTTTTTAGCTATTTTGAGTGAACTAATAATTAAATATATAATAAGGTTTGGTAGGTTTGTGCAAAGTATAAAAGACCACTAGAAACAATAGAAAAAAACCATCATTTTTAATTTTCAACAAAATAGGGTTGTTTGTAGGTGTGAACATTTTTTCCCCAAACAAATGGGATTGCTAGATTTAGTGGTATGGATTTGTTTTTTTAGTTTTTTAGAATGTAGCAAGACTTTAGTGTAATAACTATTTGGAAATAAGGTTTTACACATTACTTAAGTTTGTGCATTTTGTTTATTTGTTATTTTTTGTTGTAGTTAAGGTGACAATGATCCATAGGAAGATTTAACCAAATTTGACTACAAGATAAATATGAAAATAAAATTTCTCAAACATCATCTTAATTTTTTGGCTACCTATTTGGACCTTCAAGTATAAAAAGCTATAAAAAATTTCAAACAAATATTTTTAGCATTTTTAATTTTTAATATAACTAGGGGCTAGAAGAATTTGGTTTTAATTATGGTGGTTTAAGATCTCATACTACTACGAATTCCACACAAAAGCAAAGTGCACAAATAATGATTTAGCAAATTCATCGGGGTGCAATCACAATAACACATACCATAACAAGTGTAACACTTACTTGCTTTTTTCATGTTTTAAAATTGTAATTTAATTTGTTGTTGAAATTGTAAGATTTGATTATATAGTTATATTTTAATACATCATGGGAACATGTGAATTAATTTGAAATTAATCTAATGAGTACAAAATTAACAAAAGCATTCATTAAACATTGTAACATTTGCTTTTAAATAATAAAAGAACTTGTAAATGGATGACATTTTGTTTGAAAACAATTTTTTTTGCCAAATTTTTAATATAACCCTTAATAAAATAGTATGAAAAAAAAAATTCAAAGAATTTTTTTAAATATTTTAAAATATTCTAAGAATATTTCCCATAAAGCAATCACAAAAGCAATAAAAAAGCAAGCGGATGTAACTCATGTTATCTCGTTTAGCATGTACATTTTTTCTTCATTCAACACATTTTATTTATTAATATTTTAATATTATAACCCTTGTTTGTATACAAAGAAAGGTGTAGTCATATTAATATGTAACAAAAGTAATCGTAGCCATTGCTTAATTTTTTGAATTTTAAATTGTGAAAAAAATTTAAAAATTGAATAGTTTTCTATAAAATGTTATTGTGAATACATTATGTACATGTCATAAAAATTTGGAACCAATTTAATGAATGACAAATACATATAAGGATTTTTAACCTCTTGTAACCATTGCTTAAAAACTGCATAAAAGCAATTTAAAATAGTTTTGACACTAAAAGCACAATTTGAAAATATTTTTTAATGACATATTTTGAAATATATACCTTAACATAATAGTATTAAGAATTTTTAAAATATTTTTAATAATTTTTTGAAAGACATTTTAAAAAGATTCCAAAAAAATTTTAAGAATAAAACAGTGGTCTAAAAGGCCATGTGCAGCTCCTAACAAAGTGGTTGGACCCTAAGGTTAAATAATTCAACCCATCAATTTTATAATTTTCCATTGGAAACATTTTTCCCAACCACATTCACATTACACATAAACCTATTTAAAATTGTCCACCTCAACATCAATTTACAATGGCATTCAAACTTCATTAATTTGTGTAAGAAATGAAGTCCATATTACTATGCAGCATGTATTCCTAAACTACTTTTCAAAGCTTGACCAAGCAAAAATGCATCTTCTCTAAACAATTCAATTGTGCCTACCAATTTCTTACTATTGTTTACATTTGCAAATATTAATGTAACTTCAAAACCGAATGCCTTTTGATGTGTCTCAATGCAATCTTCATACATGTTTATTATGACCTACTAATTTCTAGGCTTTTTGTGAAGGACAACCTTCCACCATGGTGTTTTGGGATGACTCTAAAAAAAAACTTGCTAAACTTGTGATGGGAAAACAAAAGGTTCATCAAATGCATGAAATAAATGTGGAAAATTGGCAAGGAAAAAACTAACATCATCCCATTTATAAAGGGGGTTCTTTGCATTATCAATCCCATTCTTCACTCATTGACACCAAAATAAAACAATGGGTGAAGAGACTAAACCATTGTCCAACCATAACATCTCCATTAAGGTCCCAACATATTGGATTGTTCCTAGCACATCATCCTCACTCCCTTGGGAAACAAAATGCAACACCGTCCAATCATATGTAAAAACAAGCTATTCTAATCATTGTCAATTGGAAAATGGTTCCCATATGCCAACTTGCCATACCTAAATGGTGCAAGACTTGGGGGAATAAAAAGGTAAACAAGATTTGGTCAATAACATTATCAAAACTTCCATCTTGAAAGTTGATAAGTGTAGATTGCATTACTCACCCACTTTGCCATTTCATTAACCTCTATGAGGTGCATTGGAAATGCCACTAGTGTATCACATGTAATAAGGTTTAATACCCAATCATGTTCAAAATCAATTTTTTCATCTTCAACCCATGCTTTCTCAACCTTGTATTTCCTAGTGTAAACATCAAACTCATGTATGTACAAGTATGTTTGACAAGCTACTTGATTTGTAAGTATATTTATGGTAACACAAACTGAAATAATGGTTGTACTGCACTAGCACCCACTAGTGCACCATGAAAGATGGATGATAAATGGTTTGTAAACATTTTTTTCTTGGGTTCCAATTCCAATTTTTATAGCATATCAAGCAATTAAAAAAATAGATGGTGGTTTGCTTAATTCTTTGATGCACTATAATCCTTATTAATGTATAAAAATATAAACCATATATCTACCTAGTAGGACCCCATTTTCCTAACTATCTACCATATAAATCCACTTACATTAAGCCTTCTACATTGGTGTGGTGCATGTTGGTTCAATTTGGCCCTAAAAGCACCATGACACTAGTTCCTTATACCAATACCAATAGGTCCAATATGAAACCTGAAGTAATATCAAGCTTATACATACCCAAATACCAAGTTCATTCTTGCCATATACCAAGCAAAAAACTACTTTGTTGGACCTAATACCAATACCCAACTAGGTGAAAACTTTTTTTAAATGCTTCATACTAGTACTTGTTATGTATGGAAAAAAAAACCTTTCATACCATGACTAATCCAATGTTTCCTACAATAGTCTAGTGGGTGTTAGTTTAATCTAACCTAGAAACACCATGACAACAACCTTGCAATAATACCAACTAATCTAGTATGAAACTTAAACTAGTATTGAATTTATACCATGTTTATACCCACCCCAATACTTGCCGTATACTTAGTAAAAAAACCTAATTGGACTTAATACCAATTCCCAAGGGCATAAACATGTGAAGTATGCTAGTCAAAGGTGCTTGCTACTTTTTTGGAAAATATTCATGAAGTACACCTTAATATATTGAATTCATGAATATTATTTAAGTCATGATCAACGATTATAAGTTTTTTCACTTCATTGCATAATATTGAAAGACCACATGTTTTAATATGCATTTAAGTACATTTTTTGAGATGTAAGTATTGGAAAGTATGTGTCACAATTTTGCAAAATAAAGTTACAAGTATATGAAATAAAACATCCATTAGAATTATTGTACTTTCAAGTTGATAAAGGCTTAGTGTGTATGGATATAGTTTCAACTTTTCATATTATAATCATAATCTATCAAAGTTTTAATTCAAAAGTATTTTGGAAAATTTGAACAACTAATCAATTTAAAACTTACTTTTCATCCACTTTTCTTATATAAGTTTTTTTCAAACTTTATGTTCAACTTATAATAAACTCAATGAAGTGCTCTATGATTTTGAAATGCAATTTAAATAGGTTTTTTAATGTCTTTTTGAACGTGAATGTTGAAAAGAGACTTTTTTGAAATTAAATTTTTTTAGGATTATTCCTTTGGTAGACTTTATCATGTTTGGACTTCTAGAACTAATATGAAAGTTTGCACAAAAATAAATATAACAGTTTTTTCCCTAGTATGAAAAGAAAACCTTAATACCAATACCAATTTATGATGTTCTACAATGTTCAAAAATTGATACCAATTGCAATGTATCAATGGTACCAGTAGAAGGAATCATGTCCTTTGCAACTAAGAAAACAATGACTTAAAGTCATCAATGACTTTATGAATGACTATACTCCTACAATATAACTTTTAATCCTATGTGGAAAAATAAATAGTCATAAATGAATTGCTTTTGTTATTGATTGATGATAATATTACATATGGTAATAATGAAATCATTAGTTCACAAAAAATTTCATCCATAGGACATCCATGACAAAGGAAAAAATGATGTGGACTTTTAGTTATTATTTATATGATTATAAAATGACTGGAATATGAAAAACTAGTTTGAAATTGACTACAAAATGATTAATGATCATAATGACATGGGTAATGTTGACCACCTACCTACCTACCCATTAACTCACACACCCACCCACCCACTTGCCTACTTACTTACCTACACACTCACTCACCTACCTACCATCCTAGACAACTTGCTTATTACTTACTTCATAATCTAGTAGTGATATGAAATAAACATGTGAAATTTAAAAACTTGACAAAAATTGGACACCTTAATTTTTATGGTGTATTCTTTTGGTAATGACTTGGTTTACCATTTTAGAAGTGAAGGGTTCAATTCCTAATACTTGCAACATGTGTGCATTCTTAGAAGGCTAGGGTAGGTATGTTACACTAAAATAGTTAGGTTAGATTAGGTTGGGTAAGCTAACTAAACTAAACCACCACCTACCTACCTTCCTTTTTTGACCTACCTACCCTTTAGATTTTATTTTTACAATAATCCATAAAAATATAATTTTAATATATTTATAAGTTCAACCAATCAAATGGTGCATTATGTATTAATCATATTCTTGTCATTCATTACTGTGGTTCCACTCCCATAAATGCCTTCATATAAACACAATGATAACAATTTTTGCATCAAGAAATGATAATCTTGTGTTTCCATGGATCTCAATTTCTTGTCTACCACATCTTTTAATAATAAAGCCCCATAATCCATGGGAACCTTCAATGAACCCTTGAACCTTGACGAAAATGTATTTAGTTCATGCATTGTAATGACATATGGGATGCATTTGAATTAAAAGGAACCAAATGTGCCCAACCACATTAGTCGTTACCAAGGATTAAGTGATTGATACTTATCAATGTGGCTAATAATTATGGTAGGCAACTCGACAAGGCAAGATGTTTTTTTCAATCCATAACATACACATGTGTCTTGTGCGTATGTACACTTATAAAGGTGTAACATGACTATTGATCGTTTCCTTTTGAAATTGATTTAGGTCTAAGCATGATTGGGGTACCACATTTGAACCCTAAGGATTCACTCCACGGACTCCCAAATTCACCTTTTTCTTCACATTTCCCATGACCTATCACCTTTTTCTCTCATGTCAATCGAAATAATTTTGTTCCAAAAGTTATATAACCCTTTAAAGTATTTATTGTTTTCACTTATGAAAGTGAGAATAATAAAATTTATCGAATGTGGGCCATGTTCTATCAATGGCCCAAAATTCCCAGAAATTCGATTTTTTGAATTTTTTTACATTATAATAAGGCATTTGGTTCTTGTCACATTCATATATTTTATACACATTAACATATAAAGTGTCTATGGTAAAATCTTGGGCCAAAAAAGTTGTTTAGACATTCCTTATGAATCCTTGAATTTTTATTTTTTTTCATGAAACAAAGTTTTGGATTTTTTTCAAGGACTTGGTAGGAATCCTTAAACTTGTTCAAATTAACATTCTATGCATAGAATAATGCCTTTGTAATGTGTTTATCTATGGATAAAATCTAACTTTCAATATGAATGTGTTATTAAGTTTCAACAAAATGTTTAAGTGAAGGGCTCTAAGGAATATAATATGAGACAATCCTTTTGGGTACCCCAACCATATTTTGACCCATCTATCTTGATCAACACGTCAATAATTAAGTAGGGTTGTCAACATCAAAAAAAAAATCTCTTTCCTGACAAAAATATATTTTTCCCTCTCGTTGCCCCTTTAACATCAACCTTGTCATGTCATGTTAATCATATATATTTTGATGTTGACATAACCTTATGTCATGTTGATTGTTGAGTATAGTTATGTTTGTATAAAGGATAATATAGTTACCCCTATGAACATAATGTGTAAACTATGTAAATTTTTTACCATGGGGACCCAATAGGTCCACTTTTGGTTGAACATTTAAGAGAACATTAAATGCATCAACAAAAAAACAATGTTGGATTTTTTTCAAGAAAAAAAAATCTCAACTACCCATCTAACCAATTACAATGATATCAATGGTTTGTGAAATCATGCAAATAATCTTAACCATTCATATTACAACTGAAATTCAATCGCAATATTATTTAACTATGTCCATGGATTAATCACATTGTATCCCCCATGTTGAAGGAGTAGCCACCTTTGTCCACCCAGGCTATTCAAGTAACGATCGCCCTTATCTAAAGTGTGTGACCGAATTGGCTATTGGCCTTCCACAACATGTGCAAAATCTAAATCATGTTGGCCCAAGCAAACCACTTTACCCCGTTATGGTTGATTTAAACTCAAATTAGAAATGATTTTAAACCCACGTTATTGAATTTTTCATTTAGTAATCATAGATGAATGATTGTGGGTGGCCCAACATTTTGTACATAGGAATATTGTATATTTGACACATGTAAATTCAACATGCATTGAGGAATAAAATATATGTTTCACAAGTTAACCCTTGTAAGGAATATTGTTTGTAAATTGGTATTACACAATCAAGACAACACAATCTAGCAATCTTGGAGAATATTTTATTTGTGGAAAAAAAATTTCAAAATTAATTAATTATTTAATAAACACATGTTGAAACACAATGGTTTGAACATGTATGTTATAGACTAGGGTTATAGTATTAGTGTACTAATTTGAAGAAGTTATTGAATAGGCTTAGGTGTGGGTGTGAAGAAACAATGTTACAACCAACAACATTTTAGATTTGATGGTTTGATTTTATTTTTCTTAGTTTTCTTGAGTGAACAAACAATTCAATGTGTAATAGGGTTTGGTAGGTTTGTGAAAATTTCAATGGACCAATGAAATTGGTAGAAAAGGACCATTATTTTCAATGTTCAACATAATAAAGTTGCATGACATAATTGTGAATGTTTAACTTTTCCAAGCCATGGGATTGTTGGATTTGGTGGTTTGTATTTAAATTTTCTTCATTATCTTGAGTAAATTCATAATTTAATGTATAATTCAATAACTTATAGACATGGTTCTTACACATAACTTGTGCCTTGTTTGTTTTTTTTTTCAATCTTGCAATGTTGCCACATTGGTTATCATCCATAAGGAGATTTAACCACATTTGGTTATAGACCATAAAATTAAAAATGTATTAAAATTGGTTTATATCTTGGTTCCTTACATCAACAATGTGTATAAACATGGGTTTTTAAAATTTTAGGCAATTTTTTAAAATGGGTGGAAGTACAATTGGATGGACCCACTAGGAACATCGCACTAAATTTTATTGAACCCATTGAACTTTGAAAAAATACTTAAAGAAATGTTTTCATTTAATTGTTTTCTTGAATACATAACCCATGTTCTATAGAATTTGAAACTATAATGAGATAATTTTTTTAATAATTTTGATGTTCCTTATCATTGTATTTAGAAAAAGTTTTAGGATTGTCATGGCCACCTTTTTTGAACTTTTTGGTTAGGAAGACTTTTGAAACAAGTAGAATTTTTTTTTAATTTTTAAATTTATATAATTTTCATAAGTATTCTAGATGGTATTCTACTTGATTTTTTAATTTGATAATTAATTGAATAAATGTGATTTGATTATCAATTTTCAAAGTTCAAAAACATGATTCCTAAAGGGCCATGCACTACACCAAAATGTGTCTTAGTTCACTCTGGGTTTCATTAGATTTTGAATGAATTTGGACATTTTTACCATGGTGAAATTGATTAACCCCCTAATGAATGGGGGCCACTTACTAAGGACAATGAGTTTGTCCAATAATACTTACTGAAATACAAATTTACCAAACCATTTCATTTGTTAAATAATTAACTAAGTAACATGGAAATCGATTAAATTTAAAATATTTAATATATTATTTAAACTTATTGTTAGTTTCATGATTTTCAGCCTATGAATTATTAACACGTGTCTCTACCTATGTTAAGTTAAAAACCTAGCTTATGTACATAGGCCATGTGATCAACCTAAGTAAGCACCTATTATAAGGAATTACAAAAAAAAACATTCAGTCAACTTACCACTATTGATCACAAACACACCATTTGTGAAATTTGATCCCTTGACTTTTAGGATGGAGGCAAACACCCCTACCATCAAGCCACCACACTTATTGTGATAATATGTTACATCGCATTTTATTTGTCAAATACTTCATTTTAAACATCACAAAAACATAAACTTTGAAAATTCATATCTTATTAAGATTTTGCCCAAATGAAATAATTAAAGTTTAATTAAATTTTTTTCAATAATGTACATGATTACATTTTTTTTTTTGAAAGTATAAAGTCATTTGAATAAATTTTTTTTGAATATCATTACTCAATAACATTTCCATGACCATTTTTTGAAAAAAAAAAAGTTTAATAAATGGATAATATTTTTGTTAATATAATAATGCTACTTATGTTAAGCTACTTTCAACTATTCTAAGACTACTTTTCATTATTCTAAATTATTTCACCCTACATTATTTATGGCTATTTATGGTTATTTTCAGTTTTTTTGTTATTTTTGGTTATTTCACCCTAAGTTACTTTTGGTTATTTTATGTTACTTTTAATTATTTTAAGCTATTTTACCTTGGGTTATTTTTCATTATTGTAAATTATTTTTGGTTATTTTAAATTATTTCAACTTAAATTATTTTTGATTATGTGAGGCTATTGTTGGTTATTTTTTGTTATTGAAAATTATTTCACCTTATGCTATTGTTAGTCATTCTAGGCTATATTACCATAAGCTATTTGTAACTATTTTATTATTGGCTATTGTTGGTTATTCTATTGGTGCCTATTCTATTGGTGTCTATTTTATGAGTGCCTATTCTATTGGTGTCTATTATATTGGTGCCTATTTTATTAATGTCTATTCTATTAGTGCCTATTTTATTGGTGCCTATTTTATTGGTATCTATTATATCAGTGCTTATTAGTGGCTATCAATAATTATTTTACTAGTGGCTATTAGTGGTTATTAATGGCTATTATATTTGTGGTCATTGTGGTTAATCTATTAATGGTTATTTTGGTTATTCTAAATTATATTATGACTATTGGTGGCTATTATATTATAAGCTATTGTTGGATATTCTAAGCTATATTTTGATAGGCTATTGGTAGTTATTTCATTGTAGGTTATTTTAAATTTTTTTCATAGGCTATTATTGGCTATTCTAGGTTATGTTACTTTAGGTCATTAAATATATTTTAGATTATTTAAATTGTTATATTTAGGATAAAATAACTTATATATATATAGTTAGTTAGGATACTTTAGTTAAAGTAAAATAACTTATAATAATTTGAGGTATAATAATTTTTAATAACTTAGGTTATAATTAAAATAATTAAGGTAGCCTAAAATAATATAGGGTATATCATAAAGTAACACAAAGTATTTCAAACAACAACATAAAAACAAATCTATTTACCACAGTAAATTATAATAGTGAATTATGTTAATTAGTAGTGAAACATGATGTTTACATAATAATATTATAATGAAATAATTTTAACGAAGATGAAATCATTAAAGTATAGTGAATTTTTTTCACTTTAAAGGTCCCATAATGATTTAGGCTAGTGAATTACACCCCATTTTTGTACTAGTGATGACAATTAGGAATACAATTTTTTAAATTTCCCACTTATTTTTTTATTCCAATAAAAACTTAAAACCATATACCTTGGAATGTAATGGATAAACATGAGAAAAAAAAATTATAATTGTGAAAAGATTTAAAGGAAAAGGCCTAGGAATATTATTTGGCCAATTTTGGTTCCTTAACATTCCTTGAGATGGTTCCTAATGGTACCACCCAATTACACTTTCACATGTATAGATTATTTTCCCAAATGAATTTTGCCAAATGGTAGAAATCTATCACAAATAATTGTTGTGTAGATGTTGCCAAATTATTATAATTAATAAATGATTATGATGATTTTCAACGTTTCAACTTCATATTTTTGTGAAAATTCCCACAAAGATTATTTAATGATGAAATTGACTTCAAGTTAATGAAACACTAGATTTAACAATTTCATTAGCCATGACTTTTTTTTGGACACCTACACACAACTATAGTCATCTCCTAGAGGAACATCTGTTAGAACGTAATAGAGCTAGGTTAAGGGCCATTCAAGCCCATAACCTTAATATGGGTTATAAACATAATGTGTGAAACAATGTCTTTAGGGACTTTTATGCAAATTTTATTCACATGGTCAAGTCGGTCTTGGTGGCATTAAGGGAATTTGATGAAGACATTAAAGAAACATGTATAATCATTGAAGGAACCATCATTTTCATTACCATTAGAATTGGCAAATAGTGTCAAAAGATAATTCCAATGTCAATGGAGGATGATGAAGATTAACTTCCATTATGTTGGGGCACTCTTCAACCCCTATCTTTTTGGTAACAGTTGGATCCACAACAATATCGATGCAAAGGAGGGAATCCAATGTGTACTATATAAAATGTTGATTAATGTAATATCATATGTTCAAATTTTGATTGACTTTGCAAACTTTGTCAAAGGTTAAATACCATTCATAGACATGCATGTTGCAACCTCGTTAAATATGCTTTTCCATGAATGGTGGGACTTGATTAGAATGGGTGCTCACACATTTACACCATGATTAAACATATTTTCACCCAAGTTTACTCAACATCTTCATGTGAATGAAATTCGAATTCATATTCACTTGTGCATAGCAAGGTGCAAAATTGCTTCACATTTGACCAAACAACAAATTTAATGTATATCTACACTAATACCAAACTTTTGAAGAATGATTTAGGGCCAGTCCCACAACATTGTATGATAATAACATGTTGGATTAGAGGATTCCATGTCTGATGTCGATTCTAACATGAGTAACCAAATTGTAGAAATTTCAAAGGCCTCATCATGGATGACTTTAACGAACACAAATTTGGTGGAGTGCATGGAAATAACACTAAGCACATCTTTGGGAATGCCAACAACAATGTGTTTAAATTAAGCTAAAGAAATCAATAACCTAACAATTGATATACATTTGTTGACAAAGAGGAGTTTAGTGTTAAGTGAAGAATGGGAGGTAATGTTGCTTTTGTTCAACTTTTGATAATCAAAGGGTATTGGGAAGGTTTGAATTCCCACCCATCTCAAGAAACACAAAATGCAAATTTGCCTATTGGTGACGTTATGATTACTAGATTGATTGATTTTGACATTGTTGGGAATGTTGGCCACATGGATGGCAACAAATTGGGGGTGCAGAGGTGTCACCATCACATCAAAAACCACAAAAAAAGTTGACCAATCTTTTGCCAATTCTTGATATTTTAATATGATAAATGTATACATGTATCTATTCTATTGTAAATTCCAATTTAATTGATTTTTAATGACTAAGTATATGTTGAAGAATGGAATAAATAACATATATATGGGACCATTTTCTTGAAAACCTTAGCAAATATGTTTTTATGGAGTTTTAAATGGTTAAAATTTGACCTTATTTTCATAAGTTCTTGTGAGTTACAAATTACTTTTTCTTTCAATTTTTTTGTTCTAAAATTGTTTGTTTATGAAATATCTAAAAGGGCCATTATTCATATGGACTTTATAAAACATTTTTCCAAGTAATATGGTTTTTAAAACATTGCATCCATCAAAATAGCTAGCATTATCATCATTTTATTTAAGTTTAAAAATATAATATGAATGTTCACAAATGTATAAACATCAACTTATAAATGATTGTAATCATAAATTATGATAAATAAGTAACCACGTTCTTTAGCAAACTTTTTATGAACTCTTATGGAGTGGAACATTTGCCTAAAGTGAGCCACCTTACCATGCATTCACACCTAAATGGAATGACGTTTCGTTCACTTTGTTGAATATTATGTGAAAATGACCTTGTATTTTCAAAACAAACATGTTTTGCATGAATTAAATGGCCATTTAAAGGATGAAGACACAAATTTCCAACATAACTACCAACCACATGGACATTAATTTAAAGGATCAAATTATGTTTGATTGAAAAACTTAAATACAATGTAGAAAATCCTTAAAATCTCTTGGGCTATAACATAGCATGTTTGAATATTCAAGTTTACTATATTAAGTATAAGTTGTATGGGCCTTTCAAAATAGTGGGATAATAAAGTGTACCAATTTTGTGAAAGGACCTTCTAAATCTCAAGAAGAATGTCATTTTGATGAAGAGCTTGTGGAAGTTACAAAAGTATACTATAAGCAAGAGGGTGTTGCATCTTCCAAGTCTAGATTATGATGAATGTATGTGTGTCCATGGTGAGTTCATGACCCAAAATTGGCTCAAGAGTACACTCACCACATTTTTTGTTTGTTCATGCAATTAAAGAGATTGGAAGATAATTAGTTATATTTAAAACATTCAAATGTCTTTTAAATAATTAATTATGTTGAAAAGGAAACATGATTTTAGTTTGATGTAATTGGCAAAAGGCTTGTTTTTCACATAGGAATTTTATAATTTATAAACAATTTAACTTTTATCCATTTGTGAAAAAACAATGGATTTTAAATTATCACAAGGCCATCAACATTTTTTTAAAAATAAATGGGGATGCCTAGAACCATTTTTTTCAATAGTTAAAAATCTTAGTTCAATTAATGTTGAACATTAGTGGTAGGTTAAATTATTCATTACGTTGCATTATCTTTTTCATGTGTCAATGATGCACCCTAAAGTTTATCTCAAAGTATTGGAAGTAAAACCCCAAAGTGACAACATAACAAAGAACATAAAAAGAAGGAGAGCTTGGAGGTGGATTCCTTAATTTTATACATCATGAAAAAAAGGTGTGTAAGACCTATGTGATGGGGATTAGGACAAATTGACAAGTTCACAAACACCTCATGAAAAATCACTTGCCCAAAGCCAAACAATACAAGTGATTAATGCAAATGAAGCCAACTTTGGGTCAATTTGGACTCATTTTGAACTCATGACATTCACACGACCTAGATTCAAAAGAAGGTCACCACCCTCCTCCTTATAGAATACTTTGTGATTAAAAGTGTAAGCAACATTGAAATGACCAAAATGCTCAAAAATCCCAAGTTATGAATCTTGAAACTTTGTGAGTTCATAATTCCTTCATATGAGCTTCCATTGAAGAGCTTCAAGTTGGGAAGTCATAGCCCCTACCAAAATCTTCCAACACTATGATTCAATAAAAAATTATTTGACCCCTATTTCTTAGGTTTTACTAGTTAGAAATCAAACTTCCAATTTCATTCCCAACCTTTTTTTTGGCCAATCACATTAACAAAAATCAAAGCAATTGTAATTAATGTTTTCAAGCATTGTAAAACATTTATTTTTGAGGAAATTCTTTACACATGACACATTTTAAGGGAGGTTCTTAAAACATATATTTACATAATAGTATATTGTAACATTTTTTTTTGGCTAGATTTGATTTTTGTCAACTTACAAATGGAATGTTTTTGCATATTTTAAGAATATTTTGAAATAAGCCATCACCTAAATAGTCAAGTTTGGCCCTTGTTATCATGTTTGCAACCATAACAAGTGTAAGCATTCAATCATGGCCACACCTACCCCCTTAGGCCACTACTTTTTTTCAAACTTATTATTAAAATCTTTTTAACGTCTGAAAATTTTGAAAATATTATTATGTTAATTTTCATAAAATTTCCCAGAAAATAAGTAGGTAGGTATTCAAAATTTGTCAAAACTAACTAAGTACAAGTTTGCATTTACATTGTAAAAATAATTGTCACAATAGTTTTTAAAGCGTTTTTGGATGTTTTTATTCATTAATTTGATTTCAAATTTTCAACATATATATATATCAATATACTTGCAGTTATTTTTTTGTCCTTAAAATGCTAGATATAAAAAATTGAGTAATGAATATAATTGTTTTGGTACATGTTTGCAAATTGCACTATAATTCCTAATTCACAATTCCAAATGGAAAATGTGAATTTATTTTCAATATCTATGTTTTGAAACCTTTCCCATGATATATTGGGGGTTCAATTTGGACATTGTTTATGAATTGCACTTTTATTCCAAAATGGGAGTTCATCCTTGGAGTCCTAGGAATGCTTCCCTTTATTCACACACAATTCTTTATCACAAGGGGTGTGTGTTAAGGTGCCTTTTTTTGCCTTAGCTTATTTGTGGTCTAGTTCCTTTTTACCTTGCCGCATTAGCCTTGGTTATAAGCCCAAGGCTAAAGCCATGACAATCAACACAAATCAATCTTATATATTAAATCTATAGGTGTGTTTGTCTGTCCGGGCAGTTTCCAGGCACTGCTCGGACCTTTGTTTTTCTGTTTTTTTTTTTTTTTT
>Ga0209611_10007871_pt1 | contig 16942 bp, 11 predicted proteins | sample S1TSphgellanicum_3_FD_187693 | JGI IMG/M metagenome (GOLD analysis project Ga0209611, IMG submission 187693) | Host-associated microbial communities from peat moss isolated from Minnesota, USA - S1T2_Fc - Sphagnum magellanicum MG (SPAdes) (version 2) | ecosystem: Host-associated > Plants > Peat...
TACAGGAGGAATCCTAATTTCTTAAAAACTTTCTTCTTTGACTTTTAGCCAAATTTGATTAAAGTCCTCTTGTGGATACTTGTTAACCCACCGGCCTTTTTTTTTTCCTGGCTATATATATATATATAGCCAAAAAGAGAAATTAAAAATTAAAAGTGCAACAATCAAGTGTTTCTTTAAAGATTTTCAACACCCAGAATTCGAAATTAAAAAAAAAGAAAAAAAGAAAAAGAAAAACCAGATTTCTATAAATGGTTCTCAAGTAGGTAGCCAAAAATATAAAGGATGTTTACAAAAAATAACTTTGATATTTAGTTTATAACCAAATTTGGCTAAATATTTCTATAGATGATCGCCGCTTTAGCTACATCACAAAATTGAAAAAAAAAAAAAAAAAAAAAAAAAAAAAAAAAACCCAACTAGGCTACCTACCTCACAATTTATTTATTAAAAAATTAAAAAAAAAGCTGAGATTCGGGACCCGGAGATGCGCCGGCACCCGTGTGACCCGTGTGATGGCGAGGGGGCGCGCGGGCTCTTGGGGTACGCCCATGCACGATCTGTTGTGACCCGGCCCTGTCTGCCCTGGCCTGGCCTGGCCTGCCTGCCCTGCCCGCCACCCTCGGCCATACAAAGCCCCAGCGTGCCGGTGTAAGCTTCGGGCTTTCCCCCTTTGCTCCTGCGCTTGCTACTTCTCTCTTCTGTGTCTTTCTGTTCCTCTCCCTCTTTCCCTTCCTCCCTCTGTCCCCTTCTCCCGTTTTCTTCACAATCTTCACTCGCTTTCTTCTCCTGTGTACCGTGCATATATTTTGGTATTTTTTGGGGTGGTTTTTCGATAGGACAAAGGACAATCAAGGGTTTTGGGCCGGGGGGGGGGAGGGGGGAGGGGTTGCGTAGAGAGAGAGAGAGAGAGAGAGAGAGAGGATTGATTGCTAATCTTTCTTCTGCAGACTTTCTCTTCTGAAACTGGAAGAAACTGGGGATTTTGTTGACCTGATTCTGGAGAAATAGGCGAATCTGGACTGGTAAAGTGGCAATGCTTCGGTAGCTTCAAAGTCTTTCATTGTCTTGTTGAGTGTTGTCTTGTTGGCTGTTTTGTGGGAGTCTGCCGCAGATGTTTCATTTGTGTGTGTGTGTGCGCGCGCGCTCGCATGCTAGATTTTTGTGTTTTTCAGGGTTTTTTGGGTGCTGGTGTAGGGCCTGGACTGCGGTGGCTGTGTCTGAAGGGGGCTGTAGGTTATGATGAGTTTGCAGGTTCTGTCGCAGAGCGTGGACGGGTGTGGTTTGTTTGCGGTGGTTGATGGTTTCCGTTTTCTTTAATAAATTTGTTAGGGCTGGCTGTGATGTATAATTTTTGTGGTTTGCTTCATAACAGGATCTGGAGGAACTGGGCTCACAATGATCAAATTATTTAGCGTGAAGCAAAAGCAAAAGGAAGCTGCTGAAAGTGCCAATGGACGGGCTCCTGTCAAGAAGCAAAGTGCTGGCGAGTTGCGAGTGCAGAAAGGTTTGCTCTCTCATCTTTCTCCTGCTTGCAGTTTTAATACAAACTGTGTTTGTTGATGCCGGATTTCATTGTCCAATTACTGGAAAATTTGCACACAGATTATGATTTTATCTTATGATGCTTGTGGAGGACTGAATTTGTGAAGGTGAATAAATTCTGGAATTAAGCAATTTTCCTTCATATTCCTCCAATTAGGGTTTCTTCTTGTTTAATTGCACAGCTTCCATATTGAAGGCAGCTGTGAGAGAAGGTAGTTGTGTCCATGCTACATGTTTTGTGTTAACAAGTGTCACGTGATGAAACTGCATTGTTGTTGTTTGATGTAGGTGCACATGTTTCATTTTCATGCTGGATTCATGATGTGTTAAACCATGTTTTGTGGTGTAGGTGGCATGCAATTGAATTTTTTTGTATTGAGCTGTTGTGGTGATTCTTGGTATGTAAGATGTGAATTTGACATGATGCTGTATTGGCATGGAGATTGCAGATATTAGTGAGTTGAATCTGGCAAAGACAACATCTATTTCCTTCCCCAATGGCAAGGACAATCTTCTCAATTTTGAGATTACAATCCGACCTGATGAGGGTTACTACCAGTAAGTTCATTTTTCCTTTTGACATTTTTGTGCAAACAACTCTATTGTTCTTTCTTTATAGTTGTAAGCATCACTTTTTTCTGCAATTCTCTGATTTGGTGCAATTTGAGAATACATGTTTCAGATGTATTCAATTGACCTTTAGTGCTCACATCAGAACACTCGAAGAGCACAAAGATTAACCTATTGGCTATTCTTGATTTTCTATACACCAAGAGAGTTTGACTGGTTATTGGGTCAGTTTTTTATTTCATTTTCATTGAAGCTTACCAGTCTGAGGACTAATTAATTTCATGCTCTTTTGAGAGACATATCTACACACTGCACAGGCACTAATTGAAATAGTTATAGGATTTTTTGTAGATGGGCTGTGGCTGTGGTTGGCCTTAGAAAGATTAATTGACTTGTTCTCATATTGGGTGTGGCTATCACCTGGCAGAACCTATGGTAAAGCTTGTAATGCATGACAGCTCTTTTGCACCTGCATTGAGTAGTTTTTTAGTTAGTTCTCATGTTGGATGGTGTCTAAACTCTAGTTGGTGCCTGGTTGCAGAGGAGGTACATTTGTGTTCAGTTTCCAGATTTCACAGGTTTACCCGCATGAGGCACCAAAGGTGAAATGTAAGACCAAGGTCAGTTCTTGTTAGAGAGTTGGCTTGTGAGGATTGATAGGTGCAAGTAGGTTTTCCTGTTTTGAACTTTCTGGAAGATGTTTTACTGAGAATTGGCATGAATGTTCCCCTCTCCAAGGGAGATGTTCTGGTAGCTAATCATCACCACACATTATGGTGTTATTGTCTTCTCTTTGCTTCTGGAAATATGACAGAAAGAGGATGCAGATGTTTGCATACTGGTTTGCCAAAATTCGGGGCTGAATATTATGTACTTCTCTACGCCTGCTGTTGAGAGCTAATGAAGTCAGTGAGTAGTCAAGGGAGCTTATCACTGCTATTCATGATGAAGGTGATGGTCTGATGCTTTCTGATTGGCTCTCATAAGGTTATGACCACACTCATTATTGTGTTACCTTCAAAGTGTTTTTGTGGAGGGCCTTTTCTGCAATCCTGTAGATATGGTGCTGTTCATGGTGACTGCACATGCATGACACTGTCACTATTCACACTGTTCCTCACTTTTTCTTCCCATTTCTTCTGAAAATGCAACAAAAACCAGGATGCAGATGTTTGTATAATGGTTGGCCTAAACTCTTGGAGAGGCTATTATATACTTATCTATACCCTCTATTGGGAGCTGATGAAGTTAATGCATAGTTATGGCAGCTTGGCACTGCTATCTGTACTACTGTTCATTTAAGGTGTTGGTCTGACACTTTGTGGGTGACACTCATGAGGTTACAACCATGCACATTCTTGTGGTTAGTTTTGGTTTTGCTGGAACAGGGTTACCTTCAAAATTTTGTTGTGGAGATCTCTCTGAACAATCTCATAGCTAGGTTGCTCAGTTTTTCTCAGTTTCGAGGTTTTAAGGTTTCTTCCTTCGGTCTGTTTGATGTGATAAAGCTTGATCTTAAATTTCTATAGCCTTATTGTCAGGTCAGCTCCCCTTTTATTCAGGTTGACTTGAAATTTGTGAAGTAGATACATTATGTTCTTTTCCTCATAATGGTAATCTTAGTGGCAGACAGCCATTGGCTTGATTGATTTGCTGTTAAGTTTCAGGCTGGGGATGCATGTGCAGGTCTACCATCCAAACATAGATTTGGAGGGCAATGTGTGTTTGAATATTCTACGAGAAGACTGGAACCCTGTGCTCAGTGTCAACTCTATCTTGTATGGTCTTCAGTATCTTTTCCTGGTAATTCTCACATTTCCTTCTTTACACTGCTTCACAAACACTTTGTTTTGTTTAGGCATGCTCTATGTGATGGTCTCATACTTCCTGAGTGACAGCCACAAGGTGATGACCACACTTTATTGTGTTAAATTGGACTTGATCTGAACCGACTTAATGGTTGCCTTTGAAATGCTGTTTGGAAGTTTTTCTCTGCAATCTCCTAGGCGTGTTTTGTTCAGGTGTGCTGCCTTAAACTTGTAAGGGTTGTTCAGTCTAGCATTCTTTTTTTATATGAGGGAAGTGGGTTTCTGCCTCCATGTGCAGTAAGTAGTCATTGCTCCTGTTGTGAATACAACAACGTGATGCATGGCAGGATCCTAATCCAGATGACCCACTGAACCACGAGGCAGCTGAAGTGTTGAGGGACAATCCCAGGCAGTTTGACATAAATGTGAAGAGATCAATGGCAGGGGGCTATGTTGCAGGTAACCATTTTCCTAGATGCATATAACAGCATCAAGGTTTGGGGATGGGGGGTTTCAAAGGTTCAGTCCTTTAGGTGGTTGCCCATAGGCATCATAAAAGTAGGTAGGGTGGATGTTTCTCCTGTCACTCCTCCATTGATATAACTGGAAGTTAAATAGCTTAGGTTTCTAAGGTGTCTGAACAATTTATGTGCTCCAAAGCTCCCATCTGAAAGTGAAAACCTTGGTAGAGTAGAGAGTCTTCAGACTAGTCTGGCTTTGAATCTTTGCCATGTTCAAAGAAATGTGTCTAATTGGTGCTTGCTCATACCAGCTTCTCTCATCTTGGTGTGGTGAGTATGCAACCATTATAAGTTTAGACACTTGAGCCAAGTGTTTCTGCAGAAGACTGTTTTCCAGGTCTATGTTCAAGTTAGTTGAGGTATATATAGTATGTGGCTACTTGCAGTTGATCAAGTATGTGTCAAGTATCTGGATACATTGTTGTCCTAGTGGTCAATGGATATGTATATTTGGCATGTGTGGTGGAATTCATTGATTCCATCTGGTTCTGATTCTTGTATTCTGGTTGTGGTAATATTACATTAAGTTAATCCTTGGATCATATGTTTTGGTTGCACATCTAGAACTAAATTAGATGAAATTAGATGTGCAACCAAAACATATGGCTCAAGATTTGTTTCGAATAAAAGCATTGTCATCCAAGCCTTTTTTTTTGCATTGCCATGTTGGTTCATGGCTTGCATAATTTAATGTAGTCTTCATTTAACCTCTAGTCCACCCGTAAAAATGCCAAATCCTAGCAATTTAGGAATCATCCTTTACCACCATGGTGATGGTGTTGCATTTTATTTGCAAGGAAAACTAGGGGCAATGAACCTTTATTGGATTATTCACAATTTCATGTTGTGGCATTTGGTGAGTACTTGAGAATCTTATGACAAAAAGAAATAGAAAAGGAAACAAGAACAAAAATTGGGTGAAAGACATGAAAGTTAAAAAACAGTTAGGAACAATTGGTTGAATTTTTGGTGCAAAGGAGCCTTGAAAGGCATAAGTAGGAGGATTTCCCAATAGCTTGGTCCGTAACAATAGTGAGGAAGTACAGGATCAATTGCACCAATCTTTAAGATGAACTAAACATTCAATTGCATGTATATCACTTAGGTGTGAAGGACATATGGAGTTGTTGAACAAGGAATTTGACAATGAACAAAAACTATAAGATTTATTGTTTGAACATGTTAAGCATGAAATGGAATAAAAATGCAAATATCACAACTTGTATTGATGGATTTGAAAGGTGATGCCTTCAAAACTTTTATTAATACTATCCAATGGAACTTTTAAAAGTTTCATAAATTAAGCTTTTTTATAAATTTATACTAAATAACTTTTAAAAAACTTCTATGGATTACGACTTAAGAAATTTATCACCCATTTTGTCTTTTAAAAGTTTTTACCTTTCACGATTATTAGGAGTTTTCATTAACTACATCTTTTAAAAACTTCTATTAATTCTTCTAGAGGTTTCAACTAAGTAAGTCTTTAAAAAATTCTAAACATATTCCTTGTATCTTTCTAAATATTTTAAAAATTGTTTAATGGGTGTTGGTTTGTTAACATGACCCAAAAATATTATTGATTGTAACCTTTTGGGTGGAAAATATTCCATAGAAACACTTTGAATTGAATATAAAGTTGATTTGAATTGAAATTATTTTAAATCATATAAAATGCATCAGTAGTTTAAACGATGAAATACATATGAATAGTTATGCATGATATTTTGATAATATTGTATGAAGATTTCAAGTTTGTTCAAAATTGCACATGGTATTTCCACTCATGATATTTTCTTATTCCAAAAATGTTTTTGTTTACAAATCAAAGCATTAATTAATTAATGTTATGTGAATCTTTTGGTAGTATTGGCTTGATAGAATTATAGACAACCCACTATGATGTATGGGAAATGGACTACATAGTCCCAAAAAATCTTCACTTTGAAAGGGGGGGGGGGCTATGACATTAACCTATTTTCTATGTGTTCAAAATGATTTGTAGAAGTGCCTTATAAAGTTTTTTGAGTGAATTTCAATGATTGAATAACATAATGACCAATTTGTTGGCTTTTGCATGATATTTCCTTGGATCCCAAATGAACACAATGAAACATTTGCTAAAGTTAAAAATGATGCCATGTGTTTAAGGTCTTGAATTATGTATGTGATTGTCACTAAATTGATGATTATATAAAATACAAGTTATGTGGACCCATTAACACTACTTTCTCAATTGTGCCATCCATTTTGTCACCATTTTGCAATTGATCAAACCATGGAAATTTTAAAATATAAAAATTATCAATATTTGATCATTTTTAGACACTCTAGTAAACTAACACCCTAATACATGTGATAATAGGACTAAACATTCAACCATGAGAATATCAAGATATTAATCTAGGCACAAATGCCATTAGTTCAAAATTTGGCCAAAAAAGGGCAAAAGCAAGGATGACAACAAGGCACATTCTTGCTAAGCTATTTGGTGCAACCTAACTTGATAAAGTGAAAGGGGAGGGGGGGCAAGTGAACTAAGAAACAACATAACCAACATTGGGACAATTAAAGCACATGCTTGATTTACAAAAATGAACATCATAAAGTAGGATGAAAAATGTCAAAGAGCATGGTGAGGATCCTCCAAGAGCGCAACAAGGAACACCAAAGAGCACAATGATGAACACTTGAAAATAAAATGAGGAAAATTAAACAACGTATTGAGTGACATCATAAAACAAGATGATGAATATCAAAACATGGTGAGGAACACAAGAGTAGGGTGAGGAACCTTAGAAAACACAATGAGGAACATCATAGAACATTGGAAAACCTCAAATATCATAACAAGGAACATATAATGCATGGCAAGGTCAAAAAGTAGTGTTAACCTACCACCGTTAGAGGTTTTAAATTTTTCCAAACACCTATGTCCCCATGATCATAGATCTAAAACCCCATTGTCTTAGTTAGATTTGAACCTTATACAAAGTTGTGAATGGTAGTGCAAGAGAAATAACACAAGTTTACACTTGGGATGTTTTGCAAACATGGTAGGTTATGTGTGACAAACACTTTTGGATCGTTTGCTTGTCATTGTCAACAAATATTCTAACAAGGAAAGTAATACATACATTTTAAAAATGTTTTTCACCAAATTAAGTAAGACTTTTTTGTAAAGGTCTTCTCGGAAGGGAATATCACTCGTGGACACAATTGGAATTCCAAACATTGTAGCTAAACATTTTCAACAATTTGAAGTGGTAAACAAAATTTGGCAACAAAAAATCACAAATCTTGTAAAAATGTTTATTTCTAGTTGTAATTTTTCTCAAATGAATTTATAAACCAGAAAAGTCAGATATGGAGTTATGTTCAATTGCAAGCTTCTTCTTAATAGGTTATTAGAGCAATGGGCATGTTGCTATGCTATTCAATTCTTTAATCAATTTTTGGGCAAGTTTAAAATGCAAGCTCATCCTCTACATGTTTTTTCATGGCTATGATGCAATTTGTTTTGAAAGAGGTGATAGGCCCCTTTTGGTTCTTGGTTCACTTCGTTAAACGAGGATTGCAAGAACAACTTATTCATTGTAACAAATAATGCAACACATTACTCGAACATTGTTCAAATCTACAAACCTACTACTCTATTCACATAGAAAACAACCCATGTGAATGAGGTGTGACTCCAAGGTTTCCAAAATTTAGCTTTGAAGTGTAGAGTTTTGAAAAATTATGTTATAGCAAGCTGATTAGGTGCGTTAGCTCCACTGCCATGCATTGAATAAGATGGTGTTCCAAGTGCACCATAATGCTGGTTGCGGTTCTCATTCTTATCATTCACGGATGATGAAATCGGGTCCATAACTGACACATTGTCATTCTCTCTCTCTCTCTATGCTCTCAAATATGTTCTCATTTTCACAATCTACATGCAAATTGCTATACAAGTTTGGGATGATGCATCCAAGCTCGTCAAAGTTCATACTAACAAAATGCATTGGATGGTCTAAGGTCTAAGCAAATAAAACTCGTGAAACAAAAAAAGAAATGCTGACAAGAATGTAATTTTGTAAATTTTGTATGTGCCAATTGCCACAACCCTTAAGATAATTGTTGCACCTCACATTGCTTGAATTTTGATGCTACACAATGCAAAGATTGATTGTGCGACCTTCAAGCACTTATTGTCCTAAAATAAAAACCACATAAAACTCGGCCACCAAACACCATGCCAAGCACAGTACTGAATAGGAGTGAAGAAAATGGCAAGCTTCATCCATAGTTGGTTCTTTGATTGCTGCAATTCTTTATACTTTTTTTGTTTGGTCACTTTTCAAGGTTTGGGTCCTCAAATCTCCAGTTCTTCCAATTTTTGATACTCACTGGCACAAATCCTGTGAACTGATACCCTATACCCAATTTGGCTGGCTTTCTGAAGTGATACTTCTATACCCAATTTTTCTCGCTTTCTGGTCACACTCAAGAATTGAGGATAAAAAATTGGGGTTAGAAGGTCAAACTAGGGTGCAAAGATAGGACGACCTTACAAATAACTTGATGGGAGTTGACAGGTTTTATTAGCAAAGCTGCTCCACTTTCTTTCTGAAGTGATACCCTATTTACCCAATTTCACTCGCTTTCTGGTTACACTCAAATTGAGGATGAAATAGGGGTTAGAAGTTCAAACTAGGGCCCAAAGATAGGGCGACTTTACAAATAACTCCCATCAAGTTATTTGGACCATAAAGAACCACTAGCAATTTGCTTGTCATATGGACCGCTGTGATTTTGTTCATTTAAGAGGAAAGGAGGCACCTTATGCAGAAGGCTCCCTCCTCTATTGTATTGAGGCAGAAATATGGTATTACAGAGGGTAACCCGACCTTCAAGTATAACACTAGAAATATTCTCATGATTCTTGACGAGGATATGAATGACACGCTAACGGAATTAGGTGAATTCATATTCAGTTATGGTCCCACAAAAAATTCCCTTTGGGTTTCATACAATAGTTTTCATCACGGGGCCCTTCCAAAAGGTGGGGCTTGGGGAAGGGTGGTAGGGCGGGTGAGGGCGGGGGGGGGTGAAGGGAAGGCGTAAAAAGAAAAGGAGAGCCACCAAACCTGCTCAAAATGGAAATTATTATTTCGAGCCTCTACAGTCTACTTGACATGGCAAATTTGATCTAAATTTTGGATTGAAAACTTCCAACTACGATATATGCCCCCCAAATTTTGTGCCCTGGGATTCATGCTAGAATCGTGTGTAAAGTTAAAAAGCCCTTTGGAAAATGAGTGGCTGGCAAGGGGGAGGAGAAAAGCCACCATAGGTATAATGCCAAAATGGAGAGTATTTTTTTAATGTCCATTGTGGGCAAATTGTATGGCTCCTCCATTTTGGGTGCACATGACCACTTTCCCAAGTATATTATGCCAAATTGTCCACAAGAATCTAGGTAGGCTAGTACCGGTACCCACTGTTTTCAAGAATATTTTCCACACTTTTTTTGCAGTCTTTTTTTGAATCTCACGGTGTTTATGACCAAACTCAGGGTTCTGGTGTTGTCTTTTCCTTACTTTTCTGGATATATCTAATTAGTAAGTCAATAGTGTTATTCCGAAAGTAACCCTGTCTTCACCTTGTCTTTGGGCTTCCTTTCACCCCCTATCCCCTCTTTGAGTGGTATGTGCAAAGTAAAGACATTTGATTAAATTTCAGTATGAAATGCTGAAACTCAGCATTTAATGCACAAGGTTCGAGACTAATTATAGTAGTTGTATACAGTTAGGAGCAGTTAAATATATATGTAACAGCAGTGGAGGCGCACAAGAAAAAGGAAAGACAGGATGAAATACAGTTCACCACTAAAATTGATGGTTTTCTGAGTTTCAACCCCCCCCTTGAATGCTAATGTACTTTTATGGAGGGTTTTTTTTGAAGCTCACCTTGTGTATGACCAAACTCAGGGAGGTGCTGTGTTTTTCTTACTTCGCGAATAACTCTAATTTATTTCAAAACTTGTATTAAGTTTTTGATTATTTCATAAAGCCAACTCAACTTTTTGAAGATTTGCTTGCATGGTTTTTGAAGATTTCCACCATGCAAGCAAAAGCATATGGCAAATGTTTTTGACTTTAAACATTGTACTATTCAAGTCCCATATGTATTGTGAAACAGACATGCCACCCATAAACAGGGTTCTTCACAACAATGAAATACTGGATTCTTCATTTAGAAGTTCGTCATGAAAGGTAATTGAACATCTTTCATTGTAGAAAGAAGCTCATGGCTGGTTGTATCTGAAGGTTGAAACCCCAAAATCTTTGCCATGGCGTAAATTGCATCCCAATTGTACACTTGTGGGTTGCACAATCTCATCCCCCAAGTGCCCTTTGCAAATCGCTGAACAACCTTGCATACAAACAAACAAACATACACCAGAAAGAATGGCATGAACAAACAAACAAATGCACACAAGAAAGAATGGCATGAACTGGAGTGAATGCTGCACAAGCAAGACAATGACTAAACTACCAAAGAGTTGCAAACATAGTGTGCAATGAGGGATGGTAGGACAAAAAGTGTGACCTCATTGTGGCTTATTTGGGCCGTATGTGGCACCTAATGATTCAAATGTCTTTATCATAATAGCAATGGCCATATCTTTCCCGAGCCATAGATTCTTGAGGATTTGAGAAAACAAATTTGGCCATTTTTCCTTTGTACCATTTGCCCATTTTTGTAGTACCTTTTACCATTTTGGCAAAAATTAAATTATTTTTTGTTTTGTCAAACTTTTGAAAAATTAATTATTATTTATGTCAAAATTTTAATAAAATCAAAAGTTCAACTTAATGAGGTTTTGAACTGCATGAGACAGTTGGTATCCAATCCAACGGTTAAACATTTCTCTTTCTTCTTCTTTTTCCCATTTTTTTTTCATGTTTGGTGTTTTTTTTTGGTTTTAAAACAAGTGTTTAAACTTTTGATGGCTCCTATTATTAAGTTGTTGTATAGGTATAGCTATTGGATCCCCAACTTGATTATTGTCATTTTGCTTTTGAGGATAGTTAAATAAAGCTACCTGGGCAAGTAAATGGATGATTTTAAAAAGTTTTCAATCTGCCATTTTTCATTCAATCCCATTGGAAAAAGAAGGGTTTGAACTGAATCTGCAAGGAGAAAGCGCGACAACAAGGGATTTCATCCTTTTGTAACCAGTCCCACAAATTCTTGCATAAGGAAAGGATCTGAAAAATAGTTGGACACATATGTGAACAAATTCTTCATAAGTTTCCCCAAAACAAATAGAATATAAAAATGGACACAAACACACACATATGTATGTATAGGTAGGTAGAGAGAGATTCTTAAATGAGGATCGACCCCACTAGGGGTTTTTTTTTTTGGGTTCATTTGTTCGATATTAAAGAAATTGGTGAAAATTCCAAAAAATTAGCAAAATTAGAAAAATTAGTCGAATTTACACTAGAAAAAAGTTTAATCTCCAAAAATTTCCCAATTCTTTTGGAAAAAAAATGATCCCCCAGAAAAAAAATTCAGAAAAAAAACCTGGACCTCACTCACCAACTGGCTTCCTCCTCCCAGAAAGATTGACCTCACGCAAGAACTAAAGATGGATGATTCTGGCTCCCAGCAATGTTCTATCTTATGGCCAGCCAAGGCAGATTCTGCACAATTAAAGAGGTGAATAAAAGGACCTAATCAGACATCTACTTTTTTGGGATTTTAGGGTTTGGTTGGTTCCCAATGGGTTTTTATGATGTTCTCAATTTGTTTTCCCAAGTTCCCACTATGTTCCAAAGCTGTTCCCAACAGCCCCACACTTTGTTCCTTGTCATTTTTTGCTCAAGTTTCTAAGCAAGCTTGCTTGCAATGTATGTAAGGTGGGCCAAAGGGGAAAAAAAATGTATAAATTATTCTATTTTGAGAATAAGTTCAAAGTGTGAATTTTGAAAACTACCTATAATAATTTTGGGGAATAATGATGGGACAATCTCAAATTTGAACCATGACCCAAAAAAATAATTGAAACTTAGAGGACCCCACAACTAATTAAAATGAATTGGCACATACCCATACCTAGTCCCCCACAGTTCATGCTTGTCCTCAATTGGGTAATAAATAAATAAATAAATAAATAATCTCTTTGTGTCTCATCAAAGTCCCTTGAGGGGGTGGGGGAGGGATAGGTAGCTTTTTCCCATACTCTTCTTCGGAATTTCCATGTTTTTGAGTGTTGTTTGGATTCCATTTAATTCATGAATTTGTTGGTTTTGGATTGTGATTATTTTCATAGAATTTTCACTTATTTGCTTGCTTACTTTATTTCAATTGTAGTTCTCTCTACTTTTGGGGTAGTTTTTCTAGTTTTTTCAATTGTGTGTGCATAGTATCTCACCCATTGTGGGCACGGAACAGACTTGTGGTTTTGTTGGCCTTGCCTACCAAGGCAATGATATTGTGTTTAGATTCATTATAGAGTATAGTAGCTTCTTAAGGGATTTTAGCCCCTAGGTAATAAATAATAGGTCTATTTTTATAGGAGCATTGCTGAAAGATGATATTTTGGCTTGTGTTCAAACTTGAGATTCATTATAGAGTTATAATATCTTGAAGGATTTTGGTTTCTTTTAGAGGATTTTTTGAAGATTATATTTTTGCATGGTGAAATATTTGAGTTTTCATAATTCTTCTTTTGCCTTAAGATAATACTTTTTAATGTAAAATGGTGAGGCCAGTGTGACACACTTCGTGTTATTATTGTGCAAACGCGAAGCAGTTGTGGCCCCCCAAAAAAAGGGAAAAAAACAATTTGTGCAAATGTGAACTCTTCTGGGCACTATGCTGCAAACAAAAATTCCCATCACACAGACATAAATTGTGCAAATTCAACCTTTCAAGTGTCTTGAATTTCTATGTAGCCGACTTTTTCTCAAACCCAGGCAAGCTCTTGCTGTGCTCTTGGTGGAGTGTTGGAAAAAAGCCCTTAATGAGTAGCGAGGTGCATCACCATGGTGGTTTCCCAATGTTTGGAGTTCAGATGCACTGTGCGGGAGTTATTGAATTTGAACACTTTTTGTTACGAAAATTAGATTTAAGAAATTGGGGTGGGTGCATTCTTGATATTTCTGAAAAGCTCGCGATGAATAGGGTTTTATGGGAGTTATTTTATAATTTTTAAACATAAGGTCTGAAAGATAATGAATTTTGAGTATTTTTTGTCACTAAAAAAATTGCAAAATCACAAAAACTGAAATTTGAAGGATAAATTAACACATGCATTTTTTCTGAGGACAAAAATGCATGAGATCCATTGCAAAGAGGGAAAAAAATGGGGGACCAAAATCAAAGGAAAACCAACCCTAGCCAAAAAGACCATGCTTAACCAAATTTTAAAAAAAAACACACATCCTCAAGACTTGATAGGTCCATTGAACTTTTCTACCATCTTTAAAACAATTGGTGTGTTGCGGACACCACACCACAATCTATCAAACCATGTTAGCATAGCATTCTCAACTTCAGGATGCTTCTCAAGGTGCATAGGCAAGCAAGCCTAACATAATCAATGAGAACTTCCCACATCAATTTTCCAAGTTAAATGTTAGTCTAGTGATTATCATTAAACAATAAATCATTCCGTTTTAACTAATGTTGTGAAGGTATCCAATTTTTAAACTGGGGTTTTAAGTTAGGTTTTTGTGGCCTAGACTCAAATTCACATTTTCCTCTCGGAATTGAGATAAGAATTGAACATTGGAACTAGTCTTTTGTTAAATTCAGATCCAAAATTGAAACCATGAAAAAACATTCTTGAAAACAAGGATGTTTTATTTAAGCAAACAAGTTGAAGTTTTTTTGAAATGTTGACAAGTAGATTCAACTTTAAAGTTGAATATTAATTCGTATTAGTCATTGAATTCCCTACCTTTGTAAACCCTGATTTTAATATATAACTTTCTATTTATACAATACTTAGCATAGAGAAGTGTGTTTACATGGAACTAGACCTAGTTTTGAAATGGGTTTCAAGGTTTTTGAATTTGAAAAAATGTGTCAAAATCAAAATTGTAGGGTTTTAAAATGAGAAGAACTAAATTTTAACCCATTCCCGATGAACCTCCAAATTTTTTTAAAGAATCAAAAGCAAAGGTTTTCTTCAAAAAAAAAAACCAGCACAACACTAGTTCTAACCAAGTGTATCACACATTGATCCCTTGTAAAAGCTCCAAATGATTTACATAGAATCTTAAGTATTTTTGGCGTTACTTTATACCCAACCTCTTCCAATGTTTGTTGATATTTCTAAAGGATTGAACTTATGAATGAATCTCATAGCCTAATTCCAAGATGTCTTGGTTTAACCACACTCCCAAATCTTATGCATGACCATTTTTGGTGGGTTTTTCATGCATGAAACATAATTTGCATTGTAATGAAAAGAAATTAAGAGAATAACATTTACTAATTGGCAAGTCAACAAGTTAGAGTAAAAAGAATGGATGATAGAAAAACAAGTTGACATTTAATAGTAAATCAAACATATGTAGCAAGTTGATTAGTTTGGAAGTTGATTTGACATGATGGTAACAAGTCAATTTGACATGACAATAACAAGTTGATTTGCTAATACAAAAATGGTTAGAAAATTACAACTATCTTTGTATTATTTAAGGAGGAAATCAAGAAAGTCGAGGAGTTGGTTTGCAAGGAAAATAAAAGAACTTTTGAATATTTTTCTTTTAGAAATGTAGGAAAAGGGTGTTGATGTAGAATAAAGAAGAAGAAGACATTTCTTTCATGGGAAAAGAAGAGAATGGAGAATGAAAAACAATTTGATAAATATTGGAAATGCATTCTCTTTTTCATATCTATTTTTTGGATTATGATATTGCTTGTAAGTTGATGTGTATGTTAGAATTGTCTCAGTTAGTTTAGATACATGGTATCTATGCTAACAAACTAAGACAAGAACCCAATAGCAATATATTTCGTTAAAAATATTAATAAATCAACTTATTAATTCTTGCTTAAAAGTATCATTAACATGCATCAATCTCTCCATTTATCTTAGCCTATCATGTGTTCATAGCCACAACTTTATGCCAAATTGTCCATAAAAACCTTACCTCCTTAGAATGATATTCAAGCTAGATATCAACTTCCATTTTGGGCGAAAGGTTTGTGGGAGGAACATGATCCCTTTATTTGGGATTGATTTGTTGAGCTTCTTCCCATTTTGACAAGCAACATGCTAATCTTGGCAGAGTATTTCAAGAGCCCACTATGTGACTCCCACACCCAAGGTTTAAGTTTGAATTCCAAATTTGCTAGGGGCCCTGTAGAAGAAAAAGAATTGGGCCTTGTCAACTCCTCTTTTTACTTCGATGACCTTCATTCATTTAATTCAACCTAAAAGCTTTCATTCCTCTAACCACCATTGTAGGGTTTTAGTTTAATGGTTCATATAATACAACGGGATTTCATAGGGAATGTTGAGGGTCTAGAAGTTTTCCTTGTTTTTAGGTGTGAAAAGTTTCAATGTGTAACAAATTGCCATGGGATCTCATGATCTTCCTCACCATAGATGTTGACCCACTTGTTTACCTACATTTGGGTTTTTGGATTTATAAGTTTGTCAATTCAAAACTTTAATAAACCATCTACAATCCTTTCCCAAATGCATCTTTCTTCATCTTTTATATCAAATTGAACATTTATGGAGTCTCATGGGAAAAAATCCAAATGTTTTTTTGTCCCACCAAGTGCCAGTTAAGGCCCTCTTTGTGTAGATCATGCACTTCAAGAATTGAAATACTAAAATTATGACCTTTGAAATTTGAAGAACACCAAATGTTGACTTAGGCTATGGATTCTACCAACACTAGGGTTCCAAAACCATATTAGTGTAGGAATAGTGGACCAAAATATGGACTTTTAAAAATACTTTCCAAAGTCTTTCTAATGAACATATTTGATCGATAAATTAAACAATTGTTTTAAGGGGATTGAATTTGAGGATATCAACTTGAATATGTATTTGTTGCACTTTATAAATTTCCATAATAAAGAAAACCACAAGAGATATGGATTTCCAAAGTCAAAAATTATGGACTGTAATCTTGGTAGCAAATTTATATATGGACTTTCAAATGGTTCAATGATTTATGATGTGTTTGTTAGGGACTTGATTTTGATTACATAACACATCAAAAAAATTAAGCTTGAAATTTTTTGCATCATTGCATTTATAGGATTTTATTTATGAACCTTTTAATTTCCTAAAAATAAGGTTTTTTCAAGAGTCCATAGAATACTGAAAAGGAGAGCTTTTTAGGTTGTTCTTGCGCACACATGTTAGGAATAAGGTCCTTTAGTTGGGCTTTAGATCAAATGAAAAAAATGTTTAAGGCATTACTTGAAAACCTTTGTAGTTTACTCCAACCTATTTTTTGTAGCACATTG
>Ga0209611_10007872_pt1 | contig 16941 bp, 11 predicted proteins | sample S1TSphgellanicum_3_FD_187693 | JGI IMG/M metagenome (GOLD analysis project Ga0209611, IMG submission 187693) | Host-associated microbial communities from peat moss isolated from Minnesota, USA - S1T2_Fc - Sphagnum magellanicum MG (SPAdes) (version 2) | ecosystem: Host-associated > Plants > Peat...
TTATGCGACTTAAAAGAGGCTGTGATAAATCAGATGACATTGCGAAACCTTTTGCGAAACTTCCTTCTCCATGATCCCTTTTACTACTTTGCGAACTAACGCACATCGCAACTTGCGATATTTCCAACACCGGAAACTTTTGTAAAAATTTGTGATGAGGTTTGCGATACATATTCAAACGCAAAATGCGATGCTCCAAATAATGCAAGATTGCGATTTCTTGTGAGTCTCAAAGTGTTTTGCGATACTTTGTGTATTTTAAAATTTGCGATGTTGTGAGTATGATTGAGGAGTGCGAAGTGTGGAATATCGCTAGCGTACATAGAAACTGAGAGGGTCGCAAAGTTTTGGTTGTGGTATATGTCGCAAAAGTGCTGCAATGATTTAAGGTACATTATATATTAGCGATGGTTGGTGAACCACAAGTTGCGATGCGTGTCACATCACAAATATTGCAGGTTGTTTTTGCTTCGCAAACCCTTCTGATTTTTTGTTTTTTCCCTTCGCAAAAAGGCACAATATGTAATAGTGATTTTTTTTTTTATCCTTAACATTAATATCTTCTTTTAGTAACCCATGTTGATCTATGTTAAAGTTTTCAAAAACTAACAATATATGATTTTTGCTTGCCATGTATTTACCCCAAAACACCACTTTTATTGCTAAAAATAAAAGGTTGCAAAGTTTCTTACCGACATGCAAGGTTTTTACATCATTATTACTAGAGCATTGTTCACCATTTCTACACACATTAAAACACTTGAACCTTTAAGTCATAGGTCTACTTGGAAATGTTTTCCAACAATAGCTTTCACCTCTTATTATCTCCATCTAAAACATGGCCTCGTAAATGGCTTATATCTTTTTCCAAATGTTTTTTGTGAAACTTTCATATAAACTTCCATTAGCTTATAACCTACAAGTGATCAAATTAGTTACAAGTACTCAACAAACCATATACCAATCTAAACATCGTTACCACGAGAAGATTAATGACATGCTTTTATGGGCGAAAGTGGACTTGTCAAGGCCCATGTCAAGATCACCATAGGTTAACCCCATATTAACATGGGTTGTAGGACAAGATTGTCAATTTGTGGAGTCAACTCTTAGTGTGATAAGCTGATGTTTAACACATAAATGTGTTAAATTAAGCAAAGAAGAGTTATTGACGAAACATTAATCTCTTTTCCAAAATAGTCTATATGTATATTAGTGATTAGGTTACTAAACCAAATTGGGGGATTCCATGTGATGAAGCTTTGGACCAAATGGGAAATTTGCATTGAATTAAGCCCCCCCCACCTTAGGTGGAAAATAAAAGTTTAAGTTAGTTTGTTAGTTCAAGATTAGGATTTTGTGCGGGGATTTATCAACATGTGATTTGGCCATGCATTGTTCAATGATTTATGTTACAACCCTAACCTTGGGCTCACGACCAAAACAAAGGCTTGCAAAAGTGCGGACCAAAAATGAAGCCCGAGAATCACATTTCATGCTCCCAAGAGTGTAGGAGAGTGTGAGGGAATGAACCCACACATTCCCAAGTGGGGCTCCCATTTTGAAAGTTGGAATCCCGATGGACTTTCTAACGCACTCCCAACTCCTTAAAGGACTCAAATGTGAGCCCAAGTAGAAAATAGCGGAAGAGGGAAGAGTCGAAGCACGCTCCCTAACTCATAACACTTTGAAGGGTAGAGGGGCGTGTTGGAGTTCCGGGATGGGACTAGGAAGAGTTGACAAGCTTCACTAACTCACACGGGCCTGCACACAACCCACACAAAGTGGTTAGTGCATAGTTGGAGCGCCCTTGGTGTTAAGACGAACCACAAGCAACACGGACACACAAGACTCACCACGGCCCGGACTTGGGGGAAGCCACCACCTTCCCCCTTATAGTATACTCTGTGGTTGGCCACAAAGGCTACATCCAAATGGTTTTTCTCTCCCGGGACTCCCAAGTGGAAGTCCCGAAATCGCCCTAAATGGGACTCCCGCGATTTTGGAGCCCCATAACTTTGCGAACAAACTTCGAATCGCGATGCGGTCTAAAGAAAAGTTGTAGCTCTCATGAAAGCTTTCCAACGATATGTGGCACGCCCCCTGCAGCCAAGTAAATTGAGTCGATTCCCGACTTTTTGTGGTCAGGAGTCAAACTGGCAGTTTGACTCCTGGCCCTTCTTTTGATCATAACTTGTGTTTCAAATGTCCAAATGAGTAACGCGAGCTCATTTTAAACATCTACATTCCAAGAGCTTTCCAATAATATAAAGAACGTCACAAGCCATTGGGTTTTGACCCCTATAATCGCTCTCTGAATTTTTGGGAGTCCATTGGGACTCCATCTCCCAAAGTGGGAGTTGCCTTGGGAGTGTGAGGGTTCATTCCCTCATACTCCCTCACACTTTCTAACACTCCCGGGAGTTTGTGATGTGACTCCTAGGCTTTTTCTTCTTGCTTTGACTCTTGGGCTTCCTCTTGGCTCACACCCTTGCAAGCCCTTTGCCTTGGTCGCAAGCCCAAGGCTAGGGTTGCGACACTCTCGAATTTTTAGAAGGCGATTACAGGGGTCAAAACTCATTGGATTGAAGAGTTTATTAAACCCTTGGAAATTTTTTGAAACATAAATGTCTAAAATGGGCTTGCATGACCCATTTGGGTACTTAAAACATAAGTTATGGCCAAAAGAACGGTCGAAAGTCAAACTACCAATTTGACTCCTAATCACTAAAAGTCAAGAATCACCCTGACTTACTTATGTGTAGGTAGCGTGCCACATATTGTTGGAAAGCTCTCGACAAAGGCTAAAACTTTTCTTCAAACCTCACCTCAATCGGAGGTTTGCACAAGAAGTTATGGGCCTTTAAAATTGCAGAAGTCTTAATTTCGAGGATTTCGGGAATTTCGAACCTTTAAAATCGCAAAAGTCCCAAGACAAAATGACATTTGGGTGCATGCCCCGTGGCGAAGCACAAAGAATATTATAAAGAGGAAGGTGGTGGCTCCCCCCAAGTTCAAACCATGGTCAGTCTTGTGAATCTTGTGAGTCCACGTATACCCGTGGCTCATCCGTGCACCAAAAGTGCTCCAACCACACGTTAACCAATTTGTTGTTTGGTTTGTGTGAATAATTAACCCACTTGTTGCTCGTCCTAATCCCCATCTCGGAGCTCCACCACACCCTTCTACCTTCGAAATGCTATTGTAACTAAAAGAAAGGGGTATGAAGAACATCCCTTCATCACAAATCTAAACGTTAAATCTTCGACTGCTACACTATATATTCTACCATTCAGGCATTATCATAATACATTGGTACTACTGTTCCAACAGAGCATACATCTCTATACCCCAAATGAACTTCAGACAGCTCCTACTATTTAATCATTTTTAGATCTCCATGTAGTATCCATTTATTACTGCCAGGAATAGTCATTGGTATTGTTAATACATGAATTAGTGGGATCTGGCTTGAGGTCAAAGCCCTATGTGTTCATTCGGTCCGTTGTGAACTACTAAACCGTCCCTCTATGTTATGATATAATGTAGGAAGATTCTTGTTTTAGTTCTACAAATAAAATGACTTTTGATTCTAAACTAAGGATGAACAACATATGCCACGTTCACTTGCAACAATTTGGGAAAAATAGAGTTGTGTTTATAATATGGATCTAAGGATATTTCTGTGATTTTTCCCATTCTGGACCCACATTCCATCCAAAGCAAGGATACCCTCTAAGGTTTCTGGCTTTGCTCATCATAAGTGTGCTACTTCAATAATGGTTCCACCCAAGTCCCACACAACTGTAATCCCCTTACATGCTCCAGAATCTACAGCTTAGACCTCAATGTGTGCATCATCAGCCCTTAGCATCAATCCCTTCTAAAGTCTAAAACTAGGAAAAACACAACACCTGCCATGGTGTAGCTATTGGTGCAATGAAAATCAAAACAACAACTACTTTCTTCAGCAAACTCTTAATACGATCTACCACATATACCATCCAAAAAACTACAAACATGCCTTCTTTTGCCTTCAAATTCCCCTTCTTATCCTAGTCTAACCACATCTCCTTCTCTTCTCCCTTGCATGTTTGAAGCGCCCTTGGCCACCCATTTTTCCGTTGCCAACCTATTTCACATAACACACAAATAACAAAGTTTCCTATTCATAGCCACAAACAGTTAGTAACGATATAAACCCCGTCGCCTGCACAAAGAAAGTTGACAATGGCTCAAAACAAAACCTAAACCCTAAAACAAACCAGTGTTCACATTATGAAAATCCAAATGACTTCATGTCTGGTCATAGTACGAACTAAGGAACATACCCCAACTCCTTCTTTTGTTGTTTTCACTTTTGGACTTGCATTCAAATCTTTCAAAGAATGTGGGGGTGCATCAATTTAGGTTTGTCTTAAGAAATCAAGGAATGCGAAAACATGTTGAAGGACATTTTGAAGCAAAAGTTGGTATTAAAACAAGATTTTAAAATATATTTGGAAGCTAAGGGCATAATGGACATAGCTCCAACTCCAATTGTTTCCAACAAGCCCAAGTGCAAATAGAAGTCTAAAAAGGAAAAAGGTGAATGCATGATGTGGTGGCTCATTTTAGGCAAATGTTCCATTCCATAGGAATCCATAAAAAGTTTGTTAAAGAACATGGTTACTTGTTTATCATAACGTATGATTATAATCATTTATAAGTTGATGTTCATACATTTGTGAACATTCATATTCTATATTTAAACTTAAATAAAATGATGATGACGTTAGCTATTTTGATGGATGCAATTTTTTTTAAATCATAATACTTGGAAAAATGTTTTATAAATTCCATATGAATAATGTCCTTTTTAGATATTTCATAATCCAACACTTTTAGAACAAAAAAATTGAAAGAAAAGATAATTTGTAACTCACAAGGATTTATGAAAATAAGGTCAAATTATAACCATTTTAATTTCCATAAAAAAATATTAATTAAGGTTTTCAAAAAAATGGTCCCATTTATATGATATTTATTCCATTCTTCAACATATACTTAGTCACTAAAAATCAATTAAATTGAAATTTACTATGAATACATTGATGTTATACTATTGTAGTTAGGAAACCAATCCGTACATTATTCCCTCAAAAGTCCATTATTAACAATAGGGGTGACATTTTTAGTTTCATAATCAAGTTATGAATTTATAATCAATTATCAATTAACAAACTGCAACATATAGTTATCACCATGTCCATTTAAACAAAAAATACCCTACAGAAATATGAATATGACTCCATAAGTGAGCCACCTTACCATACATTCACCCAAAAAGGTAAAAGACGCCAAGGAAGTTGAGGTCCAAAAACTCACCAAACTTGGGCATTGATGGTACTTGTGGGGAATTCAACTCAAATGAAAAAAAGAACATAAAGGCTTTTGAGGAAGGAAGTTCATCTCCCCCAAAACCAAGTCAGAAAAGAGCTGCTAAGGTGGAGAAAAAAGACATTACACCCAAGGGGAGAAAAGTCTCCCTTGTGAAGGAAAAAGGAAAACAATTGGCCCAAGAGGAAGAAATTCCACCATTACCAGCTTCTTCAAGTGAAGACAATTTATTTGTGCCATTTTCTCCTTAGTGAAGGTGAAAAAGGGAGGGTAACCACCTAAGGAAAAACATCCACTGTTGAAAAAAAATTCAAAATCACAAAATGGAAAGGAAGACCAATCCCAAGGCTAGGAAGACACACGTGCAAAGGTAGCCCAAAGGCAAACCACAATGGGGCTTTTAGTGGGAGAAGAAAACCTTGCACCAATTAGGGAAGAGGTGAAATTGGCTTAAGTACATCTAAATTATGATAATCCAACACAATGAAACCCATCAATCCTTGATGCAAGCTTTGGCCGAATGAATAGCCATGCCAACACCAACAAGCGGGGCATCAACAACGCTAATGAAGGTTTCATATCCAAACCCCTTCATTGGAAAAAAATGATTTGGTAAAACTTGTGTGTTAGTGTTTCATCCAAGTGGAGGCCTACATGGAGACACAATGTTTTGTGATGGATTTGAAATGGTTCCAGATTGTCCAAACCTTGTTGAAAAACCATGCCTTGGATTGGTGGATGACACAAAAATAGGAAATAGCAAACTTACTCACCACTTTGACATAGGAGTTTAAATCATAGTCAAACAAAAGGTTCACTCCACACCACCAATCCTTTAGGATGGAATGGAACTCCTAGAGCTTCAACAAGGAAAATGGCATGGGGCCCTTATGAAATATGTCCAAGAATCAATGCAAAGTTGACTCTTATTCCCATGAAGGAAAAGCTCACAAAGAACTTGGCATTTTTTTGAAGCTTACAACCCAAGTGTGTAGGTTGTGTTTCAAAAAGGAAACAATCAAAAAATGTGCCAAAACCTCATGAAACTGTTGGAATCCATGGAGGATGATGGTCCTCATCATCATCAAGCAAACCTTGAAAGTGAGGCGACTCAAAAAACAAACTCAAGTAACAAAAGCCCACAAAATAAGTGAAAGATGTGGGACCAAATCCACAATCGATAACAAAGGAGGTGGTTGGCAAAAGAGCCAATGGAAAAGAAGGTGAAGGTGGGACATGTCGAAGGTCAAATGCTTCAATTATGACCTATATGGTCACTTGGCAAAGGAATGCCCCAAGCCGCCTCAAGTGAGTAAAGTTCCTACCCAAGGTTGCAAAATCCTTCAAGGTGGATTCAAGGTTAAGGTAAATGCCTTACATAGAGTTAACAATGTACTTGCCAATTGTTTTCACAAAGTTGTTGCTTGTGCTTCTACTCAAGCTAATGTCTTGGTACAAAATTGCAAACTTGTGTTGAAAACTACCCAATCCAATGTCCTCCCATGCTTTGCTTGCATTTCTTACTCAGAAAGCAAACCAAACATAAAAAACCCAACACAATATAACAAGGAATCAAACAACCGATAATACATGAATATGACCTGTATATGACACATGACAAAAACATTCAAAAGACAAAAAATTGTATTTAAAAATAACTATAAACCCAAAAGGGCCTAAAAGATAAAAAATATGTACGAAAATAAAAACAAGAAACAAAGCTATAAAATGAAATGTACTTACCAATTGTTTTCACAAACTATTATTTGTGCTTTTGCCCAACCTAATGTCCCTGTACATTATTACAAGCTCGTGCTTTTGCCCAATCTAGTGTACTCATAAGCTTTGCTTGCATTATTTTCCCTAAAACATATAACAAACAAAACATAAGAAACTAACACAACAAAAAAGGAATCAAACAACTGATAACACATGAATAGGACTTGTATATGACATGACAAAAACATTACAAAAATAGCAAAACCAAAAAACAAGGGGGGTATAAAAAAAACAACAACAAATCCAAAAGACAATGGGGTGTTAAAAAAAATAACAAACCCAAAAGAAAATGGGGTATAAGAAAATAAAATAAAAATAAAAATAAAGGGGTATAAGAAAGAAATAGCAAAAAAAATAGAGTTAAAAAGTGAAACAAATGTACCAAATGTCCCCACAAGTTGTTGTTTATGCTTATTGCCCCAAGCTATTGGCCCTACACACTTTTTTTTCTACTTCTTGCCCTAAACCCATGTCCCTGAAAATTGTTAGTTACATTTATCACCTTAAACTAGTTCCCTAAAAAAACACCAAACAAACACAAGCCTAGTAAAACCAAATTCTTCATAACCAAAGTCAACAAAACAAAAATTTCAAAGAAAACCATGCACATCAAAGGGTTTCACACACTTGTCAAAGTGGTCATGTGCCAAAAATTCTAAAGTTAAATTTGTTGTAAATGAAACATTTTATATGCTTGTCAAAATGCTAAGTGTGGAAAAGAAGGTCTTATTGCTTCTTCCCCAATTCTCTCTTAATCAAGGTTTTACACTTGTAATGAAGTCAGTCCAAGCACCATTTGCTTTATTTTGCAACCTTTATGAGTGCCTTATATTCAAGCTTTATAAATTTAAAAACCACAATTTTTAAAAAAATTCATTATGAGAAAATCATGGTCGTTGCAACTTGTCTATCTAGTTGTAATCTAGTTGTATCAAACACTTTTTAGTTGTAATTTAGTTACATCGAACAAGTTGTAATGGACACAATTTTTCATAGTGTTCGTTGCTTCAAATGACATGTGTTTTTCTTAATGAAAAGATGAACCCTTTAGTTGATTTTCTTGAGTTTGCATCTCCTCCTTAATCTATGTTAATGAATCTAGTGAGAACAAAGCATGCTCCCCTTTTGTAAAACTACCTTGTGTTAATGGTGCTTTTGAAGTACAAAAAGGTTGATTTGGTAGCTTTTAAGTGTGATTCTTGAAGTCTTTGCATGTATTTGTTCACAAGATCTATTGCGAATGCAATATCAAGTCTTGTATTTGTTAGAAAAATCAACTTACCAACTAGGTTTCAATAATATATTGGGTTAATTTTGAAGGAATGCATGTTGATTTGCAACATCTATGTTAAAGGTAGAAAATTGTCCTATGTTATTTAAAACACCATGGGTGTTAAGAGACGGTAGTTCCGTCACTAAATGGTAGTTACCGTCAAATGGTAGAACAATCCTAGGAGAATTCGAAAGTGTTTTCTAATGATAGTACCATTAATATAGTGGACTACCTTCATGGGACATAATAATCAAAAGTTAATTATGGGAGGAATTCTAATAAAAATAAAATTAGTTACTAGAAATAATATCCTAATCTATTTCACTTAGAAAGGCTGAATGGTTGAATGTAATGGAGAATGGTTGAATGTTGCGTGGAATCAACATGTGCATAATTTCTTTTTATTTATATTGACTTCTTGGAAGGTAGGGAAAATAGTTCCTTCTTAGTTGATGTAGATTATTAGTTCATTAGTTTGGTTCTTCTTCTTTTCTTTGACAATGAACATACTTTTTATACTTGTTATTGGAATAGAAAGTGCATTATGCCATAGGACGGTAGTTATCAGTGGAAGGCAGCAACTAAAAAGTAAACATGAAATTTGAAGTTTATAGGGAAGGTAACATCACTACAAATGGTAGGTAATAATTATAAAAGGTCTACAAGTGTTGTAGACGGTAGGCAACAATTATTAAAGGTTTGCAGGCAATTGGGCGTCTTCTTTCAAGTTTGCCAATGATGATATGTGCATGACGAGGGTTGTTACATGACAATAACTGCTACAAGATGGTAGTTGTTGTAGAACAATAGGTAAACAATAAACAAGTCTTACTCTCATGTGTTTTCATCTTTTTTCTTATTTCCTTTTTTTATTCGGCAACCTTTTTCCTTGATGATAATTAGGTTGTCGAATTCCATGGTTTAAGTATAGTCTAGCTTAAATTAATTAGCATAATGCTAGAAGGATTGTAATATGTCATGCCAAATTCAATAAATAGGCTTGCACTAAATAATTTTTAATGATAAAATATTCCTTGAGGCCTTTGCTCAAATTCAAACCTTTGGTATCTTGAGGCCAAACCCAAATTTAACATTTTGAACTAACTTTTAAATTTTGTTTGATCTGGTTGATGTTGGTTTGGTTGTTGCTCATAATGAAAAAGTTATCAACATAGACAATCACAAGTAGTGATTGATTTTGGTTTTCTAATTGGTACATGTTTTTATCTTGGGTGTTTTGTCTAGTTCTTGACTTGTCAAATGAATGTTGATTACCTCAAACTAAACCTTTGGGGCTTACTTAAATCCATATAAGGTTTTGTTGAACTTGCAAATCATTTCTTCCTATCCTTGGATAACATATCCCAAAGCTTGCCATATGTAGATTTCTTTTTCAATCTTCCCATTTAGGAAGGTTTTTTAACATCCATGTGGTGGAGTTCCCAACCTTGTATAACAACAATGGATGTGATTAGCTTGATGGTGGTCCATTTTGCCACAAGAGAAAATTTGTCTTCATAGTTTATTTTAGTTTTCTATTCAAATCCCTATGCCATTAAACGGGCTTTGTATTTGATCTACTAGTTTTGACCTTCCTTAATCTTGAAAATCCATTTAACCAAAATCGATTTATGACCTTGGGGCAATGTCAATTCCTTTCTTATTTTGTCTTTTAGTGAATTCTATAATGTTAAATTCACCTCCATTATCAAATCTAATGGATCTTATGCTCCTTTTGTTTTCTAATTTAGTAGAGTTTTTGAACTTTTAGAATGCTTTTAAAGCTTGATCCTTGTTCTTGAAAGTCTTTATCCACATCATCATGTTCTTATTGTCAATGAAGGTTATAAAATATTTTGTTCCCTTAAGGGACTTGATTATGAAAGGCCGAAAAATGTTAATGTGTATAAGATCAAGGACTCCTACTTTTCATTTGTTCACTTTTGCAAAACAAATTTTCAACTACTTCCTTTTTACACATATTTTATAGGTAGGTTGTATTTTGGGAAACTTGAGTATTCCTAAATTATTATTTTTTATTTATGAGGTCATGTAATAAGGTTTCAAAATAATTTGTTGTGCCAAAATATGGCCTTGGTTATGGTAGGATCATATGATTCATTAGGGTCCCTAGAGATGATGTTCACCTCATGGTTAGATATGGTTTTGCTTCCAACCTGTGTAGGCCATTTTTGTTCATTCTTATGCCTTTAAGGACAATGACCCTTCTTTTTATGTTTATGACTAGACATGCATTTAAAAAAAATTCTACACTAAATCTAAAATCACAAGACCCTACTGACAACAAGTTTTTCTTCATGCTTTGGTACATAAAAAATCTTGGGTATGTGTTTTATTTCTTCGATTCCGAATTTGCAATCATGCTTCCTTTTCCAAGTACATTATGACTTTCTCTTCCTATAATAGTTATGGTGTTTTTGTGGGATGATTTGTTCAGAAAAATTAGAATGCCATTGTTGTTTATTACATGCTAATTGTTCCAAAATCAAAATATTAAGAAAAATCTATTGATAACTTAGCTAAATATCCCTCTAAACCTTGTGAGTTTTTTTGTTCATCTCCTAAGGTGATTGATATTTGCTATCTTCTTTAAATGGTGAGTTAAACATCATATAGTTGGTTTGTTGTGTCTTATTGAAGTTGTGAAATTATCCATTTAGATCTCAGATTTTTTCCACTAGTTGTTGGGTTTCACATTTACACTCCCATTGTCCCTTTGTTTCATAATAGTGACATTTTGTAGGCTTGGAGTTGTTTGGATTTGTTTGGAAACTCTTGTGGCCCTTTGTTAAAATGTTCTATTGTTGATTTTATTTTAGTTTTTTTTGAATGGTTTATGAATTGAGTTTTTTCCAATTTTGATTACCAATATTGTTATGGCCTTGTTTATTTTTGGATTGACTTAGTCTTTTTGCAAATTGTCCTTATGATTTGTATTTATGCTTTGAAGTTTGAACTTTTACATCTTGTTTTGAGCAATTAGGGGATCATTTGGGGTCTCTTTTTCAATGTCTAGTTTGATTTGCATTTTTTCATTCAATAATTGAAGTTCCAGCTCTTCCAAAACATATATTGATTTTTTGTTAGTAAGAGTTTTGACAAAACATTATAGTGGATTAAAAGGGAGTTCAATATCATAAGAATAACAAATTATTGGGGAATAGAGAATTCAATATCTTTTAATTGGTTTAGTATTTCATTAATTTCTAGTTTGAAATAACTGTCCATATTGTTATCTTTTTTTTTCCCCCATAGTGACAAATTTTTTTAATGACATTAGTTTCCTATACCTTGATTTAACTTTTCTTTTTTTCTAAGGTATACCTATTAATTATGAGAGTCCATGAATCCTTTGTGAAATGGAATTACAATGTTTTTTATAAGAAATTTATTACATTAAAAACTTTAAATCTGATTTTTATTTGTGCAATTGTGATGAAATAATCTTTTGGATTTTCTACATGCTTCCAAATATATATTTTTGTAGCAAGTTGATCATCTTAAAGGACCAGACAAAATAGTTTTGACTTCCATCAAGATGATTGAATTTTGGTATGGAGATATCAAAGCTAAAAGAATGCGTTTGAAACAACTCAAAAAAGCTTTGAGATTTGAAGACTTCCTTGAGCTAGCTAGGGATTTCTATATCTTTCACTTCTTCATTTCCTTTTACCATTTGAAGGTTCTTTTGCTATTTTCCTTAAACTTCCTATTTATTTCATTATTTTTTAAGCCTTCTTGTTTTAGTCTTTCAAGCTTTGATAACATGTTAAAAGTTTTTTTAACTATGAGACTTATATTTTATGACATGGTGATTCACTAGTAGAAAAACTGTCTTTTGCAACTTGTCTTATGCAACCACATATGTCGCATGCAACATTTTTTAGTTGCATACAAGACATGTAGTTTGATAAAACAAATTGCAAAAGACGATTTTTTTTCAAGTGACTATATATGCAACAAGGTAGAATGATGATAAATTGACATTGTGACAAAAATTGATTTGTTAACTATACTAGTGCACAAGGGTTTTCATTCCTTACAAAGAAGAGATAACCGAAATAATAAATAGCAAGAAGGGAAGCTTAAGGGGACACAAGTTTGGAACCTTCTAGAGGACAAACAGATAGACCCATAGATGAGATAAAAATAGAGACAATCCATTGGAGAGATGAACCTAATAATGTACTTTTAGTAACCGTAATGTTTAACATTATTCATGTTATAGTTCTAACAAAATTTAATTGAAATTGTACTTTTTGAAGTTTTTTTAAAACTATGATTAAACATGTTGTTAATTTGAAAAAAAATCAGGTTTTAAATAATAATAAACACATTTTTTGAAATATAATAATTTGGGTTGGAGTTAGGTGGGGTGAAGGTGGCATTAGGCATGTAGTTTTAATTTTTGGAATATGTTTCAAATATGTAATCTTTTAATTTTTTAATATACAAGATTGGTTTTAATCATGTCGTTGATATAGGTGGCCATATTTTATTGGTGCTAGAATGTTAATAACTAAAAAAATCAAATTTGGACTATGCTTAGGTAGGTAGAATTAGATATAAACTAATGTTGTGCACATACTGTGATCCAAGTGTTAGAATTGATGATTCTATATTTGAGTATCAAGAACTAACTTAATTAGATCCAAAGACTAAAAAATTAATGTAAACCTTTACTTGTTAAATCTTTGATCATGGTAAAACCAGGGTAGAATTTGAAGCCTTCGACCCACCCATTTTGAATAGACCAAATCCCCAAGAACCTCCCCAAGTTTGAGTATTAGGTTTTTGGGTTGTGTGTGTATGAGTTCATGTTTGGTATTTAGGGTCTTCATGTTATTTTTAATTAAGGTGAAAAACTTATTCATTTGTTTTATCATCTATCTTATGGGGCACATTGTTATTGGTTGTTTTCATGATTTAAATGTTAAATCTTAATGTACCAAACAAAAATTTAAAAAATATGTTTCATCACCATAGTGCAAAATGATGCGATTCACAACTTGTTCTACAATGATTACAATGATTCTTATCATCTATCTATGAAGGAAAGTAGTTTGTTTTGTTTTGTTTTATAATTATGAGAAGATGTTTCAAATCATGTTTTGGTGTCTTTGGAAAGCTCTCGACAAGGAGGGGTGCATGGGCTTGGTTCCATGATGTTTGGACTTGTAGTGCAAAGTTTTGGAATATTGAATGATTTTTTCACTAAAAATTAAATTAAATTGTAGCTGAAAATTTCGGAGGAGTTGGAATGTGCCTTTGGTGTTATTGGAAAGATCTTGATGAGCAAGATTTAATGGGATTTATTTGGTAAGAGTTGGATTCAGAATGTGGGAGATATTGATTTTGAAGTGATTTCTGTCGCTAAAAATTCAAATAAATTCTACAAACTAGGTTTTGAATGGAAAGATCAATTGAGAACATGACAACATTTAAATGTCTACCATTCAATTCAAGTAGAAGGAATTGTGATGTGCCTTTGGTGTTGTTGGAAAGATCTTGACGATTCAAATTTAATGGATTGGACTTAGGATGGATTTGTTGTGAGATTTGTACCTAGGATGTGGGACAATGTTAATAAGTTGACTTCATTTTATTTTGTAATGGGTTCACACTTGCAAATTTAATATTCAATTTGAGTAAATGTTTTTTTTTCATATTTGATTCTTAAAACATGGGATATACACATACCTTGCAAAATAATGTCATACGTTGTGTCCACCCTATATTATAATAAGTTCACACTTGGGCCAATGACACAAACCACACTAGTTATATGAATATATGCTTTTGACAACTTGAACTCCTTGATGCTTAAAACCACTCTTATTGAACATTTTACAACCCTAAATCTAGATCACATCTAGAATTACATCCTCTTTAAATAATCATAAACTCTACCCTTGATAACCACATTGTTTGGGCAAAACAATGTTATTTTTTAGAAAAGTAAGAACAAGTCATTAATTGCATTATCTACATTACATGTTTATCTACAGGTGCATTCACACTTGGTGTTAAGGGCTTTGGTGTTAAGTCCCCTAACACCAAGCTAGTCATTTAGGACCTAAACCTATTTACCACAAAGACTTTATGTTAACATTCACTTAATATTAAAAATTCACCCATTGAAAATTGGGTGCCACCTAAGATGCCATCTAGACTTTCACTGAACATTGACTTAAACATTAGGTGTGAATGCACCTTAAAAAGTACAAACCTCTAACTTACCACTTACATTTCCTACCTGTTTTACTTGTCATACTTGCTTTGATTGAACGATACCTTAGAGCATCTCCACCCCAAAAAACTGTAAAGAACACCTTTATTTTAGAATGGAATACCGTTTAATGATCACTGTCCCCACTCACAAACGTCAGTAAAGTCCCTTTAAACACCGAAAGACCATTTATGTCTTTACATCTGGACGAGTAATAGTCACTGTCCAAATCCATAGTAGAAAAAACGGTTTCAAAGGGGTTAAAATGACCACTGCAAAATGGGCATCATCAGTACAGGAGCGCAGCAGGATTTACGCTATCCTGCTCCAAGATTTAATGAAAAGGGGTGTTTGCCAGTGTGGGGTGGAGATGCTGTTATACAGCATAAGAATGCGCATGGCACTTAATTTATATATTTGCTGCCCAAGGGCTTCTGGTGAAAGGAACACGCAACTTTTACTGCCCTAGGGCTTATTGGTGTAAAGTGGGGCCAAAATATATTGCATTAGGGCTTTTAGGTGTAAGGGTTTCGTTCAAAATATTGGCCATGTCTTTTTATGCTGACTTAAGGCCCTTGGACTCGGGCATTTTCAAATTTTGCTCCCATATTTTGGCTCTCACCTAGCGATGGGCCCCTTATCATAGGAATATTTTGAGGCCTTACATTACATTAGATGTAATAGTTTGTGCCCTTTTTGCCCATGTAAGGCCCTATTAGTTATTTAAAAAGTGTATTTTGAGGTTATATCATAAATCAGAATATGACGCAGGGCATTTTGGAAAATGGTATGCCCTTTGTACCATTGTATGGAGGGCATTCTGTTTTTTGAAATGCCCCATCACATTTTTTGCTAATTTTCTTCAATACCTAGTGGGTACTCATCACATAACCACCGCATATTGAGGGGAAAAAATTGAAAAAACAAAAAAACTGCTAGGGTTTTATGTTGGGCAATGCCCACGGAGTAGAGCATTACTGAAATAAGCACCCCCTTGGCTCTACCTTGGGAGCGTGCTTATTTGAGTAATGCCTTGTTCTTGGGGAGTTACCCTACATGCGAAACCCTGCTAAATGTTTTTTGGGTGTAATTTGAGGTTATCTTACCTCAACACACATATTACCTCTGCTTGGAACCTTAGTTAAAATTCTAGCACAATATACAAATCCATGAACGAGCTTATCAAAAACGTCATTGGATTCAAACTTTATATCCTGAATGTGCATTCATACTTGGTGTTAGAGACTCTAGGGTTAAGTCCCCTAATGCCATGCTAGCCATTTAGGACTTAAACCTAGTTTCCATGAAAATTTTAATGTTAAGCTAACATTCACTTAGCATTGAGCTATGGCCCATTTAACATTGGGTGCCACCTAGGATGCCACCTAGATTTTCATTTAACCCTGACTTAACATCAAGTGTGAATGCACCATATTAGATATCTTTAGCAGAAAATTCAGCCAAATCAGGCCAATGATGATGGCAAAGATAAATTGGAGGCATGTGTGACAAGGCAAGGCAGAGAGAGTGGATGCATCCAAAGTTCCACTCATCAGATAAGGCACTCGTGCACTAAATTTGGCACTCAGAAAGGCCAAGTCAAGTGTATACATACATACTCAGAAAAACAAATCCCTGAAGACAATCAACTTTTGATCAAGGCAGGAGATTCAACCATTGGATTTTGGATCCAATGGCACCATTGAAATTCAAGAGATTACAAGCCCACCACAGAGATGGTGGTTCAGCTTTGTGTGAGTTGCTAAAATCTTCTGCTGTAGGCAATCTTGTGGATAGATCTGGAGGCTAGAGTGAGCCAGCACCTACACTGCTTCACATTTTTAGTGAATCCTCTTTATAGTTATATTTAACCCAGTAAAATGTCAAAAATTGGACTCAGACCCTAGAGGCCTCAATTTTAGTCTTAGAATCAGACATTTATAATGTTCACAAGCAACCCAAACAATGGGGGTGTCTCCCACACTGTGGCCTTGCCATTTACATTGATAAGTATCTTGAGGCAAAAGAAGAATTATGGAAACTCAAATATTTTACCATGCAAAAATATAATCTTCCAAAAATCCCTCTAAAAGAAACCGAAATCCTTCAAGATATTATAACTCTATAATTAATCTCAAGTTTCAACACAAGCCAAAATATCATCTTTCCAAAATCCTCATATAAAAATAGACCTATTATTATTATTATTACCTAGGGGCCAAAATCCCTTAAGCTACTATGCTCTATAATGAAACTAAAA
>Ga0209611_10007876_pt1 | contig 16935 bp, 10 predicted proteins | sample S1TSphgellanicum_3_FD_187693 | JGI IMG/M metagenome (GOLD analysis project Ga0209611, IMG submission 187693) | Host-associated microbial communities from peat moss isolated from Minnesota, USA - S1T2_Fc - Sphagnum magellanicum MG (SPAdes) (version 2) | ecosystem: Host-associated > Plants > Peat...
ATTTTGTCACTAATACCGAATCAACCTTGTTTCAATTGCCAAATAGAAATTTTCCATAAGAAGAAAGCAAAAAAATCAAGTTGTGGCCACTAAAAATATTATTGCAAAACATAACCCTACCAATGAGATTGCCTAACTAGAGAGAAAAGATGATCATAAAACACATCCATCACCAACAACATCACTTAATTAGAGAGTAGTTTTTTATATGAATTGTGATGAAGGCAGTGGCCTATACTTGATTTGAACAATACAAATACATATACGTCTATGAATGTTCTTTCACATATCCATAAAACGCCAATATCAGATTGCAAGTTCAAATTTGAAAGAATAGCTTGCATGTTCGACTTTAAACTCTAATCCCAAGATAAAGTTACAAATGTTCCATGTCATAACACTTCACCAGAGAAAATTGCAAAATGCCAGGCTTGTAGCAATCTAAGCAACTGGGATTCCATCATTAGTGGCTCTTTTAAGCCTACTTTCCACTATAACCCTGAGTTACCATTTCAACTTAGAACCAAACAGAACAGTGATACCAATGGACCACACTGCCTATCAGTAGAAACAAAACAAAATTAAACAGGATGCGGTTCAGAATTTGAGCTGTCAGCAGATAAAAGGGGGCTGGTCGTGGTGGAATAATCACCTTGCCTGTCTATAAATGGCCTTGAAGCTGACAGTCAACCAGACACAAAAGCCACAATCAGTAAGCACTTAAGTACTCCCCTACATCCACGAGATCTTTATGTTGTTGGCAAAAGTATCTTGACTGATGCATAGCATTTGACCATCATTATTCTTACACAATTGCTATTACAGCTGAATTGACTTATCAGTGTGCATCACAACCATTTAAGTGGACTAACAAGTCTGTTTTCACTTGCCAAACCAGAAACTCTATCACCTAAACACTAGAAGGACAAGTGAAAAATGTTTAAGAGGGCATCACCATATTCATCCCACAAGCTTGGAAGGAATTGACCATAACAGAAACATGCCACTCCTAGACCTGCAAAAAGCAAATCATAATGTTATGAATAATCAGAAGGAAATTTTTAGTCCCACAAATCAAGTACCAGAAATCAGTAACAGAATTTTTCACTTCCAATCTGCTTGTTTATACAATATTGGCTAATGCTGTCAATTCCTTCCTTGGAAGTTGCAACTACATTGCTTGGTGGTTGAAGGATTAGTGTCCAAAAAGCAGTCATGATAGTTTTAGGTTTAGCCTGCAAACCTTATTATTTGTTGGTAGATATTGACTCACCCATTATGGCACCAACCAAAACATCTGTCCAATGGTGATGGTAATCATTAATGCGTGAAATCCCAACAAATGTTCCCACAAGCAGTGGCAGAAAAATTGGCAGGAATTTCCATGGGTGATATTTCTGGTTTATGACTTCAAGCTTCCCTGCTAAATACAGTGACAAATATCCCATGCCAGAAAATATCCCTGCAAAATGCACAAGTGATATCACATTGAGGTCACAAACATCAACCTTCAAATGCTAGTACCAACAACAAACATCATTTGAATCTACAGGATAGTCTTATATGCTTTGTCTTGTTACAGAATTTGTGTCTAGAATAGGGATTAATGCAAATTTAGTGGTATTTTTAGTGCATGACCACCTGATGCCAAAATTCTAGCTCTATCTGTGAAGGCAGAGAAGTGTAAAAGCAAACATTTACAAAACATAACATTACATACATGCAGTATGGCCACTGGGAAAGCTCTTGTATGCTTCCCTAACCAAAGCTGGATTCCCAGAGCATATGACGTTCCCGGTTCCATCGTACATCTGCCATCACATTGGTGAGCAGCGATTCTTTCTAGAAAAGGCAAGAGCAAGAGAAACCACTAAGTAGTTCAACTCTGACTTGAAATCCTAGTATGAGAAACATTTGAGAACAAAAAATTAAGACAATGCACTTTTGAACAAGCCACCAAACTACTGAGAATGGTTTAGAGAAGGATCACAACCAAGAGACTTGTTTGAAACACACAAGAGCAGGTCATGGCAGTTACAGCTATGGCAGTTGTACTTCCAAAACATTGGGCATAAAAGTGAGGCCGAGGCCGACCAACTCCTGATTTGATGGCATCCACAATCACTCCTGTGAGTAATACTGCAGTAAAAAGACCTGCACAGCTTACACAATGACTCTTGTGTGAAAATTGTAGGAGAGATAAAATTGTACACAGCAATATCTGTCATCGTGTCACATAAGAGTCACAAAATTTGTGGAAATCCACTTCATCTTCTCTTTTCTTCTGATTTCATGAATTTGGAAAAAGAAAATTCTCAACTTATCCAAATTGTCTCATCCTCAATTCAACCTCTCAATGCAAGGTTGAAGTGTAATACAGCTGTTTCAGGCTGGAAACCTGAGATTAAATCCTAAACGAAAACCTGTTGTTTGCCAACTCCATAATTTTGAGGGTCATATGCAATCACATAACCTTGAAGTATGCTCTCAAATAAAAAGGAAAACTACTGATTACATATTTGTTCTTGAATGCAGTACTAGTGATGATGTCTTACATGAAGCCATATTGGCAGGGCACAAATAGTGCTGTGCTTGATAAAGACAATTACAGCCAAACAAGAAATAGGCATGCCCCATTAAAGTCAATCCTGCAGTGCTCTACAGAAGTCAAAGGAAAAATCATACCCAATGTAGAATTGTGCAAGTCCTGGATGTTTTGTCGCCAAACATAATAACTGACTATAAAGATCATCGGTACCACCAATGCAATCACCTGTAGCAAAATCCACCTCCTCAGGTTCACATCATGGGTGGATAAATTGTCTTGCCATCATCTTCCACAGGCTGTGAAGTCAAATGCAAAGTGGAAACATAACCTCTTACTCTACCATCAAGAGTTGGAAAGGTACAGAAGAAATCTAACTATTTTCTAGCCATTGAATTTGAGAGTCAATTCAGATGAGCTCAACTGAAGTGGGACTCTTCTGTCTGAGTGAAGTACCACCTGCTCTTTGAGAGAAATAGATGCAGAAAGTTTTTTCAAGATTTCAACATACCGGCAGGAATATAAAAGGCACAGTGTCAGGCTTGAAAGGATACCGAAGCTCTCCTGTGACAAACATCCATTCCCCAACATAGCGCTCATGTGGATGAATCCAATTCAAAAAGATTTCAAGAGCAACGAGCACCCCAGTGAACAACCAATCTGTCAAGTAGAATTTCAGCAGATCCTCCAGCTTCCAGCTGATTGTATTTGAGGTTGCCTGTGCCATCGAAAGTGAGATTACCGCCTAGTAGGTTTCTATCCAACAGCTTTACTGATCACTACTCCATATGACCTGTGCAAACCACCAAGAAAATTTGTAAAAGGCAAGGTGGTGCAAATCTCTTGGAATCTGACAAAATGCATAGTCGTGATATGCTAAGGAATATACAGGAAAGACAAAAAATGCTAAGCACAACAAACTTCAGAAAAATTCAGGCACCATAACACAGTCCAACACTGGCACAATTGCACACGTGATGGTAACACACTTTTGTTCAAGCAATAACAAAAACCTATGATACTTAGGATGCTTGACAATGGCCAAATCATGAACATTCCTCAAAAGAAGACTGCTGGCTTCTTCCTCTATCTCCAGAATAGTGTTTTGCCTCTCTGGCTCCCACATTCATGCTTCTTCTTTTCCAGTGAAAAATTTCATGAGCCTCCCTCCCTTGTCCATTCCAACCAATGCATCTTCCATTTCAACTGATTTCACTGTGTCAATTCCTTGCATTCATTTGCATACTCTGTTTCCCAAAACTTTTCCATCAACTTCGCCAAAATCCATCTTTCACTGTATCTCTACCTGTCTGTATCTCTAACGTTGGTATTTACTAGGAGAATGTCTCTTTCATTTCTTCTTTCTTTTTCCTTCTGTCTCAAACGTCATCCAAATGTTTCTTCCGATGCCTTGCTGCTTTGAGTTTGCAAAATTGCAAGTACAGAGAAAAACATGGAAAAACAACGTGATAGGTAGAGAGAGAGAGAGAGAGAGAGATCATACATCAGAACACCAATCTATCGTCCTCCTCGTCTCCACCAAAGCGCTGAAGAATCATCCTCAATTTCATCAACAACCAGAAACTTGACAACCAAGAAAAACCTTGCACGAAGAAAACAGACGAATCTCTTATTTGCTCTCCTCCAGAGAATAGAAAGTTTTTATGGAAAGCTCGCTCTCAACTACATGGACGCAAACTTATTAGACGTCTCCGCAATACTGTCCGGGTGAAATGTTTCGAACTCTACCGGGAAAAAAGTAAAACAAGACAGCATCACAGGGAGGGGAGGGGGGATTCGATGAGAGAGAGAGTCGAGAGCGTTTGCAAAAACAAAACAAAATAAAACAAAATAAAAATTGCTGTCTCAGCAAATGCGCGACAAGTGTCAATCCTTGATCGACAACAGTGTGGTCAATCCTCGATCGACAACAGCGTGGTGAATGAGTCAGATAGATTCAGATCCTCATCCAGCAATGGATCCCCAGCGGCGCTCAGTATGTACTATGTGACCCTGCACATCGAAATTAGATAAACCGAAGTCAAAACATGTCGGTTTGGCTCAGCAAAATGATTTTGGCCCAGCATTATTTTGCACAATTTGCTCAGGCTGGTAAAACCTGCTAGAGAGAAGAGTGTAATAAACATGATCTGACTACTGCTCCCTGTCTCTGCTAATGATGATTGGTCCAAGTGGGTTGCTATTAGTAGTCTCCCACCTATTTGCAGGCCCAGTTTTAGTTTTATAAATGGCAGTTGGAAAAATGTAAATAACAAATAAAGCTTGAGTGTGAGAAGAACAACGTTTCTCGAGAAATTGTTTTCTAGGTACCTACTTGTAGTAGGTACCCTTCACTACGGAAGTCCCCTGCGTATTAGCATGACATTAATCATGAAGTTAGGCGCAAGCCAGGTTGTGAAGATGTTAACAACAATCTTACTCGAGCTTAAGTTTCGATCTATCACCAGGACATTTGTTTGCAAGGTTTCCAGGTATGAATTTTTCTGGATGTTTGGTACTGGTGATGTGCAAGCTTAGGGAATGCCATTGCAGGAGCTACCAGTGGGAGCTAGCTTGCTAAGTGAGCATCATCAATCCAAAACTTTTGATGCCAATGACAACCATTTGTTTTTCTTCCTCTTGTGATCGCCAGCAATTTCTGCACTCGTCAAATAATGGAAGTAGATCTAGTAAGATGCTCAAGAAATCAAGATTCTTGTGCTTTCCCTACTTCCCAATCTTCCAGCAACCAAGATCTATACTCTATACCCAATCAGTAAACAGTAGTAAACAATGCCAACAAAGCATCCCAGATTTCCCAGGGGAGTACCCTCCAAACCAGAAAGAAAGCACAAGATGGCTTTCCTCGAAGCAAACACAGCTTGAAGGACTGCCCTAGAAGATTGAACATCACCATGTAGTGCTACCAAACAAAACCAAAAAGCCAAAAACACCAGCTTCATTGAGTCAGTCACTTGACCAAAGGTGTGGTTAAATGTAGTAAGAAAAGAATGTCTCAGAGACTTACAATTAGGGTATCACAGCCAAATCCTGGGGCCAGATCCATTTTGTGGAAATGTTCACAAATGCAAATTACACCTTTCACTATATGGATTTTCCAACCTCTTTGCCACAGAGAGCATGGAAGCTGCAAGCATATCCTTCTCAAAACCTCTGATATAATCTGCTGCTGAACAATATGTGTCTCTCTTACAGGGTATGGAGAATCTACCTCTCATTTCCCATCTTCAAGAAGCCTCCAATAAGAACTGTACAAAAGAGTTTCCCCCCAGTTTTCAGTGTAGAAATGCTGTCATGGCTTAGTGCCAAAAAGAACTGCTCTCTTATTGGAAAGAGGTCATCAATGAAGACCAGCCCCAAAACTTGGGTTTCCCACCAAATAAATGGAATGATTCTAAACTCATACAGATTCTTCTACTAATAGACATAAGAATTGGAAGTTGAACTAATAAGGTAGACACTTCTTGATTATTTTGGTAGAAGTGGTTCTCTCTCTGTCAGAATAGAAATCTTATGACTTGCCTGCAAATTTCCCACAACCAAAAGTCAATATGCTCTTGTGGGTGAGAAAAAAATCAAAGAGCTCTTCTCTGGGGCAACCTTGGGCAATTTGCACAGACATTTTCAAGCTAGTTCCTTTCCTCTTTATAGAGGTCACAGAATGTGAAAGGATGTAGTAAGTGGCCCTCACCTCCACATTTGCAGCAGCCAAGTCAACCAGTGATGAATCCTTCTTACTGTTACAGTGCAACGACAACAGTTCAACTGAGAGTTGACAAAGCCATTATATGGCAATAGAAAGGCAAAACTCAGCTCAAGTCTGCGGTTCCAACACCAATGGCCATGCAAGTAGAATGCACTATCCTTAAAACAATTTGCAGACAACATTCCCTGGCAGTTGATCAATGTGACAATCTATGGAAGAACTCCAGATTCCAGACCTTCCCAACTCTGTGCAAATGCTCATACTACCTAAAATCATGTCAAGGTGCAACATACACATGATTCAAGGTTTTGGTCTCATCCTACTGTCTCGCTTATCCTCTTGACAACCAGAATCCATTGCTACTATAGACTCAATATACTATCTCCTTGAATCATGCAGGGAAAACTTGGAAAGAAAGGAAAGGCACATACTTGAGTTTCATTCCAGATGGCTCCAACTTTGTGTTGACATTATCCCCTAGGTCTTTTGCAACCTTTGAGGCTGTAAAAAACTGACAAGAAAACCACTGCAGATTAGCAGCTTGAAGCTCATCAGTGCGGTGGAACATGCTGTTTCTTGAGGATAGAACTCTGGAAAGTCAATGGAGGGCTCTTTGTGACAAATGGATTCCTGCCAAACAACTTGGATGTTTCACCTATTCTTTAAGAGCATGGGATTTAAGGGCTAAGGTGTCAAACCTGGTGCATAGAAATGAAGACTATGGTGACACCCAACATAAAATTGATGGTGAGACTGTGGCCAAATAGTGCTGCAGATGCCAGACCAGTAAATATTGTAGCCACTGTTGATGAGTACTTCTTCAATATTGTATCTGCACAGGTGGGGCATTTGACCTTATAAGGTTATTTGCTGACACACTGCTCACAACAAAGAAACTGTTGCTGACAGTGCAGAGAAGTTTGGAAGTACAGAATCCCAAAGTCTAGCTAGCCAGCTGTTGGTATCACAGAAATGGAAAAAATGCTGAGAGTTAGATTATCTGGAGAGTCAGTGAACCCAATTTGTCTGATGTGACATTTCCTCAATGACACTGGGAAGATTTTAGGACTCAACAAATAGGTAGCACTACAAATCTAGAAGGGCAGCCTCAGATTCATGGTATAATAATTTGAGATGCCCATAAGGAAAAGGGAATGAAAAGATCAGAGAGGTCTAAATGAACAAGACTTACCTGCATATTTGAAGAAAAATGAGGAAAGGATACCCTGAGCTGCATTGTTGAAGATCAGAAACATAGTTGCCTTTGAATGCCCTTCCAAAATATTAAGTCCACTACCTCCTGCTCCTGCCCCTGCAGTACCCAACAATACTCAGAATTCACATAACTGATTGTAGAGTTATCAAAGCTTTCAAGAGCAGGATGTTGAACACCACTTTAAAACCTCTTGAATCCACTAAAACCTAAATGAAGTTGCAGCCCTCAAGAGCACACAGAAACCATGAGACAAAATCAGAAATAGGTACCTTGATATATAGCTGTACAAAGTATTGCAAGTAAATTAAAGAGTGCTCCATATCCATAAAGGAAAAGGTTCTGCAAGGCAATCCAAGAAAATGATCTAAGAGACCAAAAGAGATAAAGAACATGCAACCTTACCACCTTATATGCCAAGTTATATAATGTGAGCAGCATAAACACAAAGAAAAAGCACAAAATATTTCAACAGGCAACAAGTGTGACTCAGAAAGGCTGTGGATGAAAAAGAATGTAGAAAAAGAATACCTGCAGGTGAACACTGGTGTCAAACTGACTCTTAAGTGCATACTCATTAAAAACTGATGCCAAGGAAGGCACTGTAACCTGCCATACAAATGGGACATTAGACAGGTTATATCACCCTTCTACATCCCAAGGAACAACCTTACAGGTACAGGAAGACAATGCAACAAGTGGATTGACCACTTAGAACTATCTGACATTGTGTTGCACCACTGGATACCTAGTGAAATAATCAGATATCAACAGGAGACATCTAAACCTCTATTGCAGTGGCTCCCTCAGCATTAAACTGAACAACAATATAGCATCCTCAACCTCTATGCAAATCAACAATAGAAACAGAACAAATTTGATGCAACTCTAGAGTGCCTCCAATTTCCCAAGGTTGAGGATGTGAAAAGCTCACTCACAAAAATGAGGGTGTAAACATATGCCACCATCTGAATAGGAACACCGAGAACTGTTGTGCCCTCAGGGGTTGTGTGCAACTGATTCACACTGATGCCTATCAGCAACAATGTGAGTGCCTCCCACTGAAACCCCACCATAAGAATAAGACAATCAATCCCACATCAAACTTTTCTACAGACAATTGCAGATGAGTACCCTTCACTAGAGTATTGAAAGGTGCCAAGAATGGCACCAAGAATGGCAGCAAACCAAACCATGGTGGAAGAGACAGTTACTTGCAGTAGAGCTGGTAGGAGGGTACAGGAAGAAGGGATACTAAGTCCAAATTTGCAACTGTTTAAATTGCTCTCCGGTACTTAAACACAACTGTTATTAGGGGAAAAAACCAGAGAAACTTGAATCTCTGTTACAATTTTTATGCTTCAAGAATTAAAGCACAGAAGCCACTGCTACAAACCTGCATGACAGAGAATCGTCGATTCATCACAATCTTCAGGAGTAATGCAATCACCAAGACCTGCAAAACCATTTGGTTATCAGAGAAAGCCATTCACTTCCATTCACTATCAGAGTACTCTAGGCAATAAGTCTGCTGCAAATCACAGAAACCCACCTTCAAGTTACTTAGCATCTTCACTGTTGCAGGATTGAAGTATAACTGCATCACCCCAAATGTATACTGGTGAGTTAATCATAATTTTGCTTGGCAACACAATCTAAAAACCATGTAGCCATGGAGCTTCAAGAGACAGGATTGCAAGTTAAAATGAGCAAAGCCCAACCACACAATAGGATAGGGAATCTTAAACCTGCATGATGAACTTCAAGTAATTGTTGACAGCATATAAACAGGCTGGCACAGCAAGCAAATAGTTTTTCCTTGCAGCCTGATTTCACAGAAAAGAATCATTCAACACACAATCAAACATAGAAAGCAAACATTGTGCAAATGCCATCCAATATCTCAATTCAATGATGGCAAAGAGAAGGACTACTCTTATCAAGTAATGGACAGTTCAATGACATTGAGGAGGCAATCACATACTTCAGAAAGGTCAGTGGGAAAATGGTGGAAATAACTCTTCTATTGATGAAGATAGCTTCTTTTCAGAAGTATTTCATGACTTCCTAACCCTCAAATCCTAAGCAGCACACACTCTGTGGCATAGTTAAAGCCTCCTTTAACCTTCCACATTTAGCCTATGTCGTTCTCAAGTGCCAGAGGTTTGAGACTTCAAGATCTCTTTTCTGCTTCTCTAGCATTCCTAAACTTGCTAACCACACAGAGACAAAGAGTGGGAGAGAGAAAAAACCTGCAAAATAACAACTGGAGAAAGTAGTGACTTCTCTCCAGGATGTTGCCTTTGTGCCTGTCACCACTCACCATCACCATCACTATGTATGTAAGCAGATAGTTTTCAGTGCAAGGCTCTTACATCAAGGCGCCAAATATTTGGAAAAAACTATTGTTCTTGAAATCAATTACATCATGTTTAGGTTTTTTGTTCCCAGATGGAATGTAAAGCAGAGAAGGGGCTTCAAGGACTTGCCAGGGATTGAAATCCAGGCATCAGAGCATCCTACTTATCCAGGAAATGATACATATAAAATTTCACTTCATCACCCCTCTGAACATATGTGATGCAACTATTCATAAAAAAGCAGTATGAAACACATGAGAGCTCAGACAAAGGCACACACCTGCCAAAGGAGCATGCAGATTGCAAAGAAAACCTTCACAACTTCTGTCAAAAAATTCACGCTCACTGGGCTGAAGAGGAACTTTCCATCCACTTTTGACATATAAACAAGTATTGGCTGCACCAAGAGAACAATTTGGATGTGAATTCTTAGATCATATGTTCTTCTTTCGTGATCTGTTTGATATCCACATAAACAATTATCTCTTGACTCTCAATTCCCTGAAACAACACTTTCCACAAACTCTTCTTCCAAATATGTGACCACAAATTGTAGCGTTCACCAATGCCATGCATATTGCTATGCCACAATTGACAGGTATCATGATTGCATCAGCATCAGTCCAGAGAAATGTTCAGTAAAATGCCAGCTTGTGTTGCTACCATCCAATGTAAGCTTTTGGGGCTTGAAAACAGATGATGCATGCAGGTAAAGCTGTAAATGAGAAAATCTTCTGAGTTTGGGTTTCTTGCTTCAGCCATGCTTGTTGTCACATGGTCCAGCAACTTGTTATAGTGTTCTGCAATCAAGGCTAAAAGAAATTGTAAAATGTGAAGTATCAGTCCTGATGGATTAATCTTTGGCCAAGGTACTGAGCAGCCTTGGGGCTACTAACCCTCAAACAGGAACACTCTGCTCCTGGCCAATGGTCCCCTACTTCCCAGCTTCCCTACTTGCCTCTCTAAACCTAAATCATCAAGAAAGTATGAAACCAGTCCAGGGCAGAGCGGCACAAGGATCCAAATCCACTTTCACATAGACAAGCATTCCAGAAGATGTGCAGCTGGCAGTTAAATCTTCCACCACAATGTCAAAGGAACCACATGAAGATAGTAAGTTGCAAGAAAGAGGAAAGAAGACTGTTGGCTGCCAACAATCATGATGGTCACTATTGCCCCCTATTAAGGCCTCAGGAGCTTACAGATTTTCCCCCACAATGTTGATGACTAGTTGACCTAGTAGGACCTGCATTCTGATCTGCAGTTTTAGCTTCACTGACAAGCACTTAAATCTGACAATCAAACTGCATGCTGCTACTTTGATTTCATGCCAAATCCCTGTTGTTGATCTTCTCTACCATTTGAGCCACTGATTAAAAAAAAATTCTGAAAGGTCTGTGAATCCTGTGTTGGCCTCAAATGTTAGGTTGGACATTTGAGGTTAACATTTGCCCATCCACTGTCATCCATAACCTATGCTGCCACATTCCAACAATGTTGGGGATCCCATCCATCTGCCTACCCTGAGCAAGAAGGGGGCGGGCATCACAGTGGACGGGGAAACTCTGCTACAAAAGTTGTGGCTTTGGTCGTCACTGCACTAATTCTCAAACATTCTTCAGCCATTTCTCGAGCTGGCGGCCCATTATGGAGAAAAAAGAGGAGAATCTTCTTCCTTCACCAGATTTACGAGCATTTCAAAACGATAAATCTCATCCTAGATCTTTCCTCTTTCAATTCCCCGACAAACATGCAATCTTCTTCCCTTTGCCATTTCCTACACTACAGTTTCTCAAATGCTCGCTTCCAACTGAATATCGTGCAATTCGAACTTTCTATGGTAAGCCGCCGCCCTGATTGCAGCAGCATGATGCCTTACCAAAGAAAGTTTCACGCCATTTCTCCATTGATTTCCACCATCAAGAAATCAAAAGAAAAAAAAACACACACACATCCTTCATACTCACCAATTCCTAAATGGACTGCAAAAAACGGTCCCTGCCAACTGACCTAGTCCACGATCTATGCTCACAGCTTCTGAAAAAGCCAGATCAAGGCCATTTTTTCCCCCGCCGTCTCTCTCTCTCTCTCTCTCTCTCTCTCTAGCATCTCTCTGCCTCTTTCTCTATAGATTGGATCGGGCAGCAGAGTGTAGTGTGGTTGGTACCTGCGCACCGATGAGAAGACAGTCACCAACAACAAGCAAGACATTACGAGCTCGGAAGCCCTGTGCCTTTTTACTATGTTGATGATGATCATAAGCCACGGAGACTTGTCTGGCTGAGTCTTTGGATCCACACACCTTACACTCCAGCACGCCGTTCTTCATCGCACTACTGCTGCTGCTGCTACTACTACTACTACGACTAGTGTGATGCTACAGCGTTGGGCGATGGCGGAGACGAAAGCTCCAGTCCAGTCCCCCTGATGAGAAGACACACACTAGCCCTGCCTCCCTTCTCCTCCTACTCCTCTTCGTCCTCCTCCTTCGTCCCTTCCTCATTCATGCACTACAATGGGCGTCCGTCATCGTCAACGTTCTTCGTCCCCTCTCCTTCCCTCCATTATGGACTGCCCCCCCCTCTCTCCTCTGCCTGCCTACCTACCTACCTACTTACCTACCTACTCCCTCCAATTACCTACCTACCTACCTCACGAATTTCTCTTTTCTTTTCACAAGGCTTTACCAAAGTACCTTGGCAGCTTCAACACTGACTAGGTATGTATTATTTTCAGAAAATTTGAAATTTTCCCAAAACAAAATTTTTTTTTCCCCCAAGATTTTTTTTTGGGGTTAAGGAAATGAAAGAATCTTTAAGAATATTCTGGAAATATGTTATTTTCGACCATAATTAATTAAGTAAGTAAGTAATTAATTGTTGGACAGACATGTGTTGAAGCTGGTCTTTGTACTACAATATAACAGAAAAAACTCGTAAATTTTGTTTTTTGGTTTTTAGTGTAAGGTAATGCCCAAGGCTGTGGCATTACTGAAATATAATGGCCTACATGAGGTGGGCCCTATTTCAATAATGCTCACAACCGAGGGCATTACACAGGGGCTTGTCCCTAAGTGTGAAGGAAAAATAATTTGTGACCAATGAGCCTTTATTTTAAGGTGCATTCACACCTAATGTTTAAGTCAGTGTTAAGTGAAAATCTAGGTGGCATCTTAGGTGGCACCCGATGTTAAATGGGTGGTTGTTTAATATTAAGTGAATGTTAACTTAACAGAAAATCTTTGAGGTAATTAGGTTTAGGTCCTAAATGCCTAGCTTGGTGTTAGGGGACTTAATACTAGAGTCCTTAACACCAAGTGTGAATGCACCTTAATTAGTGAATTAATATTTACATGTCGCATGCAAAAACAACATGCAAGTTGCAAAGAGCTTTCAACAAGCAAGAAATTTAGAGTTTTTCGAAGCTTTTTGAAGCTTTTTGAAACATATGCTTCTCCGAATTTACTAAGAGGTGCACCCTAAACCCATAACACTTTCATATACCTACCTTCATCTTCAACCTTGCAAGCTTCTTCTTCTCATATAACTACCCTGTCTGGTACATATTAATGGCATCATCATCATGTATGGAAAGGAAATTTGCTAGTTGAAAGTTGAAAGCTTAAGTGTTAGTTGAAAGTTGAAAGCTTAAGTGTATGGGTAACTCCCATGGAGCCAAGAGTTCTCGGAATAACTACCCCTAAGGTGAGAGCTTGAGATGGGGTAGTTATTTCAGGGACTTCAAGCTCAATCCAAATGGCATATCCAAAAGACACACTCTGAAGCTCCTTGCAATTGATGCCCATGGCCAATGAGCTAGCAAAGTTGTTTTTCATCAATAGTGTTATAATTATTTTTGCATTACCAATGCCACATGAAAAGTGGATGAAATAATTGCAACACATACACGATGGAACTATTGGGGGATGTTGAACTTGTTGTAAGTTGACCTTAAAAGTTCTAAAGGGTTGCTAAAACCCTTCTTTGATGCCCCACCACACCTTCCAACAATAATTTTGCATTTGTGTTCATTTTCCCTCCATAAAGTATGACGGGTCCCACCTTGTCCTTTTTTTCTCTTTCTCTTGAAAGCAATAGAAGTCACATGGTCCTTTTGATTATGGGCATGAACCCTAAAACCTTTAGATTATAAACCCTAAACTCTAAACCCTTTAACGAATTATCTTGTAGAATGTCAATTGAAACCACCACATTGGATTTCATAACCTCATCAACCTCACATCCCCATGTTGCTATTATGTAGTTTTGAATGACACACCCCTCTGCCCTTGCCCCCCAGCACACACCGTGTTCCTATAGGCATACAATATATGTACAAAATTGATATTAATTAAATAATTATTAAATTGTGATAACTATTAAAATGAAAATGATCGCTTAATTTTGGTTTAACTCAATCACTTTAATACTTGTTTGAGGTAATAATAAAATCACAATTATTTTTCTTTGTGCAAGCCTCAAGGGTGCCATATTTATATTTTCATTTTAATTGAAATGTTCAAAATTAGAAGAAAAAAAAATGTTGTGAATGAAAAGTTTCATTGAATACTAATAAGAAGCTTGTAAAAGCTTACATTATCATTGTGATAAGAATTATGAAACATGTGTTTTGAGCGTTGGGGAAATGTGGAATGTGACCTTTTATGTAAGAAATGCAAAGGCCAAAACACATATAAATGGAAATATAGTCTAATGTGCTTGGAATGTTTTTTTAATTAAAAAAAAGTTCTTGGAAGTTGCAAATTTGCTAGGTTTTTATATATTAATTTTATTTTTTCTCTATATGATAGTGACAAGTATTAACCATTTTAGGGTCGATTCACACTTGGTGATAATGCCAATGATAACTTCTTTTTTTCAATTTTTGTTCAAATACAACATGGATTTTGTTATAAGTAACGGATGTGGCATATTCACGTGGTAGGTTTAAAAAAATGTTATCACCAAATGATAGCATAAATGGTAAACTATTAACCAGGCTAGGAAAATCTTCAAAAAATGTACATTCCCGTGCCTAACATGGGTGGTAACCTATCACTAGTGAACCAAGGATGGAGGACTACTAAACATCTTTGAGCTTATCTCCACTATGTTTTTTCTCTAAAAAACATTTTTCTCCGCTTTAATTCATGTGCGTTATGGTGCATGTTGTCCAAACTTTTCATAATGTTTGAACAATGGAAAATGCAAATTTTTAATCATAGCAACAAGCATCTAAAAGGAGTGCATGTAGAGCTAAAAGAAAAAGGGGACACATAAGAGGAAAATTAGTTTAGACACCATTTCAACTAGCCTAATTAAAAGCAAAACATGCAATAACACTATGATCAAATGCAAGATCAGGGGCAATTGTAATGTTGTGAGTAATCACAACGCCAAGATGACGCACCCCCAAGCTCCTTGATGGATAAGGTGAAGATAGCAGAAGGAGAAGGAGTTGAGGCACGTTCCTTAGTTCGTAGCACTTCAGGGGTAGAAGGGCATGCTAGAATTCTAGGATGGGAATAGGAAGATTGATAAGCAAGTCACTCACTCACACAGACCTGCACAAACCAAACAATAAGTTGGTTAGTGCATAGCTGGAACACCTTTGGTGCACGGACGAACCACGGGCAAACATGAACTCACAAAATTCACCACGACGCAGACTTGGGGGAAGCCACCACCTTCCCCCTTATAGTATACTATGTGCCTGGCCATGGGGCCAGCACCCAAATGTCATTTTGTCCCGAGACTCCCAAGTAGGAATCTCGAAATTCCCAAAGTTGGGACTCCCGCAACTTCGAAGGCCCATAACTTTGTGTGGAGACCTCTGATTGAGGCAAGGTCTAAAGAAAAGTTATAGCCCTTGTCGAGAAATTTCCAATGGTATGTGACACACCACCTACACGTAAGGAAATCGGGGCAATTCCTGACTTTTAGTGGTCAAGAGTCAAATTGCCAATTTGACTTTCGGCCCTTCTTTTGGTCATAACTTGTGTTTTAAGTGTCCAAATGGTCATGCGAACCCATTTTACACATCTACGTTCCAAGATATTTTCAATGATATAAGGAAATTTTCAATCCAATGAGTTTTGACCCCTGCAATCACCCTCTAAAGATTTGGAAATCCATTGGGATTCCAATTCCCAAAGTGGGAGTTCATTTGGGAGTGTGAGGGTTCATTCCTTCACACTCTCTTACACTCCCAGGAGCATGAAATGTGACTCTTGAGCTCACTCTTGGCCCACACCTTCGCAAGTCCTTGCCTTGGTCTCGAACCCAAGGTTAAGGTTGCGACACAAGAGATGTTAAATCATTTCGACAACGACAAGGTAACTAGGAAAATTTAGAGGTTTGGTCTTTGATCTAATGTAAAAAAATGGAACACAATGTTTTAAAAACAATAATCGATCTTCACTCTCATATGTACTTATCACTCAAAATGGGATAAAATTACTAACAAATTATAGAAGATGACCAAATTAAAAATCTTTCGCAACAGAAAAAAATGAAAGGATAAATGGGGTGCTCCAAATTTTGATTACAAGAAAGTTTTTTATTACAGTAATCACCACACACCATTCTGGGAATTCATAATTGAAAAGCACAACCACCACCATCTTCCAAGGTAATTTAATACAGACTTCTACAATGTTATTCAAACATTCTAAGGAAAAAAAATGATTAACACACCAAGACACATGAGAGATGTTCGAGTCGATGGCAATGGAATTTACACACCACTAAATGGACAAGATATAGAGGATGGTTTCATAGTACTTTAGGCATTGATGATGTGGAAACTTTTGGGAAATGATTATGTGCCGATGATGAACTACAAGCAACAAATCCAAATGCTAGAATAAAAGGTTCTTAGGGGAAATTCATAAACCTAGACGATTTCTTGTGGTCCAATTAAAGAAATCAAGCGCATTACAACTTCATCAATATTGTGGACACTCCATCAAATGCACCTGTAATTGCAAGTCATCCAACAACCCCAATAACATTTGAAAGCACTAAGATCAAACGCAAGAGATCAAACATATTTTCCTTGATCATTGAAGTTACAAAAAATAACAACAAAT
>Ga0209611_10007879_pt1 | contig 16928 bp, 15 predicted proteins | sample S1TSphgellanicum_3_FD_187693 | JGI IMG/M metagenome (GOLD analysis project Ga0209611, IMG submission 187693) | Host-associated microbial communities from peat moss isolated from Minnesota, USA - S1T2_Fc - Sphagnum magellanicum MG (SPAdes) (version 2) | ecosystem: Host-associated > Plants > Peat...
TCCCAACTCGACCCTCTACCCCTTTCTAGAGTTGGAAGCCGGGAGCGTGCTACCAAGTTCAACTTTCCGCAACTTGACTTTGTGAAACCCTCAAGTGTGTTTCACCCCGTGACTTGGGAGCGCGTCATTTTTTTTCCTCACTTGGAAACTTGGTGGCCACCAAATCATTCCATGCTAAATTGCAAAAGACAATATGGTGCCATTAGATTACGTTTTTTTTATCCTTCTCTTGGAGATTTAGTGGCCATTAGATTGTTCGACACTGGATTACGACGGATGACCCGATGGCCACTACACATTTTGTCTTTTGCAACTTGTCTTATGCAACTAAAAAATGTCGCATGCAACTACACATGTCGCATGTAACTCCAAAATAGTTGCATGTGAGACAAAATAGTTGCATAAGATAAGTTGTAAAAGACAAAATTTCTAGTAGTGCTAGGTCTCCAAGCGAGAAAAAAAAAATTCGTAGTTTTACGAAGGACAATTTAATGACCACTAGGTCCCCAAGTGAAAAAAACATGATCTAATGGCCACTAAATCATCCTTCACAATTTAGTGAGGGACAACCTAATGGCCACCAAGTCATCCCTCACAATCTACATTTAAACACTATTTATTTTTTTACCTAAGTAGTAAGGAAATTGTCGCAACCCTAGCTTTGGGTCACAACCAAAGCAAAGGGGTTACAAGGTTACGGGCCAAAAGGAAGCCCAGGAGTCAAAGCAAAGAGGTCACAAGGGTGCGGGCCAAGAAGAAGCCCGGGAATCACATCACGTACTCTCGGGAGTGTAAAAAAGTGTGAAGGAGTATGAAGGAGTGAACCCTCACACTCCCAAGGCAACTCCCACTTTGGGAGATGAAGCCTTAGTGGACTCTTGAAACTTCAGAAAGCGATTTCAAGGGTCAAAACTCAATGGCTTGTGGCATTCTTTATAACATTAGAAAGTTCTTGAAATGTACATGTCTAAAATGGGCTCACGTTGCTCATTTAGACATCTGAAACACAAGTTATGGCCAAAAGAAGGGCCGGAAATCAAATTATCAGTTTGATTCTTGACCAAACAAAGTCGGGAATAGATCCAATTTACTTAGCTACAGAGGGTGTGGGACATACCATTGGAAAGCTCTTGACAAGAGCTACAACTTTGCTTTAGACCGCATCTCGATCCGAGGTTTGCTCGCAAAGTTATGGGGCCCCAAAGTTACGAGAGTCCTAACTGGCGCAATTTCGGGACTCCCACTCGGGAATCCCGGGAGAGAAAAGTCGTTTGGATGTGGGCTTCGTGGCTAGCCACATAATATACTATAAGGGGGAAGGTGGTGCCTTCCCCCAAGTTTGGGCCATGGTGAGTCTAATGTGTCCGTGTTGCTCGTGGCTCTTCCTAACACCACAGGTGCTCCAATTATGCACTGACCACCTTGTGTGGGTTGTGTGTAGGCCCGTGTGAGTGAGTGAAGCTTGTCAACTCTTCCTAGTCCCATTCCGGAGCTCTAACACGCCCCTCTACCCCTCAAAGTGTTGTGAGCTAAGGAGTGTGCCTCGACTCTTCCCTCTTCCGATGTCTTCTACTTGGATTCACATTTGAGTCCTTCAAGGAGTTGGGAGTGCATCAAAAATTCTTATGCCCAACCTAATTTTCCTCTTTTTAAATATATTATTCTCTTTTAGAAAAAGAGACCCAAATCTAATGTAAAAAATAAAATAAATGCAACCATTTGATTCTTTCTTCCTTGAAGAGGGGAGATGTCGTAACCCCACTTTGAGGGAAGTTTGAGGTCGTCACTCACACTCCCAAAAATGGGACTTGGGAGTCCTCCGGGACTACTGAAAACTCAGAGCAAGATTACAGGGGACAAAACACCTTGTATTGAGGCGTTCTTTATACCGTTGGCAAGGTCTTGAAGTGTAAATGTCCAAAATGGCCTCGCATGAGCCATTTAGACATCTGCAGCACAAGTTATGGTCGAAAGAAGGGTCGGGAATCAAACTGGCAATTTGACTCCCGACCACTAAAAGTCAGGAATCGACCCGATTCCGGTGCATGAAAGTGAAGTGCGACACACCGTTGAAAAGCTCTCGAGGAGACCTACAACTTTGCTTCAGACCTTGTCCCAATCTGAGTTTGGGGTGAGAAGTTATGAACGCCCAAAGTCCCGGGAGTCCAAACCGGGACAGTTTTGAAACTCCACTTTGGGAGTGCCAGGAAAAAGAGCCATTTGGATGCAAGTGCGGCGGAGAGCTACAGAGAATACTATATGGGGGAAGGTGGTGGCTTCCCCCGAATCTGGGCCGTGGTGAGTCAAGGGAGTCCAAGGTTGTTTGTGGCTTGTCCCAACACCAAAAGGGTGCAGAATGAGTTTTAACCAACTTGTGGTTGGTTTTGGATTCAAGATCGAATAACTAAGTAGCTTGTCCCTCTTCCTAGTATAATCCCGGAGCTTTCAGCACGCCCCTCTTACCCCTTTTAATGGTGGAAGCTGGGAGCATGCCCCGAGTCCTTCACATTTCCGCAACTTGAGAGAGTTAACCCCAACTTGGGGCTAACTTGGGACTTGGGAATGCGTTAGGAGAACTGGGCAGCCACATAATTTTCTTTACTAAAATGATCTATAAAAAATAAAACTACATTGAAATGATTTTTTTATTCGAATTTTCTAATGAACAAAAATCTATGTTTTATTACATACTAAACGTAGAATAGTATGTTGCTACTAAAAATGAAAAAAATGTTTTTATATAGTTTAATGGAAAAAAGATTTTGGTAAAGAATATGGGATAAAAAGTTTTAAATGTGTTTGTTCAAAGAAGAACATATTTAATTCTAATATGGATAATAAACAACGATGTGAAAAACCTTTGTAAATAAAGTTTAATAATTTTCTCCACATTAATCAATTGCCTTTGAACATTGAAAATATTGTAACCCCTTTCTTGATGCATTTAATGTCACAAAAATAACTAGAATTGGTTTTTAAATGAGCAAAATATGGCTTATGGAAGTGAAAGAGGTGAGAATGTAAGCTTTAAGCATAATAAAATTAGTTTTTGTTTATATATATATATATATATATATATATATATATATATGTTGATCTAATGTTTTTGCATGTCAAAGACCATTTGTAGATCTTTAAATTTCACTCGCATAACTTTTTAAATCATTCAAAATCAATAACAAACAAAAGAGATATATGATTTGAAAGAAGGGGTATAATGTTTTTTTTTTGCTTAAATGACCTTTCTTCTTAATATTTCTTTTGTTGTTATTGATCTTTTATTTTCTTCTTTGTCTTTTTTTTAGATATTAATTATCTAAATTATTATGTTTCCACAACATCTTTTATTATGCACTTCTTATGCATTTCATTCTTTTTGTTTACATATTATGTGTATGTGTGTGCATGGTTTTTAAAAAAATTTGATTTACCTTTTTTTCACATTTCCCTATGTTTATGTTCATCTTCATTTACCTTTTTGTTTGAACATATTATATTTTCCCAAGTGATTGAAGTGTTGTCCATATTTAGTCTTGTTGTGCTTCCATTTCAAAAAGTATGTGAAAATTGTCATGTAACAAATGTCACCATTTCCCTAGTAGGTGGCGTTTATTGTAACACTCGTCGTTCAAAATCAATAGTTCAAAAATTAGGCTTTCTTCGTGGTTCCATTGCGACCAATGATGAACCTATGTTATTAGTTATTAAGGGCAAATGGCTGGAAACAATTGTGCATATGACAAAATCTGAATTCTTGGATTAGCCTCGTCTAAAACAAGTTCAACTCTTCATTTCAATTCACATACATGGTAAGTTTCGCTTGTCAACCCCATTTGCCCTTGTTGGCTTTCAAGAAAACATCCAACAATTTATCCCCTAAACAAAAATTAGTTTGAAAAGCAAAGCCTTTGTTGTTCCTTCGACAATTATTCCTAATGATAATGTCCAACGGAGTGTGAAACACAAGCTTGATTTTATTGAATCAAAATCAAATTTTAAACAAAAACCTTTTTAGACATTACAGTTGTTGATAAATTTTATGTGACATTTATATAGTTACTTTAGTATACGAATAATCTAAAGATGTGGAAACTCTTTATATCAAAATATTGGTTTAAATAGCCCATATTATATAATCATTTTCATAAAAAATTTCTAAAGGAAAAGAAAAGTTTTCATACATTAATTATTGTCAAGTGTCAAAAACAATTTTAAATGCAACATTTTATATGTGAAACATTTTTTTAATAAAAGAAATTTTTCAATGAAAACAACTTTTCAATGGAAATAGTTTTTTCAATGAAAGAAAATTTTCAATGCAAGGATTTTTTTTAATGAAAGTAGTTTTTCAATGCAATTAACTTTTTTAATGAATTTTATTTTTCAATTTAAATAGTTTTTCCAATGAAAACAATTTTTCAATTAAAGTAGTTTTTCAATGCAATCAATTTTTTTTTTGAAATTAGATTTTCAATGCAAATGATTTTCCAATATAAATAGTTTTTCAATGTAAATAATTTTTTAATGCAAGCAATTTTTCAATGAAAACGATTTTTTAATACATGAAATGTTTTATACAATTTTTTCCTAATTCAAATTTTTTCAATGCTATCAATTTTTCAATTCAAACAAGTTTTCCATTTAAATAATTTTCCAATATAAAGAGTTTTTAAATGCAAGGAATTTTCCCAAAAAAATAAAGTAAATAGTCTTGAATGAATCATCAATTTTATCTTTTTTGAATGTGTGTATGTTGGAACCATGCTTTAATTTATATAGATTTTCATTAAATTGAATTTAATAATAATGGAAACACTTTCATTAAATCTTGTCCATTTATCATTTGAACATGTATTACATTCATATGGCCTTCATTTAGTTTCAACATAAAAATATGAAATAGGCAATTTTTTATTTATTTTATATCTTATTTATTGGATAATCATTTATCATATTTGAATTGAAACAAAGTAACACAACACATTTAAATCAATGTTTATTATTGTATACAAAAAAAACTCAACAATGTTTTATTTGAGAATTAAATCCAAGTTTTTTGTTTGATTTACATCAAGGCATGGTCATATATGAACATCAATATGTGACAAAAATAACATTAAGTGCTAGTATGGGAAGTTTGTGGGGATATTTCACTACAATATTTTGGATAATTGAATATCTACGAAGGCCAATTTACATTTGGAATAAAGTATCAAAACACATTATGTTTCAATGTGGCATGAATTTTTAATCTATCCCCTACAATCTATTTAACGTATAGTTCTCAACATTTTGAACCAATTCAATATGTTAATGGTCTATCTAGGTCTTCAACTATTTTTAAAGTTAACGATTCTAAAATTAACATTGATTTAAATGATTTTCCATCTTTTTTAGAATCAATGATGCAACAACCTTTTATTCAATTATCGCAATTAACTACACGTTTTTATTGAAATGAAAGCTCTGATTTTGCATTAATGGATATTTTGAAAAATATTTGGGATTCACCATTGGAGTATGTTGTTTCATTGTTTAACATTTCTTGTAATACAAATCTTACTAAAAAAAAATTAGAAATGGTATTCAATACTTACAACTTTTTTTGAAAACAACACAAATCTTCGTGCCAATGAGATTTTGTTTAATCCTTTCACTTTAGTTCCCCTTATCAAGTTTTAAGAAATCCAAAAATTCAAATGGAACACTCCCATTTAATTATTGAGCCTAATGTAACACAACATATGTATATATAATTTTAATTAATTAATTTTTTGTTCGAGCATTTATTACAACAATATTTTTGAATTATTAAAGGTTTGTCCAAATCTAACTTATTACGCAAAAACATTTAAATTCATCAACATGTTTCCAAATATTAAAATAACAAGATCACAAATTATGAATCACATGAAATATATATATAAATCACAAAAATATTTCATAAATGACAAAGTTCAGTCATCATATGTTCAATGCACTTTAAAAGAAATTAAAGAACCAATTCTCACACAACAACTTCTTGCAAAACATGATGTTCAATCAAATAAAATGGAACATAATATTAATATACAGGAAATTACACATAATTTAATATACATTGACATTTATAATAAAAAAATCTAAGATGTTCCCATAATTCCATGTTGTAGTTATGAAAGGTTATATATTTTGAAACAACTTAAATGTTTTTTAAATCAATTGTCAACACAACTTTCTATATATTTTCAAATTCAAATGAAACTTAGTTCAATATCATACATATGTACAAGTTGTTTATGTAATATTAGTGAAAATAAAACACCTTTACATCAAATATTAAATAAAAAATTCATAAACAAAATTATTCCATTAGTTAAAAAATTAACACAATTATAAGAACATCTTATTTCAAAACGTCTTGTTTTTTTTTAAATTTATAAATTCTAAAGGTATGGTTGATATAAGATGCATGGTAGTGTTATTAATGTCCCTGCAAATGTGGGTCAAACTCAATCAATACTATCACATTTACCACATGATGGTGCAATAATAGGTGTGCTTTTAAAAAGACATCTTGAATACAAATTACCTCGTATGTCAAAAAATGTTCATCTAAATATGGTGATGGTGGGTGAATGCACATTAAGGTGACTCATTTTTTGTGTCATGATGTCATTTTTGTAGAATGCCTTTTCTTTAGACACCTATAATGAATAATAAAATTAATAAAATTGAAAATTGATTATACATTAACAACTTGATTATGAAAATATTTATGCAATTATTTTTCAATAAAAGTACACTCAGTTTTCACAATGGACTTTTGAAGTACAAAAATGTGGACTAGTCAATAAACTAGATTGGTAAAAAATAATGAAATAATAAAATTTTATGTGAATTTTTTCCTTCAAAAATCATAATCAAATTTTAATTAGTGACTTTTGAATGGTCAAAATTGAGCCATATTTTCATAAGTCCCTAACATAGTTTTTTTTTTTTTTTTTTTCAATTTTTTTTTCCCCCCCTAGAGGTGTATATATTTGGAATATGTAGGTGGGCTTTTATTAATATGGAATTATTTTCTTTGGTACATGGACTTTATTACCATTCAACCCATGGTACCAGAAAAAATTAAAAAATTTAACAATGTAAAATGGATTTTTGAATTTTTTTTTTTTCAAAAAGTGAGCCACTTTAGCATTCACTTTAATCATTTTACAAGATTTAATTGAAACCCCATTATACAAATATTTGAATGTTAACATTCATCATCAATGGGCAAGTTTGTTTACATTGCATATGAATTCAAAATCTCAACTTCCTACTTATAATAATGCATCATTTCATAATTATGATTATAATAATGAAAAAATACATTGTACACCAATAGATTCAATGATACATAATTTTTTCGATGCTCCAAAAATAATGGATTATGAAAGTATTATATATTCTATTGCCCCAAGTCAAAACTTTCACCCTTTAGGGTTATTTAAAAATAAACATTCAAAATAATTAAATTTTCCAACATTATTTTATGGGTAACTTTGACAATTTTTTGAAGGTTTTTCATATCAACAAATAACTCAATGGGAATTACTTTATAAATCTAAAGATTTTTCAACAAATATTTTAAACCTTTTGTTTTAAGTTAAAATTTTCCATCCAAAAAGTCATAGGTTTTGGTTGGGTGCAAATACGAAAAGGAAAACTATGTGGTAGAACTTTAAAAACTTATCAAATGCAAAATAAACCAAATTTAGATAATATCTTCAAATCATATTTAGGTTATTATGATTTGGAAGGTTTGTGTAATTCACTTGATTATTTTGAAAGGTTGCAAAAAGATTTATTTGCAATGATTCAACAACTTATTCCTCTAGCATTCTTTGTCACTTTTACATTTGTTGAAAGATTATGGGATCCTCTCATTAAGGCTTTACACACATTACATGCTTCAAGATTAAATCTCCAAAATAAAATAAAATACCTCCAATTTGTTCATATATCAAAATTAATATGAATTGACCCTATCACATGTGCAAAATATTACAATCATAAAACATCTTGTTTTCACAAATTTATCACAAAAGATCATTATCTTTTTGGGTATTTTTTGAGTTTTTTTTTTGTCAATGAATTCCAAATTCATGGGAACAAACATGAACATGGACTTTTATAGATAAAAAATGCACCTATGTAAGGAATGCACACAAATGAAAAAATTGAAAAGTTTGTAGACATGTATATTTCTTATGATGTATAATTGTTACCAAACCCATTAGAAAATGCAAAACAACATTAACACACATGTACATGTAAGAACAAAACCATTTTGTTTGTAGATTTCATTACCCATTGCTTCCTATGCATGAAATAAAAAATTTAGATCCTTTTCAAATAAATGGAAATTATCCATTTTCACAACAATACTTCCAAACACAAGAAAAGAAAATATTTCAATCCTTAAAACATTTAAAATAAAATGACGATATATCATTTTTTGAAGATTTAAATTCTTTAAACCTTGATGAAAGTACATATATATTAAGTTTGAAAAGTAAATGAACAAAGCTGCACATTTTCTTAAACTGAATTCCTAAAAACATAAAAAATAATGCATTTAGTATACACGTTGTTCATTTGTGATTTGCAAATACATATATTCAATTTATCTTGGACCCATATGAAAATGCAACATATTGCACATCATATATGACAAAAATAGATAAATCAATAACATTAGAACTACATTCAATCATAAAAAATGCATTGCAAATAATATAAATGCAAATACAAAAATTCAAAATTTAGGTAATATTTTTCTTAATGTTTAATAAATGGTTGCTCAACTTGTTGCTTACCTTGGGTTTTTATTACCATTATATCATTCATTTTGAACATTTCAATTCATAAATATTTGTCCTTTTGAAGTACATGTTTTTATGTTAAAATCACAAGTTACATTAAATGAATTGGAACCAAATTCAACTGATATAATGTGTTCACTAATCATAGACAAATATATTAATCGTCTTAATCAATATGAATAATTGTCATTAGCAAAGTTTAGTTCTTTTATAATATTAAAAAAAATTCAAAACATCACAAACCCTAAATTATTAGGTTTGTAAATTATAATAAATATAAAGATATTGAAAATTACTTGAGAGAAAAACTTTTATTGTATTCACCATTTCAAAATTCAAAAAATTCCCAACTTGGAACTAATGTAATTTAGCATGATGCATATTGTCAATTACATGATGACATTTTTAGAATTAAATCTATTTTCAACTACCAAATGCCATATCCAAACACAAAAGAAATGGATGATTCAATAGATTCAAAATTAAAACCATTACGTTCAACTAACATTTGGATTGACGATATAGATAATGAAATAAATAATCCACATCCTACAATTTCTAAATTAAAAAAAATCAATATTGAACACTATGATTTATAATTTGACTTTGTTATTCAATCATGTAATGGATCAAACCAAAAATCACAATTTAAAAAAAATAAAAATTTCACAAAATCATCATATTCCATGATGATGGAAGAATTTGAATATTATGGTTTATTTAAACAACTAAATGAAAAACAAAAATCAATATTTGATGATGTTACACATATAAAACAATTATAACTTGATGCATTTACATGTTTATTTTTGACAAGGGGTCCTAGGATTGGAAAAAAAATTTACATTGAAATTCATAATTCAAGGATTATTACGATTATACAACAGAGACATATTTTCTGACTTAACAAAAATCAAAGCTTTATTTATGGCGTTAATAAGTACAATTGGTTTCAATATTAACGATTTAACAATACATTCAACATTGAACATACTTGTTCAACAATCTTTAGTTAGTTTACCAAACTTATCATCAAATTCATTAAATAGGCTTACATGTGGATATGAATAATTACAATTTGTTGTGATAAATGAAATATCACTTGTTGGTGTTAAAATGTTTAATGTTATAGATAATAGGTTAAGATCCATAAAACACATTCAAAAAAACTTTTTTGGTGGTGTTGATGTTATCATAACAAGTGATTTCTATCAAACACCCCCTACGAAAGATAGTTTGATCTTTCAAAATATCAAAAATAATATTAATGCACTAACACCAAATTTTTGGCAAACACATGTCCAATGTTATGAACTAAATAAAGTTATGCGACAATTTTTTAAAAAACTTTAAACAAAATTGGTACTACAATAGAAAATACAAAATATATTAAATTTATAAATTCAAATTGTAATCGACAACCACCCAATGATTTTATTACTCTATATTTATTTTATACAAATAAACTAGTGCAAAAACACAATGAAAAAGTGTTCACTAACACATTAGGTCCCACATTTATTTTCAAAGGAATGGACATCAACCATTAATCATACCCACCATCTTACAAACTTTCAAACGATCCAAGTAAAACTACAGGTTTGCATTTTACAATTAATATAAAAAAAAAGATGTCGATTGAATTATGTGCTAATAATTATGCAACATCTAATGGTTTTGTGAATGGAGTTGATGGCATTTTAAAGCATCAACAACATATTGTGAAAAAACCATTATATGGATAATTTTTTAAAATTTTAAAATTTGAACAATAACAAAAAAAATAAAAATCATTATTACAATAACAACATTGATTCAAAATGGACACCAATTGAACCTATCATCAAAGATATAAGACTTGGTAAATCCCAATCATTTATCATAATAAGAATTTAATTTCCAATTCAACTTGAAGTAATAAGTGTCGTAACGCTAGCCTTGGGCTCGCAACCAAAGCAAGGGCTTGCAAGGTTGCGGGCCAAGAAGGAAGCTGGGAATGAAGGAAAGTGTGAGGGAATGAACCTTCACACTCCCAAAGGAGTTTCCATTTTGGGACTTGGAGTCCCAGTGGACTTCCGAATGTTCAGAGAGTGGTTGCAAGGGTCAAAACCTAATGGCTTGAGGAGTTCTTCATACCATTGGAAAACTATTGAAACTTAGATGTCAAAAATGGGCTTGCATCACCCATTTGGATATCTGAAACACAAGTTATGGTGAAAAGAAGGGTTGGGAGTTGACTCTCGACCTTAAAAATCAGGAATCACCCCAATTTCCTTGTGTGCAGGTGGTGTGCGACATATCGTTGGAAAGCTCTCGACAAGGGCTACAACTTTGTTTTAAACTTCATCTCAATCGGAGGTCTACACACAAAGGTATGGGGCCCCAAAGTCAGGGGAATCCCAACTTTGGTAATTTTGGGATTCCCATTTGGGAGTCTTGAGACAAAAAGCCATTTGGATGTGGGCTTCGTGGAGAGGCATAAAGTATACTATAAAGGGGAAAGTGGTGGCTTCCCCCAAGTCTGGGCCGTGGTGAGTCTTGTGAGTCCGAGTTTGCCTGTGGTTCGTCCTAACACCAGAAGTGCTCCAATTATGCACTAACCGCTTTGTGTTGGTTTTGTGTAGGTCCGTGCGAATAGTTGATGCTTTTCACTATTCTTAGTCCCATCCCAGAGCTCCGGCACGCCTTTCTACCCCTCAAAATGTTACGAGCCAGGGAGTGTGCCCTGATTCCTTGTTTTTCCGTTGTCTTCAGTTTGGACTCACATTTGAATCATTAAGGAGCTTGGGGGTGTGTTAATAAAAACCATTCATTATTCCTAGGGATTATCATTAAATGAATTGGTTTTGATCCCAGTTACGTTAAAAAAACATGGGTTAACATATATAGCATTATCCTGCATTTGAACAAAAGAAAAATTATTTTTGTTAGCTCCTTTCCAACACAATTTTTTTTATGTGAATCCAAAAGTACATGTAGGAATGAATAGATTGAAAACAATTGCAATTTGGATACCATTAATTCCTCAATTTAAAAACTTACATAATTCTCATGTAATTATCCAAGCTTTGAATACAACTTCTTTACACCAACATTATGAGGACATCAATCATGATCATAACCTTCAAATGTTTCATATCTTATGTCTTATAGAAACAAGAATACACCATGCATCAACATATGTGTACAAATTTATAAATTCATTGTAATATTCATATATTTCAATCCATGGTGGTCATGGGTTAATGATGAAATATGACATACACATGCATTTAGATTTTTTCAATACGATAACTAATGATGGTTCAAGATATATAACATCAACTTTTAATACTAACCACGAAAAGCAATATATATTATATGTGTGTATAAACCTCATTCATGTTCAATTTTTACATTCCTAAACAATTTTCAAACTATAATTCAATAATCTCTTGAACAATGTCCAATCATCATTATGGGAGGTTTTAATGTTGACATTTTGAAAGATAATAACCAACCAAAGAAAAGAATTATTATATTTCATGGATAAATTCCAATTAAAATCACAATTTAGTGAAAGCACTATAAAAAGATGAATCTCAATTAGACCATATATGGGCAAATGTCCTTGGAAATGAATGTAAATTTGGTGTAACATAAGCATATTTGTTAGATTTTCACAAATTGATTTATATTGCATTCAAATTACTGAACATACCACCAATGTATAACAAAAAACCACTAATGTTTCCATTTATTTAAAGTGTAACATTTATGAAAATATGCATGTAAATGTTGCATTTTCCACCTAAGTAATTACTTCCAAAATGATGGCACCTAGTGGCTTACATTTGCATTTTCATATTTTTTCTCATGGACCATGTGCAAAAAAAATCATAAACATCAATACCAAAACAATTTTTTTTTGGATTGATTGTTCTATCCACATGTACACCCATCAAACATCATAACAACACACCTTTCATAAAAAACCCAAGCCCAAAATGTGACAAAAACAAATATAAGAAAAGTCAAATTCTCAAACTTCAAAATGAAAATGAGACAAAAAATAAAAGTCTTTCCATTTAAATTATATCCATTCAATATTGATGTTTATTTCAAACATTGAAATACCTCATGCACATTGCTCAAAATTGTCTACATTATCCAAGTTTGAAAAACTTGGATTTTCTTAAAGAATATAATTAATCACAACTTGATATTCATTTGTATAGTTAAAGAAAGGACAATGGAACTATGGTTTCAATTTCTAAACATGTATAGTGAATTCTAAGATGGTTAGAAAATTTTTTTTAAAAGTGCAAATGTGGAACAAAAAAAAAATGATCTTTCATAAAGCCAACAAACTTTCATCCGATATAACTTTGAATTCATAGTTAAACATTAAATGTAATACCTTGTTTTCAAGATAGGGCCTCTCATGGCAAAGCTGCTTGTTGTTTGAGGAGCATCCAAAGGGTCATCATGCTCGTTATTGAGAGCCATGACACTCACTGATGTCCCTTCTAGCAACTATGATTTCATGGATGATCTTTATTCCATGAAAGGTATTTTTTTCATTCATGAAGTTGTGTCCATGTTCATCAACAGAACTTCATCCATTCATTCATTGAAAACTGGCGATGTGGAGCTGGGACTGGGCTACCGGCCTGTGCTAGGGCCCCATTTTTTCGTTGCCCCCACCCTGGGGTTTTACACTAAATTTGAGGTGACCTGGATGTCCACACATTTGTAAATCTCTCTTTGAAATTTCGTAGTATATGTGGAGGGTGCATTATAACGCGTAATATTCTCTCTGCTGTCCCAGCGAAAGTGTGGGGATTCTGATTTTCACAGTGGGATTTACTAAAAATGTATAATCCCCCCACACTGATTTATGCATTGTTTTTTATGGGGTGTAAAGCCCCTAGGCAAGGGCATTACTGAAATCACGCTTGCACTCAACTCTGGCCTCAAGTGCCTTTATTTTGGTCATGCCCTCACCCTCAGTCTTTACCCTACATAAATTGAACAGACATTCCAAAACTTGGGATTGAAAATGGTTCAAAGGAAACCCAATCTGCATTCAGGCTTTCCAGAATCAGCCATTCTTTTTACTGGCAAAATTTTGTCAAAAAGTGAGATTAAAAATTAAAAATTTGAAAACGATTTTGGAAATTCTCAGTCGCCAGAATTGAGGGGGGAAAAAAGTAAAAAATGTTAGATTTGTGTATTTGGCTTTCATCATGTAGCCAAAAATATAGAAAGAACATTAAGTATTTGTATTTTATTTCTGATTTACAGTCAGATTTGGCTAAATCTTCTTAGGTATGATTGTCACTTCTTCTACATCTTCCTCCAGATGATCATCACTTTGGCTACAAACGAAAATTCTCAAAAGAAAAAAAAAAACAGCACTTGCCAAGATTTGTCTGAGCTAAATGTGAAGAGAACTAGATTCACTTGACAAGCTTCTACACTGTAAACTCAATCCAAGATGTGGAATGTCTCAAACCCAAGGTGGTGGAACAATGGTGTTTGCCTTATGGGATGACACAAGGAGTTGAAAATACTCATGGATTGCACGCTTCTATTGGGTCCAGTACGTCTAGGGCAAGGCCCTCCAGTGAGGACATTCCCAAATGCCTAGTCCTAATCCCCTCATCAAGAATGCCCTGACCCTAGGGTCCAGCCCATTATAAAGTACAAGGGGGAATATTATGATGAGCCTAAACATCCATAGATCATGAGGTGGTTGGTGTCAGAGACACCTTATGCTTACAAATGGCCTCTTACACCTACAATTTGTAATTTAGCAGATTTGTAGGTATGGGGTGCCTCCTCATCCATCACTTGAAGAAGATTTCTAATTTATTTGAAGAACACCTTATATATCTGAATATCTCTCCTAGAAAAAGGAGGACAGATCTTATGCCTACTCCCCAGCCCCCTTCTCACTCTTAAGGAGAAGGATCTTATGCTTATATGCCTATGCCTTAACATTTAGAGGGATCCTACACCATCCCACTCTTAGACCAGAATGGGTCGCCTCATCCCTAGTTCTCCTACCCATACTATCCCAGGTCAAAAACTGACACCCCTATGTTATAGGAGACACCTTCCTTTTTCTCTCTTGCCCTTCTGATGTGCCATTTATCTCCAAAGTTTATTTATTTTAAAAATTGAGCTTGAAAATGGAGAATTGTTTTGAAGCACCTCAAGTTTTGGTATCTGCCCATACTATGAAAAGTCCAGTTTTGCCAGTTTTGAAGGTGGAGTTGGCAGGGTTCTGGGAAGCGCTGAGTCTCAACAACATGCGCTGGAACAGTAAAAATAGCTTGCTTTTTGTTTTGCTTGGGTGTAAATGACTATTGAATGTGCAACTTTGACTGCTCATTTCTACCTCATCTCCAGTCCAAATGTTGAATTTCTTTTTTCACCAATCTTGTATGCTCACCTTCCATTTACTATAAAAGTTTAAGATCCCTGAACTATGATAGTTAAATCTAATACTCCAACGACGCCAAATTTTTGAAAGCTCCCTGTATCTCATAGAATTGCACTTTCAACAGTGAGGATTTTCATTTCTTGCCCAAATTATGCACTTTTACTGCCAAAAGATTCAGATTGAAATCCCCTAAAACTGCACTGACTCAAAAACTTTAAAATGTGGCAAAATTCCGGATATTTCGAGGTTATATGGTTGCAATTCCCTCCTGTCACTTGGCATTGGTTTGGTGAAATGTCAATTAGGGGTTAAGGATTAGCAATAAGAACCGCCCCCCTTCTACACCCTGCTATCTGTGTATTTATGTTATGATATTGTTTGCCTCGTGGTTTAGGATGGGTAAAGCCCAGGGGTGTGGGACATTCCCAAAATGGGAGTGAAGGATGGATGGTAAGCAGTCAGGAAACAATTTTCTGTTGGATTTCAGTTCACTAGTTAACCATGATGGTTAGTTCAGTTGATTTTTTAAATTACCTATTTACTAACAACTCACAAGCAGGTTGTTCGTCAGTAGGTAGTAAGAACAGCCCTTACCTATGTATAAACCATCTACTTGCCTAGTAATTACCTATTTTCCTATATACGAGACCTATTTCTTTCAAAATTGGTTACCAAGGTGAAACCAGATATTAACTCAGTTGAGGCTCATCCACAACTGAGTAATAAAGGGCATCCAGTGGATGGTGCACTGGTCGGTGCCGGATCACTGTCGCCCCCAAAATGCAGGGCAGGACTCAAACTTATCCTAGGCCCCCTACTTTGGCTGAGGTGCCTTCCAAAGTCCGTGGGAAATTTCTCGGAGTACTTCCATTCTCCTGGTGCTTTAAGTGCGCTGGTTGTCGGTAAGGTGGAGACGAGAACAGGTTTACGCGAAGAAGAAATCTGCGCCCAAAAGGATTCAGAGAGGCTGGTCACACACACTGGGGCAGTTTGGGAAGAGTAGACATAGTTCAAATTGGGGAGTGTAGATCGTTCTGGTACCTTGCAGCAACAGGAACATTTGAGTTGGAATCGTGTGGATGCGAGTGTTGTAGAGTGTGAAATCGATCGATTGTGCTCTCTCAATCCACCATGACGTCGTGGTTTGCTTGGGTAGGGTCCGTTTTGACGGCTTGTTCCAGTTCGGAGATCATCTCTACTTTGGAGATCTCTAATTCGGGGATCATCTCCACTTCGGAGATCTCCAGTTCCGAGATCATCTCTACTTCCAAGTTCTCTAGTTCGGAGAGTATGTTTGAGGATTGCCAAGAGGTGGCGAGGAAATTAGGTTTGCAATGTGAACATGTCAAGTTCAACAAATCCTTGTGCAAACTCCTTGCAACCACATACTCAAGCTCCCTCCACAACTTCCTTCCTTTGAGCGGCCCTGTGTATGAAAAAGTTGTGGCGGAACTGAGGCGTGTTATGCTTTGTGGCGAGACTTTGGTGGAGCAGTGTAAAGACGAGAACTGGTGGAGGTCGGTGATCAACTCAGCCGATTCCGCGTCGATGGGGAAGCGAGTCCTCCTCCACCTGAATGAGTTTCGTTTTTACGTCGAGATTTTGAGGCTGGTTGCTGAAAGCGCTGTAGCGCCAGACGGCATCTT
>Ga0209611_10007882_pt1 | contig 16923 bp, 13 predicted proteins | sample S1TSphgellanicum_3_FD_187693 | JGI IMG/M metagenome (GOLD analysis project Ga0209611, IMG submission 187693) | Host-associated microbial communities from peat moss isolated from Minnesota, USA - S1T2_Fc - Sphagnum magellanicum MG (SPAdes) (version 2) | ecosystem: Host-associated > Plants > Peat...
ATGGTATGTATATATATTTGATATTGCAATCGATATAAGGTTGCTATTACCAAAGGTCTCTACTAGATTCATACTAGTTGAAAGCTAATATTACTTCAAGTCATACAAGCCTCGGAGGCTCCTTGCTACTAATATGCACCTTGGTGTTCATACTCCATGTATGAAAGTTTAATGGGTTCAACAAAATGAAGGTGTGATGTTCATAGTGATAATGTCCAAGGATGGGTTTATCTTTTCATTTGTGAGAAGCTCTTGAGGTAAAAATTATAAGGAGTCATTTTAGTGGTAACCAATGTTGTTTTACATGTTTACAAGTTTCATAAATTAAAAGAATGTTAAAACTAAATTTATACAACTTTTTTTAAATATATTAATTTAGCATTTGAATACATTTGAAAAAATCCAATAAATACATAATAACTTTTGGCACGTTTTAAAATTTGTAACTAGTGATTTTTGTGCTCGAAAAACATTGTGACACAATGTTTAAGCATTCATGTTTAAATATCATTGTTCAACACTGTTTTAGGAATTTTTGACTAATCTAATGATACCACATTAGCCATCAAGACTAATCACAACCGACTTAGGAAGTGCTAGTGGCTCCTATTACCCCATTCTTATTGATTGTAAATGAATAAGAAGTTTTAGCATTTGAAAACATGAAAGAAAAGTTTGCAAATATTGAGGATTAGTGTTGAAAGTCAATATATTGTTCATTTTCATAGTTGATAATAAAAATTGCTATTCCTAATAAAATCTATTTCAGAAATTAAGCCCTTGTATAAGAAATGTAATTAATTGAAATTGGATTGAAGTTTGATTCCTAAGAGAAATGTTTTTTTTCTAGAACAATTCTAGAAAGGTTTTCCCTTTGAATTAGAGTAGCACATACCACCATTTACTTTTTATGATCTATGTGAATATTAATATTTATTTTCACATTAAGAAAACTTATTTGTATATCAAATAAGGATAATGCATTCATGTTCTCAAAATGAATTACATGTTTGTATAACAAATGAAGATATTATAAACAACCTTGCCATGTTAAATTAGAGGTTTTTGGAAAAAAAATGGTATTGCGAATGCCCTTGCCATCTTAAATATTAGAGTTTATAAAACAAGTGAGGTTTTTGTTTTACAATCAATGAATTTAGAAACCAACTTTCCAATTGGGCTGTCTAGTTGCTTTGATCACGTAGTTTAAGTGAAGGCTAGGATTTGACTTAAGAGTACAGCATGGTGGATGTAAGATGTGGGTGCTACATTAAGGGTAGTGGCACTCCATCGCATGAGGTGAAATAGACATGTTGTCATGTGTTATGAAATTAGCTGAAAGACATAATTTTGAAAAAAGAAAATTTCTAAGGATGGTGAAATAGACATGCTGTAGTGTGTTTTGTAATTAACTCAAAGATATTTTGAGACAAAATAATATTTCTAAGGATGGTGAAATCAACATGTTGTAGTGTGTTATGTAATTAGCTGAAAGATATTTTGCAACAAAAGATTATTTCTAAGGATGATAAAATAGTCCCATCATGCATGGTTGCCTAAATGGTCTCCATGATTTGCTACAAGCTCACAAAAAAACATGGATCCAGCCACAGAAGGAGGGTTTTGTGTAGTGTATTTTTCTGGAACTATGCTATTGCTTTTAGATATCTAAGTGACACCTTAAACCTGGCACTTTCTGAAGAATGTAATTAATTAAAAAGAGATTGCATAACTTTCTCACAACAGTAAAGTTATCCATAAAGTCAGGCGATTAGGGGGCGAGAACGGCCAGTTTCGGCATAATAAGGGCATCAAACACCTAACTGGGAATGCAAATTTTACAAAACGAAATAATGGGGACCCAAGCTAGTTTTTCCACCAATTAAAAACATTTTTCTAAGCGCCTCCGCTGCTGCTACATATATTCCCATTGCTCCTACCTGTACAAATACTATAATTACTCTCAAACGTTGTGCATTAAAGGCTGGTTTTAGCATTTCATACTGAGATTTAATAAAATTTTCTTACTTTGCGGATACCATTGAAAGAGGGGATAGGGGGGTGAAAACAGAGGGGATAGGCGACTTTACAGAGAAGTCTATTGGAGACCAGGTTTTGCTTCCTGCACACCCCTTCACTGATCAATTTATGGTCCTGCAGGTTGTGTTTGTCCCACAGAAAAAATAATGAATGGAAACTTAGAAATATAAAGAATTCATGGGAATCACTCCACTCAAAACTCTCCTGCATGGTGGTGATATAGTTTTATTATTCTCACAAAATGTCTTCCTGCTGAGGGTCCAGACAATTAAATTTTTTTCACATACCTAAAAATAATAAATATTTTGAGAGTTTTAATGTATCACTATGGTATGTGTTTCAGGAAGTACGCCAATGTGGCTCGGTCTCACCATGCATGGCTAAGATCAGTGCCATGGGTGCTGAGTGTATGGCCCTGCAAAGAAAATTGGATGGCCCAGCAAAATGGTTTTGACCCAGCATTTTTGCATTGGATGCAAAGGGTGGTAGAGGCCATGGCCAAGCCTAACACCTGTTGTTGATTGGCTAGATAGTTTGATTGCTCCAGGTGCGTTGCTACTAGTAGTCTCCCACCTATTTGCAGTCCTCGTTTTACTTTTACACGCGAGGTAGTAAAAAGTAAATAACTAAACATGGATGTGAGAAATATTTTGGCAAGGTCACATACTGAGCACCAGTGGAGATGTTCTAATGCCTTTTCTGCTACCCTCCAAGTTCTACTGAATCCCCTGTACATGGTGCTAGCCTCTAGGGACTTGTATATGCCTAAAGACGCTTGTAAACCTTGATGATTGTAATATAAACCATAGGGCATAATGCATCATTTGTTGCTTCACACTATGGCACAATTACTCCAATCCGACTAAAAGTAGTTTAAAATGTCTAGGGTTGAATGTTTCCGCATGTCAATAGTGGCATGTGACTTAAAAGCAACTTGTTCTCATGTTCCAGACCCAGTTCTCTGATTTTGTGAAAGCAGTGGTTATGAAATTATAGAACCACCCTGATAACTGGCGGGTATATGGTGTCATTTCTGATATCCGCAGAACCCTACTATCTATCTACATAGTAGGTACTAAGTGTACCTATTTTCCTATATATATATATATAAAACCCACTTCCATTACCCACTTGATCTATGGTACTTACCCACTTGATAGTTACTTAACCAGGTAGTGTGAGGTGGAAGTGAAAGGGTTAAGGTGGATAGGCTACCAAGGTTGCAATTCATCCACAATGAGCCATAAACAGGTTTTCAATGGATGATGCACTGGTGGATGCTAAGTTTACAGTATACAGAAACTAGGCCTTACCAGTCTCACCACATTCTTATGTTGTTTTCACTCATCCAAGTAAATTGTTGGTCTCTTCTCATGTACCATAGTACATAGGCAGCTTTGGCATAAATTAAATTATTTTGCATTTTACCAATTTAAAAAAAATTATCCACACTTTATGTTGAAAATTCTAAATACGAATTTATAGGCAACAAGAATTGAACCTTGACATATAATTGAAAATAAAATGGTTGCATGACCCAATATTTTTTATAATGCATGTAATTGTCCGTTACTTTGAGGTTTTTGAGATTATAAAACATGCATTCGCAAAAAGAAATTGAACAATCTTTTGGAAAACTATTGCTTGAGAAATAAAATTATAACATATGTTAAAGATGAGGGTTCAAATTTGAACACAATGACAAGTGTTGCGAAGTTTGTTATGAAATGTGAAATTTTAGTCTTGGAGGAGACCAAGTTTCAAGGAACATATTTTGGGAGTATTTTTTCCAAAGGTTACTAATATGTCACTAATGATGAAAAAGTTTATAGGGCCCTTAAACATGCTTCCATAAAGTCTTCCCATGTAAATTTATAGAAATGATTCAATTGGCCAAAGAAATTTGGTGAAAATTGATAGGAATGGAACAAGGCTTGCATTGAAGTTGGTTTGAGACCAAGAAAATTGAACATTCTATTGAAAACTAGGTTAATTTTGTTTTTAAACATTGTGTTTTTTGTTTTTGCTTGTGTAAGTTTTCTTGTTTGTGGAATTTGCATATTATTTTGTTATACTTGATTTTTTCATGTTGGTTTGCAAGTAAGATCATATTGTTCCAAGAAGCATTGCAATTCAAAGTAACAATTAATTTTATGTTATAGTTACCAAACATCAATGAGGATTATTAGCTATATGATTCCACTTCTAACTTGTGATGTCTCTAAAATCATTGTTGATATCGTTTCTTTTGTTGTGAGTGCTTGTGTGCTTAACCAATTTGGTGTGCATTGGTTATTTTTTATGCCTTGCATGTAGCAAATACCATGGCCTTGAAACTAAAAGAAGAAGTTGGAATGACACCTTCTATAGCTAATTTGATGGAAGATAATATGGCTATGGCTTTGGAATTGTCTATTCTTGTTTTCAACATCACGAAGCAAGTATGTGATGTTTTAGATGGTTTTTTTTCATTCCTAATGAAATATGAAAAAAGAATGCACATGACATGTTATTTTTAATGTTAGACCCAAGATTTTACAAAATTAGGTTGGATTTTTTTTTAATTAGTTGAGAACAAATTGTTTATATGTTAAAGGATTATGATAGGTGGTCTTTTTTCCAATGTTGTTGAAATGCCACCATGTATTTCACCTTGTGTTAAATTTGAAATTGTGGCAAATCAATTGAATGATAAAGATTTGGCTTGTCTAGATAGTTTTGAAATGACTTATGGGACCAATGAACTAGACAAGGAGTTGGTGAATAGGGAATTGTAGATGTTCTAAAGGTACCAAGTTGATGCAAAAGACATTAGATATCTTTTGGAATGGTGGGGAAAACATGAGTCCTTGTTCTCAACTATTGTTATTTTTGCATGTCAAATTTTCAAGATTGTTGGATCCCAAATTGAAACTAAGATTTTTTTTTGCTTGGCTACAATACTAATAATTTCAAGAGATATAGGTTGTAGACAAATAATTTAAATATGTTAAACAAGTAGTAGCCAAACAATGTTAGGGTGAGTTATTCCTTTGCCTTTTAATTTGATCAAACTAATTGACTAATGTTTTTAAAAAAAAAAGTTATAAGAATATGAGAGTGAGTTTGAGCAAAATGCACTTGTGGACATATAATTTGTAATATATAATTTCATCCTTTTGTATATAGGTTTCACTAGTAGAAAACATGGTTTATTTGATTGGAATTTTTTGTCAAAAAATATTCCATTTAAATAATGCATAGTGATTAGGTGCCCATTTTTTTGGGGTCATTTTGACTAATCGAATTAAAATAATTTATTTTAAATTTGATTTTCAGAAATAAAATTACAATGGTAGGTAGGTCAAAAAGATAAGTAGCTAGGTAGTAACCTAATTTAACTACCAAACTTAACCAATCTAATCTAACCCCTTAAACATGAATGTAGGTTGCAAGTATTAAAAATTGAACCCCTCATTCCATGATGATAAACCAAATCCTTACCAATGGATTACAACTTCATAACTTAAATTTTATTGTGTATTTAATTAATCTTGGACTTACAAAAAGTTTAAAATTAACAAAATTTGACCATTCGAAGATCAAAAATTTGGAAAAAAACTTTGATTTGGAGGCCACCCTATGAAGTAACAACATATATTAATAATGTTTTGTCAAGCATTAAATGATCTGACAAATAGATGTTTTCAATGTTTTGTGTGAAATTCAATAGAAAACTTGATTCTAACCACTAAGTTGTAAAACTCTAGAGTTAATAATTTAGTCCAAAAATAACTAAATGCATGTAAATTTGTCAATTTTAAAAATTAACATCTTACATTATATATAATAGATTCATGTAAGTAAATGATGCTAATTAATAAATAGTTTAAATAACTTATTAAGTAGGAGTTGTATTGGCCATCTAATTATTTATCAATTTAATCTAAATTTAACTTACCCATTGACCTACCCACCTACCTACTTACCACAATAACTAGCTTAAAATGATCTAAATATCTAATACAATACCTAGGTAGGTACATAGGGTACCTACCTATGTAGCTAAATAGGTATCATAATAGGCAATAGCTAAGTCCTTACTTAGGTACCTAGGTAGCTACCTACCCACCTATCCAACCAAGTATTAAGTAGGTAGGTAGGGTACTATGGTATGTAGGTATGGTGTCATTTTTGTTCATCCAATTTGCATAATACCTTATTTAACTAGAAACCTATGAGCCATCTTGAACAAGGATGTTTTTTTTATTTGTCCAACTTGATCAAAGATATAATTTTTTTCCAACTTGTTTAAATGTCCCATTTGACTACTTGTCAAATGGGTCATCATTAAGCAAATTGATCAATCAATAATTATAATGTCCATTCATATGGTGAACCTTTAGTCAAAATGAACTTTCACTAGTAAAATAAAACCAATTAATCAACTTGGAAATCTTTGAAAATCAATGTTTTTTCTCTAATTTTTTATAATACAATTCTTGAACATTATTATCCAAGCTGTGAGAATTTTTTGAATATTTGAATAATACTATTTTCTAGGATATTCAGAAAGGTGAAACCCAAATTTTGATTTTTAAATAAAATTTTGATATCCATGATGAATATTGTTATGGAAAAAATTACAAATGAATTTAAGATTTGACCTAATTCTAGAATTTAAGAACTAAAATTGATGCATATAAAACAAATTGTTGTCCGCCCAACAATAGTTAATATTCCTATTATGTATTAAATAACGTTGTATTGGTATCATCTTTTGAACATATTATATTAGTCCTAATGTTAAGGGTTTTTTTTTCATACCTATTAGGTAATAATATTAGGCTTATTTTTAAACTTTTAGACGAGTTGGGTATCGGTATATATTAGGCCCAATGCTAATTTCTGCTTGGTGTATGTGAACTTGGTATTGAAGTTGGTGTAAACATAACATATTGCAAGTTTCATACCAAATTGGTGCTAATATAAAGTTGGTATTGGTTCACATCATACTAAACAAATATGTAACTTAATATCAATACTCTTACCAATCCTAATACCTAGGTGCACCCTATATATTGATACAACATTGGTACTAAACATACCAATGTATCTACCTACTTAGTACCAACCAAATATCTTATCATCTTGCCTACCTATATACATAGTAGCCATTTAATTCCTTACTTAGTTACCTATCATGCTTACCCGATTATATTAATAATTATCTACCTACATAGGAATCGCAAACATTCTTTACCTATGTACTTATGATGCTTACTCAAATAACATTTGTAATTAAGAACAACCTTTGATTTCAGTCCTAAAATGTAAATAAATTCATTAATAATTAATTAAATATGAAAAAATGGTTATTATCAATTAATTTTAAATTTCACATAAATAAATAAATAAATAAATAATAATTATGTAATGATATATTAAGAAATATTGTATACTTAATATTAAATTAATAATACAATTAATTATTAACTTATTATTGATTATTTATATTAATTAAATTAAAATATATTAAGTACAATAAATAGTTAATAACTAAAATCTTCTTTTGTTATGAACCTAACTTGCTTACCAAATAATTAACTTAGCCTAATTACCTACTTACATACCTTCCTACTTATTCATCTACTTAATTACTTAACTATTTTCCTAGCTTACTTAACCCACCCACACTATATGCAAAACGTGTATTTGGCATGCCTTCAATATAACAAAGTCTATAAATATATTCTAATATATTTCAAAACACTATACCGTACATCAAAAGTAAAAGTACACCACATAATGGTAACCAAGTTGTGATTACTTTGGCAATTATTTGCATAAAGTCACAAATTGAATGATTGCATAATATAAGATTTCTTTTAGTGATGGGTTGGGATTTTTCTTTTTATTATTGAACCTATGTTAATCACTTTGATCCCACAACCAAATTTTTTGGTGTTAACATTTCATATTTTTCCCTTGTTTATTTTTCATTAGTATTTTTCGACCTTTGACCTCAACTACATATTACATATCCACCCTACCTAATTACATGTCCACCCATCCTTGTACGTACTTAACATTAACAATATCAACCAATGAAGGTATAATAGAAAATGTAGGTATTACAAAAACACCTATTGATAATTATTTTATTCAAGCCCTTAATGAATACCCCCAAATATGAGTATTGTAATTGCATGCAAGTTTTTGACATCAGTTCCAAAATTTTATCGTCACTTTTGACCATTTAATGCATGATGTACTTAATTTAATTAAACAATAAATACTTAATTTAATCTAAAAATAGGCAATATATTTACAACTAGGGAAACAACAAACATTTATGACAACCAATGCATATATTCCTACCCAAAAATAGGTATTACATGTTCAATCCAAAATACTAGCCATATTTTTGCACCCAAATGTAGGTATTGCATATTTTGTTAGTAATTATTGAAAATTAGAATTGTTAAATACCCAATCCCAAAATCATCAACTATTGGTTTAGTCACATTTTTAGTACAATTGGATTTAAGTAACAATAGTGAAATTGGTTACATTTTCCATTAAAAGTTGAATGATTTCCATTTAAAAAATTGAGTGATAGTGGTGGGCTTGGTTACAATTCAATTTGATTCCATTATTTAAAGACCTTCGGACTCCCTATATTACATTTGGATTCAACTCCCACCCTTTCAATTTTTCGTTGTTGATTTTTTACTTATCACCATTAGTAAGTGAAAATGTATTTTACTTGCATTTGTTATTAAAAAGTTGGCATTGAGCAATAAAATATGACTTTTGTTCTTTCCTTTTTCTTCATTACCATTTCTCCCATTTCATAGTGTTTTTCCAAAGTAAAGTTGGGCAATGTTTCATAAATTTGCTTCCCACCTTCTTATTAGTAGTGAAATTAAATCATTAATTAATTTCCCCAGCAAACATGGAGAAAAACCTAGATGCATATCCCTATGTCCCAAAAAATAACACTAAGACCTACATCTAGCATATGGGACCCTCTTTAATTCCATTCTTAACTTGCTCATGAAAGTACAAGGAAACTCGAAAGTTGATCTATCAAATTTCAAGTCAAATATTAAGACAAGTTAAATCAAGTGGAAAACTGAATGCACACATTGTAAACCAAAGTGATAAAAACCCATGATTGAAGAAAGGCCTATAAGAAATTTGCAAAAAAAGACAAGTGCCACACTTTGCACAAATTCACATAATCATTGTGAGAGAAGTCAAGATATAGGAAAAATGTAAGATTCTGAGGAGGACAATGTTTGATTACATAAAAATTCATGATTCATCAAAAGATGTGGAAAGAAAATAAACAAAAAGTTAAACATTAGACCATTCCATAACACGGTAAATGAAACAAATAGACCCCCACCAATCTCCATAACATGAAAGGTTTCTTTGAAAACCAAAATCAAGAATAAAAAGTTCTACAATTTTGTTATGATAAATGTTTGATTTGGTTGAACTTATCTTTAGGCTTGAACTTTAACTTGAAGTCATCAATCCTTAACAATGATTTTGCTATTTGCTTTATTATGTTGAATTGATCATTTATCAACAATGTGTCATAGACAATAAATTGCAAGGGATTTTTTTTGGATTTTTTAGAAAGATTTTTTAAAATGCTTAAATTTCTTAAAAGAGATGTATGAAAAATATGTTTAGAAGCTTCTAGAAAATGTAATTTAAAATAAATAAATTAAAGAAAGTTTTTAAAAGACATATTTGATGAATTTTTAAAAAAAATTATTTAATAGAAACTTACAGAAGGTTAAATTGGTGGAACTTTCCAAAAGATTAATGATTGTTAAAAAATTTCATTGGATAATATAAGAAAAAGTCCAAAAAGCACCTCCTTGCAATCTTGTTAATGCAAGTTGTGACTTTTGTACTTTAGTTCAATCCATATTTAGTGTGCATCATACTTTGTTCAAAAAAAGAATCACTTAATGTTCATTCATTGCCAAGTTCTTTGTTTATCAATTTTTGCAATCTTCTCCAAGTTGTGTCTTTATCTTGTCCTTGAGAAAACATTAACACACACATCTTTGCCGTTCCTTTAGAGATTTAATTATTGCTATTGCATTTTTTATAGTTGATCCTCAAAATGGAATAGAGTTATTTGAACGTAAAACCATAAAAATTGATTGGAACATGAACTTGTGCTTAAATTGAATCAAATGGTAGCTTACCTTTTAGCTTTCAAAATACATTCCACCAAAAATAACTTAGTCTTTTACAACAAGGAATAAGAAAATCCACAAAACAAAAAAACCTCATTAAAAACTCTTATATATATATATCCCTTTTCCTTCTTCTTTTTCCTTTTTTCTTTTTTTGGTTATGGTTTTCTTTCCTTCTATTCCCTTTCTTCTTTCCTTTTCTTTTCTTTTTTTAATTTTATTTTTGTTATTATCGTTTTAAAAAAAGAGAGAAACAAATGAAAAACAAAACTAGAGAAAAAGAAGACAATGAGTTATAAGCTTGTCATCATCATCTACAATTGAAGGCCACATGATTTTTTTGAAAAAATGCCCACGAACAATACTTACTTGGACAACTATTGAAGTTTGGAGGATAGGTGATGATGACAATAAAGGGGTGATAATAGTTGCATGGCACCCTTCAAACACCAAAAACACACCAATGGAGCTTCATTGCAAAACAAACTAAAAATGAACAATGAGTTGCTTTAATAATTTGTTGCTATAGAAGAATGAAAAAAACAAGGAAAAAAAGAGAAAAAAGGAGAAATAGGAAGAAGAAAGAAAGAAAAAAGGAATCAGAAAAAACAAACAAGGTAAAGAAGAAGAAAACAAGGAGAAAATTAAAGAAAGGAAGGAAAAAAAAGAAGAAGAGTAAATGAAAAAGGAAAAGAAAAGGATGGCAAAAGAAAACCCAATAACTGGCCAAACACTTTCTAATGGATGATGCACTTGTGAGTATTAGGTGACATAATCTAGCAAGTGATGGAAAGATGACATCTTTGCATCACTTGCTATTATGAACAACCGTCTGACATCAAAAAGTTGGACAAGAGCTTCCAATCTTAAAAACATGTTGCAAAACAAAAAGCCGCCATGCATAAAGACACAGTCAAGTTAAAACAATACTCAATGAGTTATATTGGTTGGAAGTGCAAAGCAGCTGTGGAGGACCTTTGGAGCTCCTGAATGAAAACCAAAGAGGTTGACGTTGAGAGGAAAAGCCCAATTTAATAAAATTTCCTTACTTTGCGGATACCACTAAAAGAGGGGGCTAGGGTGTGAAAGGAGGCTCAAAGACAGGGTGAATTCACGAAGGGAATGCTGAAATCAGGAATGTGGAATGAAATTTTCGACCAAATTGTGAGGGAAGTACTATCTGAAGTGCAAGGAGAGTCCCATTGAGTTCAGGATAGGCATGTGACCTTGATACCAGTGTTAGTACACTTTGAGATGGAGAAAGGAAAAAACACATACCATTGGCCCCTGGGGACTCGGATGGAATATTATGTGGCAGGCAGTGGGAAGTTTTGGATGTTAACATATTGTAACTTAGTTTAAATTCTACTTACACAAATTCTTTGGGTGGAAGGGTGTGGAAACACTAAGTGTTAAAATTTTATATTATTGAACATCAAATTAGGTTTCTTTTAAGATATTGGAGGAGTGAATTTTTTTTTGGGGCCCTGTTGTTACTTGTTTTTAATTATGCACATATTTAAGTCAACATAAACTTAATTATAATTTTTATTCTTGCATCGAATTTTAATGTCTATTATTTATTTAAATCTTAATATTAGTACTTGATCAACGAAAAAAGAACACATGACATATTTACAAAATTTAAGATTTGAAAAGACATGCGATTAATCTAGTTAAAGAAAATGATTGCAATACAATATGGACAAGGTTTGCAAAACTTGAAATGGGTCATTGATTTATCTGAGAATTCTGAGTAGGCTCAAAAGCCAGCATAGAATCGACTTAATGATTTATAGCTACGACATTTTTTTCACAATTGCTAAATTTACATTAACTTATATTTAGGCTACATATGAAACAACATCTTGGATTCTATTTTTCAAATATTTTCCCCCTATAGTTAGTTGACTTCAAGACTTTAAAGGAATCTAAACTTTTTAAATGTTTATAAAATTTACCACCAAAATAGTAAATGAGAAACTTAAATTTTGAACTAGTGTCAATAGTATCCAATTTGAACTACCTCCTCTCCCTGCCTCCCTTCCCACTATAACCAAGTACACACTTCGTCCAACTTTGCATCTCTAGCTTATGTTGGGCGAAAAGAATCAGTCAAACAATTTGTGTAAAACCTCTAACATCATATATAAGCCAAGATAGGATAATATCGCTGTTTAAGAGCATATCCGCCGGTGCTCAGTATGTCACTCTAGATAATAAGATTAAATGTCCAAGTATAGGCTTTTTTTTTGGGCAACCCCACCAATGAAACTCTAACTGGAACTGCATATACGTGGGAACTACTAACAGCAAACCACCTGGACCAATCAGTTTGATCGACCAATCAGAAATACTGAGCCGCAGTCAGGTCCAATTTATTACTCTTTTTTGGAGGTGCACAACTGTGTTGTGCATTTAACCAGCCACGGCAAGCTGCATGAATTTGGTGCAGAAAAACCAATTTCCTAGGCTAAACCGGCAGATTTTGACTTTTTCACAATAAATTTTACTAAATTTTACTGTCTGGAGTCGCATACCGAGCACCGGTGGAGACGCTCTGAGCTCCATAACACACACAAAGACTCCCACATTTCAACCCCTCCCCTACTGACCCAAACTACAAAGGAGACTTGCTTTAATCTTGTAAATAGATCATGAGACCTACGGGACGGTGCTTATGAAGTGGGTGAGCCCTGTTAAAGTGACACGTGGACTTGATGATCTAATAATCGTAAAGCACTGGCACTTTTTTTTCCTCTGTATTTTCAAGTTGCTCCCCAGCCATGAAGGCCGCAACATAAAGGAGCATCAACTTTCTTGAAAGTCATCAAGCTATTTGTGTAAGTAGTGGGTTCAAGTTAGCCACATTCGTCACTTGGGACTATTTGAGTATAAGCTTGCATGAAAGAGTTTGGTAGGATTTAATGAACAAGTTTGTGTCCTTCATTTGGGTAGTATAGTTGAATTTGGGTACCCAAATTTTACCACGAAGTGCAGGCAGGCTGCAGTGAACTATCACTTGGGAAGTCAGACTTCTTGCAGTTTGCAGAAGAAGATTCATTTGTGGTAGGAATTGGATTGAGCAGTCTAGTTGTGTACTACACTTTCATGTGGGTTACACTAGAATTCTAGTGCATACTTACAAAATTGTAAGTACCATCACAGCAGCTCTGAAAAAAGTCTGTCATTTTTGTTTTGGTTTTTTTTTGGGTTCAGAGTCGTGGGTACTTAAGAATTAGATGGCAATGAACAATCATGGAGCTGGAGGTAATTATCAGGAGTTCCATAGCATTTCAGTGCAGCAGGTACCTGGATCTCTCCAAATGCCTGCTGACAATGATGATCCAGCTGTACATTTAGCTGCAGCTGCAAGTGCTATTGATGGAGAATCTTTACCAGTTACAGTTGAACACAACCGCGTCTTGAACTCTGGAAGAACGATGAGTCTTCCACCTTCAGCAGAATCCCCCCATGTCATCGGCAAAGGTATTATAACAAACCTGCCAGCTGCACCAAAATCCAATTCCCAGCTCAATATTCAACATTTTGTAGCTGCTCCGTGAATTGTTTCTTGAAGTTTGCTCTAATTCTCAGCTGGCAAACTCTCTCATTATCTAAGCTGAGAATTTAATTAGAAACGATTCGTTCTTTGGGATTCTATATCTAGAAGAGCAACTACATGATGAGTCCAAGGTTTTGGATTTACTGTGTAATTTGTTGCTGTTGTCGTTGGTTTGCAGATCCATGGTGGGTGGTGGGATTCAATTTGATAACTGCCAGTGACAGCAGTTACGTCTTGGGTTATTCTTATCTCATCATGGCACATTTAGGGTGGGTCGCTGGGCCCATTATCATGTTCCTGCTCATTGTTGTCTCCTTCTACAACAATTGCTTGTTGGGTAGTCTTCATGAAACTGGAGGGAAGCGCCAAATTCGAACCCGTGATCTTGCCCACTACATCTACGGTACTACGACATCCTCTGCACGAGCAGCTAGTTCAGAAAGTTCACCTAGTAAAAAATGGATTCCATGTGTGTTCAGAGAAGGGAAGATTAGTACTAGAGTCAATCGATGAACACATTATATACATTTATATGCTAGAGTCTTTTGGTATAGGAGAAGGGCCTGCATAGGGGCACGGAACCTGAGTACAGGCCCTTCCGTGATTCCCGAGGCCACTAGGCCGAGGAACAGGTCGAAAATCACAGAAGGGCCTGTACTCGGGTCCTTTTCCTACTTAAAGCAGAGCTGGGATTTTTTCACTTTTTAGAAATAGTGACAGACTGGCTGGTACCTTCCGCCGCAGAAAATCCCGCTTGCTGAAAACAGGTTTCTTCAAGCAGGGAGCTGAAAATACAAAGGAAAAATCCAGGCAGTGCTTTACGGCAGCTGAATCTGAGAGATCGCAAAATTGCATGCTAATAATTCTTTGGCACAATGTGTTACCGGCGTGCTTCAGGTCCGGGAATGTACAAAGCGGTCTGGATCCTGCAGTACATCATCTTGGTTGTTTTTTGTATTGGGACGTTCATATGGGCTGGTACATCCTTAGAGGTACATGTCTATCTATCTATCTATCCATCTCAAGGATGATCATCTGCAGTTCATGTCCTTCTGAGTAAGTTGATCTAGCTAAAGAATCCTGTTATGTTTTGGCAACCTCCAAGAACCTAGTGTCTAAATATGGCAACTTCCATGTTTTTCTCCTCAGAATATGGAAAACTAAAAGGCATCTAAAAGGAACCTTGTGAAAGTTGAACCTTGTGGCCTGGCTGCAAAATTTTGCAGGGAAAAAATTGGGCTGCTTGTGATATGATTGCTGTTGCTGTTTATACTAAATTTGGATGATTTGTAAAGCTTAAGATTCTTGAGCTAATTCAGTTCTTGAATTTTATTTTTGGCTCCTCCTGCAGGCAATTTACGTTTCTTACAGCGATGATCCCACCAACATCGGGTTATCGGTCTGGATTGCCATAGCTGGTGCCTGTTATAGTTTCTTTGCATTTTTGGTGCCCTCTTTGCATTCGTTGCGACTCTACTCCACTTTCTCTCTTCTCCTCACTATGATCATCACCTTCATAGCCCTTGGCATTTCCATCAAAGATGGTATGTCTACACGGATCCATTTCTTTGATCCTCGCCTAGCTGCTTGTTTGCTCCACAAGTCAATCCCCTAGCATGATCATGTACTCCCATAGATGAGCAATTCAATGTGGATTGATTTGAAATTAATTTGGGAGAAGAAATTGGCTCCTAGCTGCAATATCTTAGAGCCTGAGCAAGTGAATGAGGATTGCAACTCTGTAATTGCAACTAGACTTGAGCTGATCAATCACCTTGCAGCATGAATTCTAGAGATCTTGTGTGACATATGTTGAGCTTGCTGCAGGCCTGAAATCCGGGGTAACAAAGGACTATTCACTTGTTGGCAGCACAGCTAACAAATGGTTCAATGCAATCGGCTCTTTGTCCATTGTTGGCTTTGCATTCAACACCGCCATTCTCCCCGAATTGCAGGTGATTTGATCCTTAGCTCTCTGCCTGGGGATGAATATCATGTAGTTTTAGATCTCACGCTAGCTTCTGGGTTTGTCATGTTAGATTTTTGTTCAAGGTTGGAAATTTTGCAAGCTCCTAATTAGATCTGAATCTTGCTAATCATCAAGTGTGAGAATCTTTGTTGCAATCTCATGGAGGTAAAGTACTACTCAGGATCAAGCAAAGAATCAAAACTTTGAAGTTGATGAAATCTTCTTGCTTGCGTGCGTGCGTGCTGCAGGCAGCTGTGAAGCCACCGACAGTGCAGAATATTTACAAATCTCTTGTAATGCAATACACACTGGGCGCCATCCCGGTCGTAGTGCTCACGTTTGTTGGATATTGGGCTTATGGTAATGCTGTGAGCCAGTACATGCTGTTCTCATCCTCTGGTCCCACATGGTTGATTACAGTCGCCAATTGCGCGGCATTCTTGCAAATCCTTGTCACCATACACGTGAGTTCATATATGCACCTCAAACTTCTCAACTCCTCAAGCTCCTCCTCAGCTTCTCAAGCTCCTCTAGCTCTTCAAGCTTCAACCCATCTAATAGGAATTTGCTTGCACTCGCAGAGTATGCTAGCTCTGAAATCCTCTAGTGTGTAGATCAATATGTTTAGAGAGGTCAGCCATAGAACTCTCGTGAAAAAAATCGTTCCGTGCTTGCATTCTCCAAAATCTCTGTAACAAATGAATCCACAACTTGTTGCAGTCACTGCTAATTTAGATCCTGCTAGCAACTAGCCATTGCTAATTCGGATCCTGCTGGCTGTTCAACCACTTCAGATCCTGACAGAAGCCACTGCTAATTTAGCTCTTGCTAGCAACCACTTCAGATCCTGCTAATTACAGCACCTGCTAATTCATATCCTGGTAGCAACCTCTTCAAATCTTGGTAGCAGCCACTGCGCCCAATTCAGATCCTGCAGCTGATCTGAGTAGACTTGATTCAAGTTCCTCACCCAAATTGTTAGTAGAAACACAAGATGAGAAATTTTTATATGCATCCATGCATGATGCTCCTCCTCCTCATACTCCTCCTCATGATGCTACACCAGCTCATGAGTCCTCATGATGTAGCTGATCAGTGAAGATTCAGAAGACACTGCAGACTAACGGGGACTGACTGCAGATCAA
>Ga0209611_10007886_pt1 | contig 16919 bp, 15 predicted proteins | sample S1TSphgellanicum_3_FD_187693 | JGI IMG/M metagenome (GOLD analysis project Ga0209611, IMG submission 187693) | Host-associated microbial communities from peat moss isolated from Minnesota, USA - S1T2_Fc - Sphagnum magellanicum MG (SPAdes) (version 2) | ecosystem: Host-associated > Plants > Peat...
GTGAAGACTAGCTTCAATCCAAAAAAAACATTTAATCTTTTAATTTAAAAAAATCCCAATTAGTTAGGGTGAAAATATTTTTTTTCAAAAATAAAATAAAATCACCTACATGTGAAAACCAACTTTAATACACTAGAAAACAAACAAGGGGTGTGTCATATTGTGGCCTTGCCATTTACATTAAAAAAGTACATTAAGGCAAAAACAAAAAATTATGGAAACTCAAATATTTCACCATGCAAAAAATTATAATTTTCAAAAAAAAAAATCCTCTAATAGAAACCAAAAAAACCTTCAAGATATTTGGGTCCTAATTTTAGGAAAAATTTAAAATTGACTAAGTCTCCTAATTGCTTTTTTTCCAAAAAAAGGGGAAAAAATAAAAATTCGGGACCCTTTTGGAATATACTAATTACGGTTTCAAAACGAAATTTTTATTTAAAAAAATAAAATTATTGCATTATTTTCAGGTCAATATTTAATAGAACAAATTCACCAAAATGGCTAGTCATCATGGTGTTATTCACTAAATATCTCACTAATGGCTATTAATTAAGGATTCACTAAAAAACTACTTCACCAGGTAATAAGGCTATTTCAGTATTCACTACAAAAACTGCTTCACCAGGGTATTAAGGCTATTTCAGTATTCACTAAAAGACTACTTCACCAGGGTATTAAGGCTATTCAGTAAATTCACTAAAACTACTTCACTAGGGTATTAAGGCTATTCGGCACTCACTAACTATTTCACTAACGGCTGTTTAGAACTCACTAACTAATCACTAACCGTTCACTGTTGAGCAGCTTTTAAGCTTCTCTCTTGTCGCTAACAGTTTCAGAGCGTCTTCTTTGTCTTGTGTGTTCGGCGATGGTTTGTGAAGCTTGATTTGGTGTAAGAAAATAAGAAGAGTTGGAAGAGAAACCAGCCGCGCGCGCGTCTTGTTGTTGTTGTTGTTGTTGTTGTTGTTTTTCGATTTGAGGATTTGCAGAGCTTGATTTGGTGGAGAAACGCACAAGATCAAAGAGTTTAGAAGAGAAACTCGGTGTGTGTGTGTTTTTCTGTTGCTTGTTTTGATTTTGGTTTTTATTTTCTGCGGGAGTCGTAAGAAGACATAGGCACCATGTTGGGAAAGCCGAAAAACGTGGAGAACATCTCCAATGACTTGGAAGTGGACGAGCTCGCCAATTTCGCTGTTACCCAGCATAACAACCAAACGGTTAGTCTTTTTGTGTCTTTTGTGTCTCTCATGCATCTCGGAGGAGTAGTTTAGATGCAAGGGTTCTTGACTCGGGAGAGAGTTAGGGTTTGCTGATTCAACTAATACTTATCTTTGTGAGAAAAACTCTACTTGAAAAAAATTTCTCGCCAGTTTCTGTGTACTAATAGTAAGAACATTTTCTGAGTACAAGACTGAGATGGCTTTTTTTTTTCCTTTCTTTTTTTGGTTTGGTTTGTGATGGATTTTTGGTTGGGTTTTGTTTTACAGAATAGCCTGCAGAAATTGACGTTCTCGAAGGTTGTATCAGCAAAGAAACAGGTGGTGCAGGGAACTATGTATCACTTCACCATAGAGGTGCAGGAGGCCGGGCAGCCGAAGCTGTATGATGCAAAGGTGTGGCTGAAACCATGGGAGAACTTCAAGAAGCTGGAAGAGTTCAAGCCCTCTGCCACAGCATAATAGGGTACCTAGGTTGTTCACGAGGTACCTACCTTCCTACCTACCTGCTGATCTACTCTGGGGTGCAAAGATATGATCATTTGATTTTTAAAACTTATTTTTTTGGTTTGTTTGTTTGATTCACTGTGTCTACCAAAAGTTGATTGATTTTGTTTTTCACTCTCATTCACTATGTCTAGTGTTTTTCCTTGGACCCGAAGTTTCACATCCTGTGACAATAGAAAAGGTGGAGGTGTGAACAATACAAAGGACTTTTTCTTTTTTCTTCCCCACCTCTTATTCATTATGTCATGTGTGTGTGTGTGTGTGTGTGTTTGGGGTGAATTTTTGCAGCTTGTGACAAAAATAAGTGGATGTGCGAATGATGAAAAGGACTTTTTTTTCCTTTGTTTTTCTATGCTATTAACTATGTCTAGTGTGTTGTTTTTTCGGGGGGATGTGAATTTTCACATCCTGTGATCAAAAAAAAGTGGAGGTGTGAACAATACAAATGTCTAGTGTGTTTTTTTAATTTTGGGTTGAATTTTCACATCCCATGACAAAGAAATGGAGGTGCTAAGGGTACATAGGACTTTTCTTTTGGGAAAAATATGCTCAAGTTGCCACATTATGAGGAAAAAAATTCCGAAGTCACCATGTTTAGACTATATGTTGTAACATGCCTCCAAAGTATAGGAGAAATCCTATATTTTTCTACAATCCTCTCCAACAGACTGACCTGTAGCAAAATTTGGCTAAGTCCTGTTTTTATGGGTTGTTTTAGTATGCAACTGAAAATTTGATATCAAGTCCAAAACTTGGTGGTGTTGCTTTGTATGAAAATTTGGTACAAGTGACTAAGAAAAGAGGAAAAGAAAAGAAAAACTGGGTTTAATTGGTGACTGAAAACTTGATACAAGTGACCAAAAGCATTTTACAAGCTTCCCTTTCATGAATCCTGGTTGTCAAACTTTGATGCACAACTTTGGCACTTGATTAGTTGAACAGCAGCCCAATGTTTGCCAGTGTAGTCTTTTTATGCTGGCCAAACTGCATTTGAATAATTTCTGCATTCTTGAGTAGAGCATCTGGAGTCTGAATTGGAGTAGAATTTGGAGAAACTGAATTTGGAGTATTTAGATCTCCAAATTTTGAGATTGGGTGTGCATTTTAGTCGACTTGGTGTTGTTGCCCAAAGTTCTCATTGGTCCTTCAATTTGTTGTTGTGTAGATTTTTCTCTGCAGTTTCATAGATATGTTGCAACTTCATCGATCTTTCATAGATATGTTGCCAAGACTTGCAGTTTGTATGCTTATCTGAAGCGGGACTTTCTAAGAAAAAGCTTTCTTGACTAGCCAGGAGCATTGAATTTGTGAAAGACAACAAGTGTGAATGGCTTTTATCTTGTGGGGAAGAATGAGCTAATTTTATGTATTTCATAATAATTCTGTCCAGGTTAATGATCAGGCAACAGGTTTTGAATTGGTGTGGAGAATAAAAGCCTGGTCTCAAGGAGGAGCACTTGAAGTCATGAATGGTGGATGGAGTATGTATGGTCTGTGAGGGATGTATCGGCTCAATGATTGTGCACATATTTTGTGATTTCTGTAGTAGTAGTTGTTCCATTATCACAGAATTGGATATGATTTAAAAACATGAGTTTGGGATTCATGGATTCTTGGCACTTCTGTTTTCAGGTGATGGGTATTTTTATAATGTAATCCAGACTATTGTGAACGAGTTGCGGGGGAGAGTTGCAAGATTGTCTGAAATTTATTTTATTTTATTTTGAGAACAGGATTACTGCACTCTGAAATTTTGAATTGCCTTCCCTTTGGCCTAGCTATGGAAGTTATGAGAGTTCAACTCTAGGCAAAGGTCATGTAAGAATTCAAATCTAGAAAAAGATGGTGGGGAGGTGTGGGAGGTGTGGTATTATTGGAAACTTGGGAACATGCTGGGAACACATTGAGAATATGATGGGAACATCAAAACTTAAAAGATGGAAACCTCCTCACAGTTTAGAGTATCTTTCAAAATTTAAAATTTCATCTTTAGTCTACTTGCAACCTATTTGTAAGAAAAGTCTTGCTTGCATTTAAAAAACTGTTTCTTAAATTTCATTTCAATAAAATGAAAGAATTAAATAAAAAATATTTAAAAAACTCAATACATCAAAATCAGTGTTTTATTTCAAATATTTTATGTATACATCTTATCAAGGTTTGACAATGTCAAATTAAAATAAAATAACCTACTTTTAATTTCTAAACTACACTAATTGGTTTTTTGAGGATTAAAACCACATTTTCTATACATCCTCAAATATGCCCAAACAGCCTTGAAATGTACCCTAGAAGACATGGCCCCCTCCCCCCTCAAAAACCCATTGATTCATCCCCTATTTGAGTGAAACAACCCCCCAATTGAGCCCAATTTTAAACCCCAAAGAAACCCCCAAAGCCTTGTAATTCATCACCAAATTTGGTCATATTATGACCTCAAACCCTCACTTCTGCCTCAATCTTGCGCCTTAAAACACCCCCAATACACACCCCTACTTCACCATCCTTCCATTAACCTATTTAAAAAATGATGAGAAATAAATCTAAGAATAAAAATTATGCCCAGCCAATGAGGCAATGAAACATGGAGCCAAGAGGCCCAAGGTTTTTGTCGGTTTTTTTCTCTTGGGAAGGGCAAGGGCATTTGGATTATTTAGTTTTCTATTGTTCACCATGCCTTCCCCCAAAATGTTCTAAATAGCATCACACACTCTTATCCAATATGCTTTGCCCAAAGCTTTCCCCTTTTCACGGATAATGCATGGACCAAGGGTGGAGGGATTCCATCTTCCAACAGAAGCTTCTATGTGGGGGAGGCTTCAAAGTTTTTGTTTTTTTTGGTGTTGATGGGTCAATAAAATGGTTCATTGCAAAAACAAAGAGTTGAACTTAGGTTGGGCACCTTTGGAATTGCAAAGTCAAAAAGGCAGAAACAAGAGGAGGATGAGCAAGACTCTTTACTATCAGGTACTCACCCAAGACTGGCCAAAACCAAATCTGAGGTACTATCAAACTGAAAAAAGTTCCTTTGGACTGGAACCGGAGGTGAGTCTCTCAAATTAAAAAATCTCTCAAGCAGTTGGAACAAGGACAGGAGATTTCTTCTTGTGAAAAGGTTAACTTAGATCCAGACGATACTGGCTTGCACTTTGTATGATGATGAAACTCGTGCTTTCACCCGGGCCCTCTTCCACTTGAGTCCAAAATCCTCTTTCTGGTCCCACACTTCACTGAGCATGCTAGCTCCATTTGCAAAGCGGGGCAATTGATGACTTTGATCTGATTGGTACACTGCCATGTCTTGAAGAATGTGGCTGCAAACATCAAGTGACTTGTGACCTCAAATGTTGGATTCAGGGATTTTTTAAGATATTTTTGGGTAGTTTTTTAAGGATGGAGATCCAATCATGTGATGCTAGATCTCATGGTACAATTGAATGCCCAATTTTTCAAAGTCATTCAATTCTGGTTCCGAGTTCAGACATATTCAGACCAACATATGGAGTATTGAGCAGTCTGACCATTGTTCACCACTTTTGTGGCCGAATTGTCAGAAGGATTCTGGCATTGGCATTCATTAACTTTCCAGTTCCAATAGTGTGGGTTCCAGTGTTTGCGGTTGAGCTTTACGTAACGGAATGGACCTCCACATGCCAACCGGCAGAACTGATAATAGAGCTGAAACCTCCGCACAAACATAAAGATCTGCTCTGTTGTTGTTGGTGATGAAACCAGGGAGTGAAATCCAGCTCTGTAGATCAGCAAGAATGTGAGGCCTCTAAGGTAAACTGGTCCATTACCAAACACTAGCCTATCATTAAACACTTTGACAGATCTTTCTCAATTCCTCTCCATTTTGAGTGATTTAAAATGTTATATATGAGCACCTTCTCAAGCTTTACAAATCATCTCTGAAATGCAAAGCCAAAGGAGCAGCCAAAAAAGAGCAATAAAGAAAATACGTTTTTTCGAATGATAAAACACGTTTTTTTCATTTTGACCCCTTTTACTTCATCAGTGCATAACTTTCTCATTTTTGGTTCAACTTGAGCGATTTAAATTGCTTTGAAATCGCAATATTAACTTTTACAAAACATCTTGTAACTCTAAAGGCAACAGAGTAATATTTAAGGATTTTCTGAGAGGTTCGAAAATAAACTATGAGCATTGAGAATTTTATGTAGAACCAAACCCCCCCCTACTTGGGCGGGGGGCGCCATAACTTTCTCACCTCTAATCCATTTTTCTCGATTTTTAGTGCGATAGATGCGCTAAGAGGAGGGCTCCATCTACTCTTTGGACACCATAAACAATAGGACCCTCCTACAAAATGGCGAGCAACCCTACCTTAAATGTTTGGTCACCAACCAGTCTACCCTACTTCTTTTGAACATCCTCCTCCACCAGAGTCCACCAGAGTGCTCAATCAAATTATCCAGTCATTGCGACGTGGAGCTTCTCTTTTTTTTGACATCTCTTCAATTACAATAAATGACTCCATAATAAGAGCAGAGTTCTCTTCTGTGAATTTTGAGACTCACTCGGCAGTGTTTTGCTTTTGTTCAATTTTCTGACCTTACCCCCAGTTGGGAGCATCCCAAGAGGAATATCAAACTTAGCAGTAAATGGTGACAGGTTTCTAGAACCTGTCTAAACAAGTATCAAAAACTTGGCTTGGACTTGGGTCGTCTTTCTTTGTTCCTTCTTTTTTTCTTTTGCTGGGTGTTTTGTGTAATGGAGTTTTCCAGGGTTTCATCATTTCAAAATGTTATTAAATTAAAATCTGAATCAAAATGTGGTCACAAGTTTTTTTTTTTTTTTTTTTTTTTTTTTTTTTTTTTTTTTTTTTGAAATTTGGCAAATTTTGCACCCAAAAAAAGGAAAAAAAAATTGAAATCCACTAAGATAGATCAGCCCATCATTGATCGCTTGCCTATGACCAAACACTTTGGCATATCTTTCTCAATTCTTCTTCATTTTGAGTAATTTAAAATGTTATGGGAGCGCCTTCTCAAGCTCTGCAAATCATCTTTGGAATGCAAAGTCAAAGGAGCAACCAAAAAGAAGCAGTAAAGAAAATACATTTTTTCAAATTACAAAATGCGTTTTCTTTTCATTTTTTTTCATTTTGACCCCTCCTACTTTCAAATGTCATGACTTTTTTTACTTTTTAAAAACGATTTAAAATGCTATAGGAGCGTCACCTGAAGTTCTACAAATCATCTTGGAACTCTAATAACAATAAACTAACACATACAATTTAACTAACACATACAAAAAATTATTTTTGATGTTTGAGAACTGGCCTTTGTAATGTTCGGTGGTTTGTGTTTTGGAGTTCTTAAACCCTTATACTTTGGGGGGCCTTAACTTTCTCATTCCTAATTCGTTTTTCATGATTGTTAGTGTGTCAAATGTGCTGAAAGAAGAGATTCAAGTTTTGTTTTGACACCAAAAACAATGGAGCTCTCCCCATGGATCCGGCCTGCCCTGAGTGCTTAAATGTTTGGTCACCGGTTGGTCTACCCTATTATGCAAATGAGATTCTAAAGTTTTGAGTGAAAAAAGAAAATGATATACTCTCTGAAAAGTAGAGAAAGAAATTGTTTTTCATTGGAATTCTGTTTGGCTAAACTATGAAAATGAAAATTGAAAACTGAGGTAAACTAACCACAAAAATGGCAATTAATGAAATTTAGACCAGAATTTGGTTTTTCAGTTTTCTGATGGTGAATTTGTAGTGGCAATCATCCACAAGAAGCTTTAGCCAAATTTGACTATAAACCAGATACGAAAGTAAAGTACGTATATATTTTTAAATCCTTTGATATTTCCACTGCCTGGTGAAGGCTTGGAGCCCGGGGCCAGAACTTATTGTAGAAATCTGGTGACTTTTTTAATTTAAAAAAAGTTTAAACTCGAAAATTTGGCGAATCAGGGCCAATTTTATTCAAAACAAAAACCTTTGTTGTGCCCAAAATCATTTTTTTAATGGCAAAAAAGTCCCCCCAAAAAAACATTGAATTTTGGACTTTAAAATGTGCATCCCCACACCTCCCTCCCCCCTAATTAATAGAGATCTGAAATCTTTTTTAAGTCTCCTATGTTTCATGTAGCTTGGTACAAGAAAACCTTGGGCTTTTATTGAAGGATCTGTAACCTTTAATAAACCTCTGACACAATTAGTTAAGTTAGCAAGTCCAGTTAAGTTAACAAGTCCGCCCCCCCCAAATGTTTTAAGGGTTTGCTAAGTTGCTTCCCAAGTTCCAATCCCCCCTTGTTGCAGTTTTCAGCATTACAACAATTTCATCCATCATTCCCAAGGCAACATTTCTCCTCCCCCCATCAAATTCTAACAGAAAGAGGACAGAAAATTTGTTTCTAAGAATCCATTGGATGGTTTGTTTGGAGTAACTTTGGACCAGTTTTTGTTGGGTGGGTTCTTTACTTTTGTGAAGCACCTTTGGTTCCAGTTGTAAAACTTGAATTAGAAACAAGTTCCAGTTCCACACACATAAATGGGAACTGGGAATTTGGTTCTTTGTGAAATATACTCCTATTCCAGTTGTGAAAATTAGAACCAATTCCAGTTCCAGGTTAACCCAAACCCAAACCGGTGAACTTAAGGTTATTAGCATCTAGTTCATTGTTTTTTTTCTTCTTAAAAATAAAATAAAATTCAAGATCATTTTCTTTTGAAAATTTCAGTTCCAGTTCTGGTTCCACGCATAAATAGAACTGGGAACCCGGTTACAGTTCCAATTCCAAAACCAGTTTGACAAATCAGACCCAGTTCCAGTTTGGTTTTTACTAATCGGAACTAGAACTGATGGTTCTAATGTTACTACCTAAGTAAGGGGCCTACTGGGTTGTTCCTAGTTAGTGGGTAGGTAGTAAGAACAACAATGGGACTAAATCAACTATCATTCATCCAGTTGTTGTTCTTACTACCTTCCCATTAGCCTTTACTTATGTACTAATCATCCACGTACATCTACTTGTCTTTTAGTCAGCAATGAATGAAGAGTAGGGTTTAGGGTTTAGGTTTAGTGACTAAACCCTACTCAATACTAAAACCCTAGCCTAAAACCCTATTTGTATTTGTCTTTTGTAATTCTAAGCCTTCCCACATTAGGTGCCATTTTTCTTGCATGTTCTTGCTTTCATTGTTGTTTCTTCGAGCAAGAAGTGCATATATTTCATTGAAGTGTAGTTGAACTTTAGATAAAATTGCCAAAATCAATTCCACCATGTATTGTTATTGCTAGTATTATGTTTGCAAATTGTGGGTGTATTGTTCTTTTTGAATGCTAAAAAAAATTAAATCAACTATTGCCAAGTGTCATCTTGTTATGTTTGTTTAACTTTGTTTGTTTTTCATAGCTTTCTGAAATTTAATATAACTTTATACAAATTATGTGTGTTGAATGCTTATGGATTTGTGTAGAATTAATGGAATGACTAGTTTGGCTTTGAAAATTGGCAATAAAGAAATTTTTTGATTACAGTGACAATTTGGACTAAGTGATCGCACTAACATGTGCACTCAAGGTGTGTTCCTCCCTCAAACCTTTTATGATTTAAAAAATAAAAATTGCAAGATTTGATGAATGTGCCAAATTAAGAAAATTGTCTTGGAATTTTATTTATAGAAATTTGTATATGACACCTTTATTTTTCTCATTTCATTGTTTAATTTCCTTTTCAATTTTAGTGTTATATTTACATATTTGTGAAGGTTTTCAATTTTGTAAAGCTTTAAATCCATTGGCATCAATCTATTCATTTTTTCACTTCTCTCCCTTTGTGTTTCAATTTTATGTTTGTTTGTGATCTTTTGCATTTATAATTCACACCTTTGAGATTTTCAACACCATTCTTTTTAAATTTGGTTTGCTAGATCTTTGTGAACTTTGTGAGATCTAATTCACATTTCCAAGTTTGTCATGTCTTCTTCAATCTTTTAATTCAACTTGTCCAAGAACCCTAAGCTCACCATGCACCTTTGCATTGTGTCCATCCAATTTGTTTTCAAGGGCATATATAATCTTAGTGGGTTAAGGTTGCCTTTAAGTGGAGCATGGTCTCCTAAATATGTAACCAAACTATTTGAAAATCTATATGCACAAAATATACAAAACCTTCTTTTGAAGTTTGATTTTTAAAAAAAAATCCTCCTAGGTCTATAAATCTTTAATAGATTATGAAGTTATTTGATTCACAATTGAACTTGCCTTTGAAGAAACAAAAGCCAAATTTGGATGGCCATGGGAAGAAGGACAAAAATTCCTTCAATAATACTGAAAAAAGTTTCAAACAAAGTGGGTAGTCAAGTTGCCACGGGGGCAGATTCAAGGTTAAATGGTTCATTTTCAATAGATAAAAAGTCCTTAAAAACATTTTTTTGGTGTCAAATTAAAATAAATGGGTAATTATGGGTTGGTTAATGAGTTAATTAAATTCATATGAAAATATATCCACTTAGACATCTTTTTGACATGCATTTTATAAGGAAAAAATCATCAATTGAACAAAAAATGACCCATGTAAAGACTTTTGAAAATAAGGTCCAGATTTTGGTCGTTCAAAAGTCCATAACTATATTTTGTTTAAAGCTTTTGTAATGAAGTTATCAAATCTATGTTTGTTCTTCTTTCATCTATCAAATATTAAGTCCCTATGAGATGTATTTTCAAAAAATGATATTGCAAATTTCATGTGTATGGGAAGTGCAGATGTTCGAAACAATACATATGTTTTCATTTCAAAAGTTCATTACTACAAGGTACACATTTATTGTGCACAAATTATATAGATTTTTTTTTATTGAAGTTGAGAACTTTAAACTAAGTCCCCAGTTGTGCATATAAATGATTTTATGACACATTAATTAACTACACCCTGTAGAAAATTGCAATGGAACATAAAAAGTGAACCACTGTAGCTTGCATTGACCCCATGGGCAAAGGTTTAGTGTCAAAGGATGGGTTTATCCACAATGTGAAGTGTATGTTTACTTTAAATATTGAGACCAAGACAAGATTGTTAAGGGTACAAACGTGATACTTTAACAAGACATATGGGTCATAGGATTGCTATGCATGACTTGTTTAAGCTTGGGGTGAAAAAAAGGTGGGGAATACATTGCAACAGATTGTGCCCACTTGAAAAACATGAAGTTGTATGCCTATGGGTCTTTACAAATCAATTTTGGTCCAACTATACAAACATGTAGGTGAATAAATCAACAAACAATTCAAACAAAGATGTTTCATGTTATTGCCCATGGTTGCCCAATGTTGGAGTTTGAAACCTTGTATGAGTTATTTGTTAAATTTAGGGGTCCAATCCAATTAGACACTAATATGATATTGTTGGTTAGATCCTTGTTGAATTCATGCACATCCAATTCTAAGACACCGATGTCAAGGCCATACAATTTTTTCAATTCATAACCAACTCTTATGACAAAGTTATAAACATTGACAATGGGTTTTGGATATGTGTCCATGCATATGTGATTGATTGTTAGACCAAGGTACACAAGAAAAAATCTTGCCTTTTTGTAACTAATTAATTTGTGATTACATATGATTAATTATCACATGTAGTTTAATTCTAGTCATTTTTGTAATTATTTCAAAGTTCAATGATTTCTAATCATTTTGTGATTGTGTTGTGAGCAATTGCTTGTTCATCCTTCCAAAAGGATGATTTCTAAAATGATTTTCATTCAAGAATAGCTTTTTATGTCTCATTAATTGTAATACTAACCAACATTTGATAACCATTATGATGCGAACCTAGCCCCTAGAGTTATATTACGGTCTATTAAGAATACATTAGGGGCATGTTAGGTTCTAATATATTAGGCCATGCTAGGATTCACTAGGTTGGGTAGCACATTAATTATAACTAATATATAAGCTAGCATAAACTATTATAACATATAGCTAATCAATATTGTAACTAGCTATTATTGTGTATAGTTAGGAGGCTAAGGTAAATTAAGTAGGCTAGGGTATGTTAGGTAGGTTATATAGGCTAAGTTGGAAAACTTAGATAGGCCAAACTAGGTAATTATATTAGATAGGCTAACAATTTATGTTAAACTAAGTAGATTACATAAGGTATTACTCTGGGCTACATATGATAGGATAAAGTATGGTAATTTAATTAAGTTAAGTACCTCTTTCTTACCTACCTTATATTTTACCTAGGTAGGTAGGTAGGTAAGTAGGCTAGGTTAAGTAGGTCCATGTGTTTGTTTTTAATTTGCTTGTAAACATGACATGTGTTGCATGATTATGGGTTAACAAAATAATCACAAATGAATGATAGATTTATCACAAATCTTGAATGTATATATGAACAATTGACAAATGAAATTGTATGAGTTGATTGCATATTTCATCTTTAAAATAATGACATCATGTTTACAACTTTTTGTCCACATGTAATTTGTTTGAGACAATTATGTTGATTTTTAATTGCAAATGTTACTTGCAAGTTGTGACAAAAATATAATCATAAACATTAGTTGTAAATTTCTTTTTCTTTAATGACACCTATATTTGGTATGTGAATAAATCATGTCATAACAGTTCATCATTGAAGTCATTATGAATGCATTGTTGAATCTAGGTGGGGGGCTGACCATGGAGGAACTATCCAAGAAATTATCATGTTTTTTTGGAATGGATTATTTCAAGGGGAAGGGAAAAGAAGAATCACAAGGCAAATCAAGGATTCAAGGGGTGCCATTTTTCTATAGGCGTTTATTGCTTTTTTCATAGGGTTAACTTAACAATCTAATTCCCCCAGGAAGTCATTTTCTGTATATTTTATGAAACATTGGACATAAAAGGGTATTTTTTGCATGTTATGAAATAATAAACTATCAAAGGTATGTTCCATTAAAATTGAAAATATTTTATCTACATTGTAATTTTATTTTCATAATCAATTTTAAGAACCATATTTTTATTGAAGTAAATTATAGATTCTATTTATTTTTAATTAGTTGCACCTTTCTTTTTTTGAACTATATTTGGGAAAAAAATAGAGATAATTTTCAATGGTCCAATCCTTGGGGAATTTGATGCTTGTTGTTAGGATTGAAACCTTCATGTGTCAAGCCAAAAAGGAAATTGGAGTTTTAAATTTTTTTCCATTTAAGTCTTGAAAACCATTTGAAGAATATAATTTTAAAGAATGTCATGATGAGATGGTGTCCATGTCAAAGCTTCAAAAGATGATCATGGTAGACCATTGTCCTTTGCTTGTGGTGATGCAAGTTGGTTGTAATTCAACCAAAGTGGCAAAGGTAAGGCCTATAATGCTTTTGTTTTCTATTTTAATGAGTTTGAACTAAAAGCATCCCATGTATGTTTTTTGAGTTTTTTTACTTTTCTATGATGTCTAGGTAGGAAAACTTGGGTGTTTTCTCTAACATACATTTGTAATTCAAGCTTGTTTATGTTTTGTTGTTGATGGAGATCATACGATTTCTTGTGAAATTTGCTCAATAGAGCGATAATTTCATTTGCAACTTCTTACTATGTTGAAGGTTTGCCAAAATCAATTGTGCACTTTGTTTTGTAACACCCTTTCTTGCTTCTAAGTCAATGAATATTGGTCCTTTCATGTTCATGTTACAAGGTGACCAATGCAGCATACTATTCATATGAAGTAGGTGATTAGTTATCATACAAATTCCATTGAACATCTTGCATTTGCTTTATGTAGTGAGAAAACATGTGTTCATTGGGGTGCAATTTGATTGGAAATGGGTGTTATGCCACTTGTGACATAGGCAACATTTGCGCACATAATACAATTTGTGAAAGTTGAATGCAAACATAAGTTCTTAATCATTAAAAATTTTTGTCACTTGTATTCTTTCACTTGGTATGGTGGAGTGGTAGAAACAATAAATGATTTACAAAATATCTAAACATTATTTTCTATTTTGCAAAAGAAAAAAATCACTCGGATTTGTAGAAAGGTTTGATTTGGTATAATTTTATTCGGTGTATGGTAAAGTTCAAATCCATTTATTTATTAATGCAAATGTTCATGATGCTGTGTATGGTGTTGGGATCATGGCAAAAGCTACTTAAGGTTTAATTGGGAAGTTGGATGCCCAATTTCTTTAGCAATTAGTGATGGATGCCATAGGGATTCCCAATATTGGTCACATGTAAATGTAGAGATGACCTTTCCTCAACATTTGGAGGTCTTTGAAAAGATTTTATTGTAACTCCCATCCATGTGAACAATATAAGAAGTGTGATGTGTTGTAATGTCAACGTTTGCGACCATCATTATTAACAATGACACACAAAACAACATAAACCTTTTTAATGACACTATGAATAAAACTAATTTTGTGCTTGTTTTGCAAGTGTGATGCAAGTTCATGTTTTTTGGCAAGAAATTAATTGTACTTGGAATCCTATAGGATTTTGCAAGTTTGCAAGCTTATGTTGCAAATGAATAACATTTGGATTTAAAAAAATGGATCGAGGCACCCCACTTAGGGGCTTATCCCCCTCCAAACATCTAAATGTCAAGAATAACGTTCACATTGGAACTAGTCCATGCTAACCTAGTATATATAATGTAACCATGACATATCCACTTAGACATATTGAAATTGTTGACAAAAAGGTCAACATGCTCCTATGGTCCTAACCATTCTTTCATGGTTAAACTTGGATGCTCAACATGGTCTGTTTAAATTGACAATGAAATCCAATGTTGTTCAAGCCATTGCTGAAATAATGGTCATTACATTTGCCAATGTTAACTTTGTCATTGTTGATTCCTTCGTGCATATGTGGTGAGTGATTCATTCATCACAATTGCTATTTCATTTTTTTTCATAGTGTTTAAAGTTGGCCAAAATTGCTATGTTTCATATTGTTGACCCTACTAAAGAAGTGTGTGGCACAATGGCTTGAACTTTCACTTGTAATTAACTGTTGCTATGTATGCATCAAAGTTCTTCACGCTTGATACCTTAACAAATGAGGTGGCCTATGATATTGGGTAAATGTTCGATCAACAAATGGTCAAGGTTGATATGTGTGAAATGTGAAGCCACTTTTGTGTCCCTCTTTTACATGACATGTTTCATCAACTTGGGCTCATTGCCATATTTTCTATGGACCATTAATATCCATAGCTAGAAAACACTATAGACAGCGTTTCCGTAGTCAGCTCATATACATAGAGTGGAGTGTATGATCACCAAGATGAACTATGGATTGTTTTTCTCAATAACTCAAGGGCACATTGATTACAATGGCAATAGCCAGAGAAATTTTGGAAACACTCTTTCAATCTTCACCACATATGTTTTGTGTCACTCAATTATTTTGCCACTTACACAAGAATTCAGACTTGAAAAGAAAAAAGAAAAAACCTTCTTCCAATAGATGGTGTGCTGGTGGCTGTTGGTTAGCTCCAATCACTAATAGATGGAGGGGGTGTGGGGGGAAGAGAATTGCTGACATTTGTTCATGGGTAACTCATTTATGGTACAATCAAGCAAAGGCTTTTTAAAAAAAAAAAGAAATTGTGTTTGGAGGGATGAATGGCACACCCAAAATTTCAAAAGTCTAGTGGGTGAGTGAAGAAGAGGTGATAATAATGCAAGTGTGCATTTTGCATGAAGAATTCAATGAGAAGAAGGTGTGAGGGAGGTACTTTTGAATTTGTGATCAGAGTTCTATTAACTCAAGGTCTCCTTCACTTTAGCCTTGCAAAGACAAGAGGCATATAAATGGCTGGCAAGCCTGGCCTGGCCTGGCCTCTTGGATCCAGCAAAATATCTATCTAGTCCAGAGGTCATTTGTCACACTTCCAGTTAAAACTACACACATACCCAATGAAGAGAGAGATGTCAATTTTCACAAGTAATGAAACAAATTCATCCAATTGCAAAATTGATCTTGTTTCCCTCCTTCCAAATGTTCCTTTTTCCTTTGTATTTTCAATTGCCCTTGTTCCATTCTTTACCTTAGAGAATTGGTAGAAATTTTTGGGCCATGGTGAACTAGCACCCACCAGTGCACCATGAAGGATGAATGGCAAGTGGTGAGGAAACAGTTTTCTGTTGCGGTCCAGTTCGCTAGCTAACCATGGTGGTTAGCTCAGTTGCTTTTTTAAAAAAAACCTACCTACCTACCTCCAACCCCACAAGCAGGTTGTTAGTAAGTAGGTAATTAAAACTGCGCTTATGGATGCATAAACCATCTACTTACTTACCTAGTAATTACCTACTTTCTTACCTACCTACCTACCTATTTATGAGACCTATTTCTTACAAAATTGATTATCAAGGTGAAACCAAATATTACCGCGGTTGAGGTTCATCCACAACTGAGTAATAACGAGCATCCAGTGGATGGTGCGCTGGTGAGTGCTTGAGGAGGAGTTAAATTTCTGCCTCAACAACAGACGAGGTGCATTTAGTATAACATGCCTCCTCTCCTCCCGAAGCAAAATCATTGCCATTGGGTTTTAAAAGCCGAAACTTCAAAAGGCAAGATTCTGGAAATTTGGGTCCCATGCTTGGCTTGCTCATCTCATACATTACCACCTTCCTCAAGGTTCTCAGAATGGCCCAGTATTCTTGATCCTTACCCAACCGACACCTTTTCACCTTCGTTTTCCCTTGTTTTTGAATACTCAATCTTCAATATTGGGAGATTGGGATAGCTCAATCTTCAATATTGGGAGATTGGGATAGCTCAATCTTCAATATTTGGAGATTGGGATAGCCTCCCATTAGTATATTCTAAAAACCAACCCAAAAAAACCCTTTCCAAACCCTAAATGGGTCTTGGGAATCTTACATACAACAATCTTAACCGACTTAGAGAAAAATATCTCCAATCCGGATAGAAATTGTGTTTTTACCAGTTTGTGGACCAGGGGAAATGAGGCACCTGAAATGAACCCCATGACCCCCAAAATCCCACACGTATCCAACCCCAGCAACCAACAACAGTGGACAACAACCAGGCCATCCCGACACACATTGCCAAAATGTCACCTAAAATAATTCCAAAAAATAAAAAAAAGAAATATATGAGCAAGCACAGGGGCCATTACAATTCTGTAAGAAAATATTTAAAGCATCATCATCATTACCATCATAATCATAATTTACGACGGCAAAGG
>Ga0209611_10007887_pt1 | contig 16915 bp, 9 predicted proteins | sample S1TSphgellanicum_3_FD_187693 | JGI IMG/M metagenome (GOLD analysis project Ga0209611, IMG submission 187693) | Host-associated microbial communities from peat moss isolated from Minnesota, USA - S1T2_Fc - Sphagnum magellanicum MG (SPAdes) (version 2) | ecosystem: Host-associated > Plants > Peat...
CAATAACTGCTGGATGGTTGGGAAAGGGTCAAGTGAACTTCCCATGGTCTCCAGATTCAACAAAGAACATTGCATGTTCCATAGTCAACCCACGAAGTTGTGTATATTATTATTATGCACCTTTTCTGTATTAGTTTGTGGACTTTGGGTTCAAGTTAGTATTTGTGGTATTTATTCGTTCCTAGTTCAGACTTTCTTCACCCAGAAAATGAGGGACTAGGCAAAGTATTTCAAAAGTACCTAGTTGCTGCTTGTATTTCTCTAGTCAATCTACTAGGCTCCTACTTGACCCAAAATATTTGCTCCTCTAAGAGCATCTTCAGCGTTCACCAGTACCCTGAATCTAGTTCTTGGATTGCAATGCCAGCTTGAATGATCATATCCCATCCACATGGTTCTCGGTGACACGTTATTGTCACTCTCACAACTCTTGCATGTAGTCATCCCATGCCTTTTTGCACCTTTGAGGAACAGATTGGGCACTTGGGGAACATGTTTTGGGGGCAGAGGAAAAGTGAAAATTCATGAGAATGTGATGAGAACAACAAAAAAAATCCAACATCACCCTACCGCCCCGTTTTTTGATGTTCAGAGTGTGAACACAATAAATAGATTAAACAAGAAAATTTAAAAGTTTTAAAAAACGTGGCAGGGTAGTGGTGGCAGCTTTGAAATTTATGGTTGAGATATTGGGTCCGTGTAGGGTAGAAAGCCCATCAACAATTGCCTCGATATGATCAAACATTTATTTATATTTTCATCATATGTGTTTCATTTTGAACAATTTAAAATGTTGTGGGAGCGTTATCTCAAGCTCTACAAATTATCTTTCAAGTGCAAAGAAAAAGGAGGAAGAACAAAATTAAAAAAAGAAATATAAGCTTTCCAACTTACAAACTATGTTTTTTTTCATTTTTCTTCTCTTTGGACCCTCCTACTTTCAAACCTCATAACTTTCTTATTTCTTATTCATTTTAAACAATTTAAAGTGTTATAGGAGTGGCACCTGAAGTTTTACAAATCATCTTTGAACTATAATAATAGCAAAACAACATATAAAGATTTTTTTAGGTGTTTGGGAATTAACATTTATAATGTTTGGTGGTTTGTTTTTTTGAGTTTTTGACCCCCTTTATTTTGTGGGGCCATAACTTTTTCATTTTTTATTTATTTTCAGCAATTGTTAATGTGTTAAATGCCACAAGAAGAAGGATTCAAGTTTTGTTTGGACACCACAAACCATGAAGCCCACCCTTGGATCTGGCCTACCCTAAGCGCTTAATTGTTCAGCCATTGGCCAATCTACCCTACTGTCATCCTCTTTCACTTTGCTCTCATTGCTATCATATGCGATCCTTGCCTTGAAAATAAAGGGAAAGAAAGAAATAGTGCACATGCAAAAAAAGGATTGGAGCAAGATGGAAGGAGGAAGAAGTGAATTTTGCCCTCAATGCATTCATCTACCATCATTGCTTTGTGTAAAAAGTAACACGTATTTGAATCCTTATTATGTTGCAAAAATCTATTTTGGCTATTTGGAGACTAATGTCACATTTTTTTGCAAGTATCAAGGAGTGACCTTTTTGACCTTCTTATGTTATGTTGTGCTAATGAAACTCCAAATGTTTGCCAAAATGCCTTGGCCTTGTTGGGTGACCTTGCCAAAATATAATTCATTACGTTGCATTTAATGGATTATCTATCTCACCTTGTTAACGAGACTTTTGCAAGATTTTTCTCAAGTTACTTTATATCATTATGTTCATTGGAATAATGTGTGGGGCACTTTGATGATGTGACAAGTTTGTGTAGTGCATTTGTAGCCTTAGTTGGTAGATTTTTTGAACCTTGCAACCAATCGTCAACAACTGGTAGGCCTTTATTTTTCTCACATGTTTTGTGGAATTGTTGTTAGATCTTGAAGGTTGTTATGTAGAAATATGTGGTAAAAGGAGGGGGATCTTGCAAGGTGCACAATAAGGACATGAAACAAAGGAAAATATGTTTGCTAGGCTTTTATGAAATGGTAATCAAAACACTCTTCTAAATTTTAATTTTTTCGTCAAGGTGGGTTTCACTAATTATATTTCATAGTGTTTACATTCTTTTGGTTAACCAATCAACATCTTGATGTTGAATTGCTTACAAGTGCCTTGCAAGTCAAACAAGATATTTTTTTGATTGTCATCTCATGTCATCTCATGTCTAGTTCCCATTCTTTCCAATAGTGAGGTATGCAATAGGTTTGAAATTTTTGTGCTTGGATGATTTAATGAAGGGGGTTGTTATGAGTGTTAGAAGTCATGGAGCAAAGGATTGTTCTTAAACATTGCACAAAGAAAGCTTGTGTAATGTGTGGATCATCAAGGAAATTGGTGCAAAATAGTTCTAGGGTTTGAATAAGTCACTCCTCGATAACAATGCAATCACCTTGGGCAAACTAAGAAGGTGCGCATAAAGCTAGTGGCTCCACACATGAATCATTCTTTTGGATCATTTCATGCAACCTTGGTGTTATGTTTTTTTGCAGGTAAAGATTTAAGGAAAATCTAAATATTTGCATGCCTATGAATGATGTCTAGGATCATTTTAGTCTATATGATTATGGAAGGTTACCATGTTCTATGTTTTTCATGTTTTGTTTCAATCTAGGTGGAAAAGTTGATGTGTCCTTTGCTTATCTGCATAAAATCTGACAAATCCACCAAGGAAGAAACAAGAGATGGGAATCAATATTGTTTGATGTTCTTCTTGTGATGATGTGTTGCCTTGTTGATAGCTCCAAATACGATGAAAATTATTTTGGGAAATTTGTAATGTAAAACTTTGAATAGATATAACACAAGTTTTACATGGATATAAGTAGGTATGTAGACAAGCGAGTCTTGCTTGTTTTTGTTTCTGATTCGATATGAAACTCAATATGTAGGAATATCTAACTTTGATAATCTCTTCATTTTCTTGATTACTAAAATGAAGCACTAGTTTGGCAGTTATTTGTTGGAAGCTAGGAACAATATTTAACAACTCTTAATATCAAACTTCATGAAAAGTTAATAAATAACTATGATATGTAGACAACAAGTTCCCACCTTATTTGGTCTAGCTTAAGTTACATAATCTACTTTTGTCTATTATTTACAACTTCATGTTTTCTACTTGTTACAACAAGCTCCTTACCACCATATGTCAAAGAATATTCAAATGAACTTTTAATTTTTGTAACTACTTGCAAGGTCTTTGGTTCACAAATTCTTGATATCACTAAGTTCTATAAGTAATTGATGTGGGACTTGGAAGACTCCTACATAGATAGTGTACCTTTGTCATACCAAGTGTCTAAATGTTTGACAACTTTTATATGTAACCCTATTTTACAAGGTCCTAACATTGAAGCATGGAAATGTTATGGCATTGTTAATTAAAGGATTTTAAGTTTACTAGTTGTGGCCAACACAATGGTTGGTGCTTAACATGTGATATATGTTGGTTGGGCCTAGTCCCTCATCAAGGGGGTCAAGTAGAAGAGAGGCACCATGTTTTTGAACTTTGTCTTAACAATACATAAATTCTCATTATAATTAAGAAAAGATTGACAAAGAGGTTGTAGCCTAATCAAATGTATAGTCTTGGAAAGTTTTTTCCGTTATACCTATATTGTCCGTGAAAGGTGCTCCTACATTTCATGGATGTTCGTTGCCTATTGGGTATGGAAGGCATCTTGTTTTTTATTTGTCTTGGAAATAAATATGTTGTGGTTTAAACATGTGAGGTTTTCAAATGTGCTAAATTGGATGTGGATGAGCATGTGAGGAGGTCATACAAGTTTCCTCATGTAGATGTGTTAAAGGTTAATCATGTCGCATGTATACCAAAACCCCTTGATTCCAAGGTTCAAAAGAAAAGCAAGTAAATGTTTATCACTAATTAATCTTGCAAGTTCTTTTTTGGATATCTCAACAACATGCCATTGTTTCATTGCCATGTTTTTTGTGTTTGAAAAGTGAACATTGAATGCATGTGTATGAATGGAAAACAAAAGGGAAGGAAGATAAAGTTGTTAAGTTCATGGTATATACCATGTGGGTGTGTTTGTATTGTGCTTAGAGGGAGTTTTTGATGTTAAAGGAGACATTGCACATATATTAAGATAGAGTAGAGGAGTGGTTTTAGTACAATATTTCATGTGATTCTTTAAACAAATTTTCAGACAATTTAGCTCAAAAATTGTATAAAGACAAGTTTATTTCTAATGAATGTTATGTTGTTTGGAACACATGTATGGTCAATATTTATTTGATGAAAAGGAGTATTCTACCACCATGGATGACAATTCTCCATCTATTCCCCTCCATTAAGTTACCAATTATTGGAATCATTTACAATAAGGAGGTTGGCAACTTTATTGAATTGGCAAAGTTTAAATTTGAGCTTGAAAAACCAACAATTAAAAAACCTACGACATCCTCATCTTCAAATCATGCTGCTGATAGTATGTAATCAATTCTTCTTCTAAATAATACACTTTCATCCAATGAGGCAAATCCACCAAATGTTATAGAAACTAAAATTGCCCTAGGTGCTCTTGTGACATTCTTCATGAAAAAAAAAGGGTGTTGCGATTGAAAAGGTTGAAGTAAAGGATATTGAAACAATAGTTGCAGCCATGGTGGGTGGCCCTCAACACAAACAGGCCAAAAGATCTAAAAAGGTTCCCTTACAAAAGATTGGCACTTATACTTTGACATAGTGTTTTTGGCTTGTTTGAAAGTTCATAGAGTTGTCAAATCTTCCCATTTTCTACTCACCCACTACACAAGCTTATGTGAGCTTGTGAGCAAAACTTTGTTTTTATAGGGTTTTGATGTGAATCCACAAAGTCTTAGAATCCAACACTACATCGAATCTATCTAATAGTATAGAATAATACCTTGGTACCAATGCCACTGTTTTTTGTTTTTAAATTTTTGTTTGCTTGTCTTTCCTAGGTGGATATTTATGTGGCTTCTTGAAGAAGTGTTAACCTTGTTGTGAGTTTTTTCTTCATCATGAAAATGGAAATAAATCTCTATTCTTATGAAAGATATCCCTTATTATTGAAATTTTGGATTTGAATTTTGGAATTTTAGATTTTAGATTTTGAAATTTTGGAATTTAATGGAATTTTGAACTTTTAGATTTTGGATTTTGATTTTGCACTGTATAATGGGAATGGTTTTGACCGTGGTGAATAAATAGGTTTCTAGGGTTTGAATTATTATTTTAAAAATAAAAATTATACATTTTTTGTCAATTTTTAAAAATCAATATCATTCCATTTTATTTTTTATCAATGGAATGCTTAGAAATATTTTTAAAAAATTAATTTACGTAATAACTCTAATACTAAAGATGATGAAACCATGACAAAATTTATGAAAAAAGCACCCAAGATAAGGAGAGAAAAAAAACAAGAGGCAAGGACTAATGTCCAGGCATATAGTTGTTACAATATATATCAACTTATGTGATGATACATACAAATAAATCATAGAATAATATATGTATTTGTATACATACATAAATGCACATTTACAACATCTTATCTATTGGCAAGGCTAATGTGTTTGTGACACCTTGTTTGTGCTGAGAGGAGTTTTGTGTTTTCATTTTTTGAGATAAGGCTGATTGGAAACGAGTTGTATTGAAGGATATTGTTTCTATAAGCACAAAGAGCCACCTACTGCACCAGATTAGAACTCAATACAGACTAATGTTAAGAGACATTATAGTGTTTTTTCTAGCTGCTCTAGCATAATTTCTATTAGCACTTGATCTGCAAGTCATCGAACAATGTTGTGGGAATTTTTGATATGAATCAAAAACTTGTTGAGTGATTAGCTAAGTGATTTTACATTTGAAATTTCAACCTTGTTCCAATCACATTGCTCTCAAATCCAAACTCCGCCCTAATCCATGGATAGGAAAAGTTGAAAAGTTTGAAGCCCAGGCAAGAAGTTGTCAAGTGTGGGTGAAGTAATTGAAGTTTCAAATCTTGGTGTTGCCAAATGCTACTGCACTCTCATTTGAACTCACCAACTCTCATACTACTTGCAGAACTAAAAATGGCATTTCATCCCGTAAGTATATTCCCTTGCAAACTCGTGATTTTATTTATATCACAAGAGTCCTAGTTTGGTCCGTTGGCTTCAAAGCATAAAGTGATAAATCTCTGCATCATACAACTAACCCAATGATTAAGGCGATTCTCTTGGAGTTCTTTTATGCCCAAACCACAACTAATTGTTTCTTATAGCTAGCTATAGATAGTAGTCAACCCACAGACCTTTGAAAGATCATGTTGTAAACTATAGTAATGTAACTTGGAAACTCATAGTTGTAATCTATAGTTATTTAACTTGGAAAATCACATATGGAATCCCGATCAACCCAAAATAGGCCACAAAAATTTCCTCCATCTAAAAACACTTTTCTACCACCAAATATAGGAACATTTTTGCTACTGGAACAACATGATCAAGTTGGATTAACTTGTAGGCAGTGTGTCAACTCCATTTGCATTAGAACTTCGGGCCTCTAAAGCATGACCACAAACTTACACTAATCTTTTTTTATAAATTCATCATGGGGGAGCCATGGATTAAGCACGATGATGACATTGTGGTTTGGCCACGCCATTGGCTGCCCAAAGAAGAGAGGGATTGGGTGACAACATTTTGTTGTTGTCCATCCACCCCATCCTACCCCAATAAAAAAATCCTTGATGGATATCGAAAAGACCCCGATGTAAGAGCTGGTCATGAAGTACACAATTTCCCACCTCAATGTGCTCCTTGGTTTTTTCTTGGGTGCATATGTGTCATCAAGGTTTTCTTGTGATCTCATCATGCTCCCTATTTGCTTTCCAGTGTATGTTTTACTTTACACTCTCTTCAAGTAGGGCCATTTTACAAAGTTATTATCTTTTTTAGAAAATGATTTAAATAATAGCCAACCTCTTAGACTCAATTCCTGAAGTGTCCAAAAGTCGCATTCTAGTTCAAATAAGTGTTTTGGACTTTAGAATAAGAAGTCCTAACATCTCAACAAGAGTGCAAGCATTAACCTATTGTTCAAATACGACTTAATGTTCAGTTTAAGTTGTTTAGTGGAGGTAGGCCTAACAGCTCAAAACGCACTGTGAAATTTCAAAGCACCACATGGCCACAAGCACCTTCACAATAATTTTTTTATTTTATTGATGCCTTCCTTTCACAGCCCTTGAATTATTGTGATAGTCATTAATTACTTCAACAATAAAAGGAATCCAATAGCTAGCCATTTTTTTGTGTTGTCATAAGTACAATAGGTGGTCGAAGTGGGTTCGTTTTTTTCTTGCTGCCATAATTACAATAAAGGAAGGTTTGAATTGTTTTTTCTTGCTACCATAAGTACAGTAGGTGGTGGGATTTATTTGCGTTTTCTTTCACAATACAGTGATGAAAAATAATAACAATTCTTTGACAAAGGATGAGATTTTAGCATTCTTGAGCTTGCTTGATGTATAAATAGCCTATCCAAAGACTTACAAGAACACTACAACAAATTCATTTGAAATTGCTGTCAATCTGTCAATGTGAAGGGTACTTTTTTTTTAAAAATTTCAGAAGTGAATGGCACATGGGCCATTCATGTTTAATGCCTACCAAGATTTAATGCCTTGCTATTTGGATTTCCCCAATACAAATGTGTGACTTTCTCTACCCAATGTTTGACCAATTCTTTTGGACATTGAGAAAAGTGAAATCCAAAAACAAACAAGGAATTCTTCATGTTTTGGTGTGGCTTAAAATGATATTAGAAAAAACCATCAAACACCAAAACAATCTTTATAGTGTAATCTAATAGAACAATACATTAATGACAAAACAACAATACTTTGCACACATCGAAAGGACATTGATTATTACAATGATTTGATTCTTCACAAGAAATTTCCAATTAACCAAATTTATGTTATTCAATTGGAAACAAATGCAAGGAATGTTGAACACATTCAATCTTGGGTGAACAATAAAAGATTCAATCACATGCAACATGTTCCATTAGGAGCATTCGTTATGTTAACTGAAAACATTGATTTAAAAGTTGGTGGTGCAAATGGAACCAATGGAATCGTAACAAAATTGGAGTTTGATTTAGAAAATAATGTTTGTAACATTTTCGTTGCACTCAATCCACCAGGATATGTGCAAATAGTTCGAAAAAAATCAATTCAAAACAAATATGATTTTGAAGGACATTTTTACAAATCATCATTTCCTTTAATGTTAGGTTATGCAATTACAGGGCACAAATCCCAAGGTGCAACAATATCATCGAGAGCGATGATACATATTCGTGAATCTTTTAAACAAAAATTAGTGTATGTAATGTTATCTAAAGTCACAAGCCGAATTTTTTTGAAAATTGTTAACAATCTTCAACCTTCAAACATACAACCTATTTTGCCATGGTTTTTAGAAAATGTGAACATTGTTGTAAATTGAAATACTAACACATGTATCATTGTAATTTAGTATGCACTATGTGCAATTCTGTTGATTGGTCTTACCAATCTCCTTTCCACTCAATTCGCAAATTAGATGTATTTTTCTAGGTTCAAATCCTAGGTTGAATTATACTTAAAAAAATTTAAAGATGCCATTTCTTACAAAAATCCCAATTGACTGGCCGAATGGAAAATTTAATAAGTTTCCCTATGTCATTATGACCTTGGTTTCATGAACCATTGGAACAAAACAAACAAACAACCTTCCTTCATGTATATAGATATTTTTCAAATTCATTTGAACTTTTATTTGCTCATGATTGTTTCAAAGTTTAGATTTTTAAAGAATTAATATTTAAAATTTCATAAAAAGATAATATAAGAATAGACAACAAGTTATGACAAATGTGTAGTTTTATTGTGAAAAGAAACTAGGGTTTAAAATCGAAAAAAACATCACAATGCAAGAATCAATGACAAGCTTCTACTATGTGTAGTTTGTTTTTGGAGGAAAATTAAGGTTTAGTTTTCATAAAAATGCATTAATGCAAAAACCAATAACAAGCTATTGTTTTAGCAATACAAAAAACAATTATTTTCAACTTTGTCATGGAAAAGTATACTTGCACAAACAAATAGACACGCAAATTTTCGCAAAAAGACAAGAACTTAGAAAATATACAACACAAAATCCAAACAAAAACAAAGACCAATAAGTAAAAACAATTGCAAAATAACAAGAATTATATAAAAAATACAATAAGAGATTAAAAAACCATCATCTATAGCTTCATAGTGGAGAAGAACATCGAAAATATTAAGCAATTTGTGCAATGGTGAAAAGAAACAATTGCTTAGGATGCAATACCAATAGCAAGAAAACTCAACAAAAGAACTCAATTTGAAAGATGCAAGAAAATTTATTTCGAAGATTATAGAAAGTTGGGCTTAGAAAATATGAGAAAGCATGCAATGATGGAAGCAAAAAGATTGGTAGATATGGTGGAGAAAGGGTGCACATTATCGAAAAAAAGGTAGACAAAAAAAACACAAAGGGAAAAAAAAAACTTTAAAATTTTTTTACCATCCATTACAAGTATGAACTCATGATGATGTTAACAAAAATACATAGCAAAAGTTATTGTATGTAATGCCAGGTGTGAATTGACATCTTCAAATAACTTCTTTGACATAACATATCATGGTCGTGATTCTAGCTTTCTTAGAGTTAGGCAACTCTACCTAAATTTGCCTATCACTTGGTGTGATGTAGTATTGTTGTTGACAAAATTTTGTCAGATTTCAACTTGAAAAATATGATTTCGACCTATGCAAGGGATTTTTCAAGGAAAATTTGGCCCAAAACACTAGAATTTTATGATAAGTTCCAATAGGTAGCCAAGAATATAGAAGGATTCTAGTTTTTTTCTACTTTCATATTTAATATGTAACCAAATTTGGTTAAATCATCTTATGGACGATCACCACTTTAGTTACATCACAAAATTGAAAAAAAAAACCCTGATGTGATGCCTGCTTAAAGCATCTCTAGAGGTGTTTTGTATGTGATCTTGCATAGTAAAATTAGATGAAGAAAATCCAAATTATGCCGGTTTGGCTCAAGAAAATGGTTTTGGTTGTTGTGGCTAATAAAGGGCGTAACAACATTATGCACCTGTAGAAAAGAGTGTAATAAATATGATGTAATTACTACTCAGTGTTTTCGATTGGCCCATCATAATGATTGGTCAAAATGGTTTGCTATTAGTAGTACCATGACCTATTTTTCCCCTTTCAATTGTTGGGTCATTTTTCTTTTTCTTTTTGTCCCAAGTAAATTGGATGTGCAATGCATGGTCATAGCCAATAAGGAACAAAACAAAATTTTGTTTCAAAAACCCTTTTAAATTCATGTTCAATAAATATAATAAACAATGTAAAGTGGGTGAAGGGCATCTTAATTCATGTTTTTATAAAAAATCAAAATTCTATAACGTGTGTAATGATTTTAAAAGTAATGTGTGTTTTAATATTGTGGTTGGTTTTGGAAATTGAAACACCAAAATCCAATTAACACTCATTGCAATTTAGATTGCCTATTATTGATTTTATAAATTAGATGTGGGTACATTTGCAATAAAAAATTTACATGTGTGTTTGTGGGCCTTCCAAAAAATGTAAATCATTCAAATGTGTTGCACAAACACGCCATTTATAAAAGAGTTCAATACCTTGCTTTATTTTGAAAATGATACAAGTTGTAATGGGTTTTTTCCCTAAGTTTTGGGTGATAAATGGTATCCATTTATATCCCAAATTACAACCTCGTTTAAAGAAAAAAGACAACATATTATTTTTAAATTGTTCTATAACACAAACATGAAACAAAAAAGTCGAAGTTGGTCTCTTGTGGAAAATGAATTTGGCATTCTCAAAACAATTTTAAATTGGGAGTTGCTAACCAAGACCAATTTAAATGTGTCGTTGGTGCTTGAGGTTTCATTACATGTTGTATGTGGCATAATTTATTATTGTTTCAAACAAAATCCAACATCCAAAAATTAATGTAGGTTATTGATTTAGAGGCGCAAATTAATCCAAAATTGAATGTGTATGGCACACAAAAACATTGATGTTATGGATGAACAAACATTCCAATCAATTGAAGGGCAAAAAACATTTGGAGATGCAATGTGTAGGGAATTATCCATTTATCTTGGACGTCAAAGGTCTTTCACATGATTGACACAAGTATTTTTTAAAAAGCTTCTTGCATCCTTTAGAAAATATGATTCAAAGTTGAATTAACATCATTGCTTTATTATGTCATGTAATGTATCTAGTTCGAATTACTACCATGAATCCTTATTTCGTTCAACTACCATGAGTCCTCTTTATTCAACTCAATTTTATTGCATATACCCATTGTTTATTTTAGCTATTATTATCCTCCTTGTTCAATTCAACTACTATGTATCCTTATTGTTCAATTTAGATTTGCAATTTTTGTGAATCCACCAAGGTGTTCATGCATTCAAATTGTTAGTAGGAATCTTTTTGGTTTTGTTGTTCATTAGAATCCTATTATGGATAAAAAAAAATTTTACCATTATCTTGTTTCAATACCATGTTCATGATTTTGATCAAACTTGGAATTGCTTGAACCATATTCATTTGAATCTTGTTTAATGCCTTGTCTTTGCATTTGAAATAGTCTAATTGATTTTCCAACATAGACTCTTGAGTTTATATTTTCCTTTCCTCCAATCAAGCCAAGTTGGTCTCATGTATATGGTTAGTGCAATCCACTAACATCTAACTACCTCTTTGTGTTATGTCAACCATGATTTGGTGTGCTAAAAAATACATACATTTTCCACTTATGTTATTTGCATTTCTTAATCCTCCACCTCTTGCATTTCAAATTATTTTGTTCCTAGATGTTGGTAAATGAAATGCCTTGTTGAATACCTTATTGATTGGGGTATGAACTAGAATCTACATTAAGGTATGCACTAGAATTTGCCCTATGGTTTACACTAGGGTATGCCTTAGGGTGTCACAAGTTGTAGATTCTTTACAAGCTTCCTTCATGGCTTTTGTGGATGATAGTGAATGAGTAAAGACATTGTCCTTTGAAGACTGGAAGCATTGTTGACAAATACTCAACTCTCTTTAATTTGTGACAAATCTTCATGGTATGCATAATCAACATTCTCCTTCCCAAAGCCACTAAAATCATTGGGTTTTTAACATTGAATCCATTGGGATTGTGGATGTTGATTATATCTTGCATGAGATTCGATGTGAGGGGGATTGAAAACAAACCTTTGTCCCATGAAATCCAAAATCATCTCTTTGTTGAAAAATTGAAACAAATAGAAAGCATTATTGTCTTGTGGGCTCAATGCCCAATAATTTTCAATATGCCTCATACTTAGCATGTGTAAGCAATTTCTTTTAAATTTAAAAAAAAGATTGACCCCCATTTGTCTTTACACATAGGGCCATTTATAATGTGGTGAGAGAAACCTACACTCATGACATTGGAGGAAACTTTTTCCCAAGTTTGGTTATTACTATTTCAAATTGATCATATATTAAATCCACCTTGTTCAAAACTATAATATGCTCCTCCTTCCTTGCCTTGATTAGGGCCAATACCTTTCCATATTCCAAATTTGGCTACTTTTGGTCTACTTGAATGAACTTCAATTGACCCATTAGAATTATGTTTATGGTTTTCTTCTTTCTTTTGTTATTTTTTTACTGGACCTTCCTCATCAAGGTTACTTTAATAAGTATTGTATTTGCATTCAATTAAACATATGCAAGCATTATTGATTATATCTTAATTCAATTTCGGACCTAATAAATAACATTGGGTTTTACATCCTAAAATTTAATATTTCCAAAGATTTCATGAAATAAAACATTTTCTTTAACGTTGAAGTAATATCACATGACACATAGGATTTCATTTTAGCATTTGTCTTAATTTACATTTCATTAGGTTACTTTTACTTTTTCTAGGTTATTATTGGTTATTTTAAACTATTAGATTGTAGGTTATTTTTTGTTATTCTTGGCTATTCTAAATGATTCAACTTTAGGTTATTATTCTACCATAGGCCATTTTTGGTTATTTTAACAAAGGCTATTATTGGCTATATTATCATAGGTTATTCTTGACTACTTCATGATTATTCTAAAATATTCCACCATAGGGTATTTTAAGTTATTTTAGATTATTCCATTGTAAACAATTCACACTACAAGGAATCTTGTCCATTCCAACCCATGCATTTGTGACTTGTGTCCAAATTGACCATTTTTGTGATTATAGATGTGATTATCTTTTGTGGCACTTGGTAAAAATGACATGTAGTTGCATAAACCATTATAAAATGGTTTGTAACTGCATATGCAATTTATACTTGTGACTAATGTCAATTTGAATGAAAATGAAGATGAAAAATACACTTATGTCATCCACTTTTAGTGGCATTCCAAAATAGATGAAAATGTAATTATTTATGTGACTTAAAAGGTGGTTCATAAACATTGGACACCATGTAACATCTTTTCAATTTTATTTGCAACTATAAATCTTAGTTGCAAATGCACATGTAATTAAATGTTAAAAAATAAAATTGGCCAATGAAATGAAATTGCTAGATTTAATGATTTAATTTTTTTCCCTTAATTTTTTCAATGTACTTATATATAACCATTAAATGTGTGATAAGGTTTGGTGGGTTTGTGAAAATTTTAGAAAACCCATGGCAATTAATGGTAAAAATAGGGCTAAGTAGTAGCTAATATATATGTGACTAAATAGTAGGTATTTTATATGTTGATAAATCATAATTTTTAAATTAATTAATTAATTAAATAAGCTAGGTATAGGTAGTAAGTATTAAATAGTATGTAAGTAAGGTAATTAATAATAGGTATTTCATTGTGTTGAATGAAATAATTTTATGGGTAATTAATTAATAAGTTGTAATGTAATAAATAGTAAGCAATATGTATGTGGGCTAAGTAATAGGTATTTTATCATGTTGATATGTGATTATTTTTTTATATTAGTTATTTAATTAATTAAGTTATGTAAGTTATTTATTAAATACGTTAAGGTTTAGGTAGCATGTGTAATTAATTAATTAAGTAGGTTATACAATCAATTTATTATATAAAAATTAGTAAGATAAGTAGTAGTTAGTAAATAGTTAGTAGGTCATATGTATGTGGGTTAAATAAGAGGTATTTTATCATGTTGATATGTGATTTTTAAAAATTAATTACTTAATTAGGTAAGAAATGTAATTTAATTTATTGAATGGGCTATGTAATAGGAATATTTTATGACAAATTTATAAACATTATATAATGAATAAGTTATATTTAATGAAAGCACACAACGATGTAAACAATTTTAGGGGAAACTAGGACTACATATATTATAAAAAGTAATAACATGTAAGATTTCACCCACTTTGAATTCTTTTAAAGATCACATGTAATTAATTTTAGGTTCAAACATAAAATAAATTATTAAACCCATCAATATGCAATTGATTGGGAGTTGTATCATTGTGTAAAACTGTATAGTCATATTGACATGTACCAAAAGCAAACATAACTATTGCTTAAAAATGACATAAAAATAACTTTAAAGTAGTTTTGAAATTAAAAGCACAATTTGAAAATTCTTTTAATGACATATTTTTGGATATTTCTAATATAAACCTTAACATAATAATATTAAAAAAACTTTTAAAATTTTAAATAGTTTTTTGAAAGACGTATTAAAAAAATTCTAAAAAGATTCTAAAAATAAAACAGTGGTTTAAGGGGGCACGTGTGGCTCTTAATAATGTGGTTGGACCCAAAAATACACAAATAATTTTATAAACATTGATTTATAACCCCTATTTTACAGAAAATTTGCATTTTTTATTAATTTTGAAAATCCATTTTTAAAATGTAAAATAGTAAAAACAACACTTAGCCCGTCTACATCTTCAATGGAAGAACATTTTACAACATAAAAAGATCACAACTTTCATAATTATTATAACATAATGTACTAACAAATGTTTTGAAAACATCTAATATGAACTTCACAATTTAAAAAGAAATTGAAAATTTTAATGAAAAAGCTTTTTTGTCATGGTTGTCTTTTTACATATGAAAAATTTCATGGATAAACTACCATTAAATCTAGTCCTTTACATAATCCTTTTTTACAGTTATAACATTGTGACAAGGTTGTTGTAAATTGAAAATGTACTCCAATTAATAATTAATTTGTTCATATTTTTTCCAAATTCATTATACAATGATATATTGGCATGTAAACCACCGTTAATTGTAAAGTTTAGTTACAAAACGTTTTCCAAACATCCATCATGATATATTAAAGTTCCATAGGTAACAAAAACTTTTTAATTATGACAATTTTTCATCTACATTGTAGTGTGATTTCACTATATATCATCCATTTAAATTATATTTTGTTGGTACAATTATGATCTATTATAAGAAAAATTATATAATATAATTTCTTAAATCAAATAGAAGCTTGAAATGTGAAAAAAAAAAAAATTATTTTTTGAAAAAACATTTATGATAATTTTAAATTAAAAAATGTGTAAACATAATAAAATTTATAATTCCATAAAATAAATTAACTATATGGAAATAATTAATATTTAAAAATTAAAATCAATTATCAAGATTAATCTTTATATAAAAAATAATAAAAATAATATAAAAATATTTTTTAAATAATTTATCTATGATCCATTTATAAATATTATATGTGAATAAATTATATATCACACATTTAAATTGAATTATATTGGTAAAATTATGATAAATAACTAAAATCTATAAGATAATTTTAAATATCAAATGAAGGTTTAAGATATGATATATATATCATGTGATTGAAATTATTTCTTCCATGGAATGGTTGTTGAAATTGTATTCAATAATTAAATTCAAATAATTTTTTTTTTCAAATTAATTTATATTTTTAAGAAGAAAAACATCTATTGTGTACATTATTAAAAAAAAATTAAATTAAAACTTTAATCTTATCATTTGGGCAAAATTTTAATAAGATATCAAAGATAAAAAATGATGTGTGTGTAATGTTTTCAATGAAATAGGATAAATAAAAGGCACATTATTTCTTTCCCATAACAAGTGGGGTGGCTTAGTGATAAAGGGGTTGATTTCCATCCTTGGGGTCCTTGGATTAATTCTCACCCATGACATGGGTTGTGGTGAACAGGATGTCGTTGTCACAAATGCCAATGCCATGGAATTCATTCATTTGAATGTTCATCCATGTACCTAGCTTTTAATTTAGTTTCAATTCATTTTTTAAAAATTTCCATTTAAGTTTTAGTTCATTTCCATTTGACTTTAAGTTCACTCCAGTTAAAATTTAATTAAGTTTTAATTAAGTCCGAATTAACTTCAAATTAACTCCGAATCATTGAACTTCCATATTACAGTGGGAGATCAGCAAAGATGTTGACAGAATTCAGCTCCAAGTCAACCACTTAGCAACATGGACTAGAGTCTTGCAACCAGTGTATAAGTGAAAGTGAAGGAATATATGTAGCTACAACGTGCTGGCTGTCCACCTAGGCTGATGAACTCACTTGTGTCAGTATCATTGCAAAGATCTGCCAGCTCAGATCGATGCAAATGTACAAGAATGCAGTTAGTGGCATGCTATGTCTTTGATGATTAGAAGCAGATTGCAGATTCTCAGATGCTTTTGTGGTTCTGTTGATTCACAGACAGATTGCAAGCACTTGATTCAATGAAAATAAGACACAACTGCTACTATCAGTACATCAAATT
>Ga0209611_10007888_pt1 | contig 16914 bp, 8 predicted proteins | sample S1TSphgellanicum_3_FD_187693 | JGI IMG/M metagenome (GOLD analysis project Ga0209611, IMG submission 187693) | Host-associated microbial communities from peat moss isolated from Minnesota, USA - S1T2_Fc - Sphagnum magellanicum MG (SPAdes) (version 2) | ecosystem: Host-associated > Plants > Peat...
ATGAATTGATGATTACATTACAATTGAATTGACAATTGATCATGCCACATTTTGATGACCATTGAATAATAGATAGATAATCATACTTGCAAAAAAATTGATGCAAAAATTAAACCAAATTATACAATTCAAAATAAATACTTTGGGGGTAATGGCATGGTTGGGTGGACCATTTTTGGAGTAACAATAACAATTGTTTTGTAGTAGGTTTCACTAAAATTGCTATTTTTTATTGTATATGTTAGACTTTGTCAATAAGGATTCATTTTTAAGGTATAACCAAGATATATACATAAATTGATTAATTGTGATGCTTAAAGAATAAAATTACAAAAGTTATGGATTTTTGAATTTAGGGGGTGCAATCTTGGCAAAGAAAACGCAATTGGATTTTGATTAGGGTTGATGATTGCATTATAAAATTATGAGGGACTTGTTTTTATATAGACATTTTAATGATGAAAATGTATTGATAACTTTTGTGTCATATCAAATGAAAATATGGAGTTATGAACTATTCTTTAGAGTAAAATTGATTTTTTTTTCAAAATTTCATAGGACATTGAAAATAAATTGAATCATGTTGGGATTTTACGCACATGTTTTACTCAAGGACCTTTAGATGTGATAAATTCTCAATTGAAAAAAAAAACTGTAATTATGGTATCCTTATGCATTGTGTCACACTATGATGTAGTGTAAAATACATTACAAAATGGATTTTAATGCATGTTTTTCTTATTACATTTTGGTCCACCCAACCATGCATTTATCTTTTGAAATCAAATTGATGATAATTAAAAAATTGCAAATGATCATACTAGTGATGTTTATACTTTAAGTATTAAAACAAATATTGTTGAAATTTCAATAGAAACTTTTGATGATGACTTCCTTTGCACATCTTGTATTTACTCCAATTCTAGAATGTGCACAATTTTTTGGGGAATTCTTTTCTTGTTGCAACCTTTAACCAATTTTGTTCCATTAAGGTTTTAATAATCTATCAATGTTATCGAAGATAATGGAGTCACACACATAAAATATACAAATTATGAGTTTTTGAAATCTACTCTTGTTATAAATATATCCAAACAAAAAATGGTTAAAGGATTGTTCATGTGTAATGTGGAAAGAGGGCCTTCATCAACATGGGGTTTTGGGTATATAATATGTGACCTTGTGAGAAGAGGACCAAGACATTCCATAGGATGAAATGGATTTACATACTTTGGAAGTATTAAATATTACTTGAAATAATACAAAATTAACCTAGGTGGCCTAGATGAACATTGATCAATCATCAATTGTCTTCAAAAACATATTCAATGTTCCCAAGATAGTGAACAAAATTTAAATGTAGGGTGATGACCAAGAAGGGGGTTGATTTAGGAATGAGCAAGGTGGGAAAGCCAAGCATGAAATTGGAATTCCCTTATTGGCCCTAATTATGTCCTTATCTAAAAGGAATTTTTTAATTTTATATTAGATGGTTGTGATTAAATTGAGCATCAAAGGATTAAACTACGTGCAATATCGTGGTGCTTTGGTGGCTTTAGCAAAAATTATATTATTTTTATTTTTTCAAAATTTACAAAAATTATTAGCTCATTATGTTAAATAATTCAAAATTTATATAGTCATATTCAAACCCTAGCCCTCTTTAGAATAGTACAAGTTCATGAGGATAGTCCAACTAAGAAAACAACTAAAAACTTTTGGTAATGGATGTAATTTTATTATATTTATTTTGTACTTGTTAGAATCTTCAAAATCAAAACTAAGTTATCGAATTAAAATTCCCAAAATATACTAATTATTCAATAGGTTATCGCCAAAGTCACTAGGTACTATGATATGGCCTCAATGACACAACACTCACTACTACACCATCCAAAAAATCCCATTTTGGGATTTTTTAGATGGGGTGAACCCACCCCAAAATGTTTGTTTCACCTAAGGTGCGGTTTTCTTTCCTTCCCACCCACATGTGTTTTTCAAAAAAAATCTCTTACCTCTATCCCTTTCCTACCTATACCCCTCTTACTACCCATCCCATTTTCCATGTCGCACGTCTACAATTGCCAAGTTCCATTGTGCTCTTTTGTTTTTGTTTCTTTTCATTTTGTGCTTGTTAATGTGCATGTGGCTTTGTTAAAAAAGAGGTGTGCATGTGAGAGAGTGGGAACCAAGCTAGAACAAAGGAGGCAAAAAAGATATGCGAGAGAATGTAGTTGGAAAGGAAGCAACCATAAAAGCTTGTGTGAAAGAATTATGTGCAATTAAAAGTGCTAACGGGTGATATATGGATTTGTAGTTGTACATAGCTTTTAGATTTTTGAATAAATTTATTAACTACATTCTTATTGGTTACATTATTGATCATAATTTTTTATTCATGTTCTTGTATATAAAGGACAAAATAACATGTATTTTGTAAGTTTTTTTTAGTTTTCTTTAATTTGAAGATACAAATTTCTAAAATATGTTTTATCTACATCGATTAAAATGTTATAATTTGTAATAACCCACTATAGATGAAAGAAGAGAACTGTAAAAAATGTACTAAATTGAAGAATTTGAAAAACAATTGAGGTGTAAAAAATTCACCTTTTCCAAGAATGGAAGTAAATAATGGAAGAAGAAGGAGAAATGAAATGGAGTAGTGCATGGAAAGGGTTATCCCTTTCCTTGTGTTTTTTTTTTTGGTGGTGGGATCTAGCTTGGAGCTTCCCTAACAATGGAACTAGAGATTTTAACTACCATTGCCAAGGAGCTTCATGTTCCCCTAGCTTTTTCTTTTTCTTCTGTTTTCATTTTTTATTTGCTATTTTTTACTTTCTTTTTTGTCTTGTTTTGTTTTATGTTCTTTTACTTTTATTTTGGTTTTGTTTTTTCTCTCTTTTTTGCTATTATTTATAATGTCTTTTTTATGTTTTCTAAATATATATATATTAAAAATTCTATTTGTTTTTAAATTTTTATTTGGTTTTTTTTCTTAAATTTTTTTTCTTGGTTTTGTTACTCATGCCATATCACCTTTTCCCTCCTTTTAATCTTGAATCACTGCTCTTGTCATCACTTTCCTCCTCTTGATTCAGTATCACCATCTTGTGTGTTGTATGATGTTGCTAATGATATTGTGTGGATTCACTAGACAAATCAATGAAGTGCCATGGGACTTCAAAAAAAAAAAGATTACAATTATGAGGAGATAAACTAAGTATTGCAATTGATGTGTCTACACCAAACAACTTAGGGGCTATAGTTGAAAACCGAGATAATCTTCATGTTGAAGAAGAGGAGGTAGTAGGTAGGGAGGTGCTTGAAGCAATTCAAGCCATATGTGACCAAGTAGTTATTAATGCAAAACAAGGTATGAATGAGCTAATGCCTCCTACATTAAACACACATAAAGTTGAGGAATTGGGTGTTCCAATGTCTGATGAGGTTTATGAGCATGCTCCATTTAGCAAAGCAAATGAATAAGGATGGGTGATCAAATGTGTAAAATGGCCCTTGTAACTATCTTTCCATCTCAACATTTTGTTGAACTTAATGAGCTTGAGCACAATGGGAACAACCAAAAAAATGAACAATATCATGTGCAAAGGAGACTTGGTAGGTTCTTACCAATGACATTTTCATGTGTATCAAATGAATTCTTATGGCCAAGTTGTTTTGTTATGCAAATCAATGCAAGGTTGATAAAGTTTCACCCCACCCTTTGTGTCCATGTGAAAGGAAGGTGGGGTTTTTTTTGCCATTTTTTTGTTGCAATGCCCAAAAAAAGGTTTGGGTGTTGGTTTAGGTGATAGCAATACCTGCATATGTATTAGAAGACTTGAATTTTGTCATAGTTGCAATACCTACAAGTGTAGATGGTAAATGCATTGTGTGGTTTATGTTGTTAGTTGTTACAACTATAGTCCCTTGAAAACAAACCCCCCTTATTTCACTTAAGATCACAAAAGAGAACATTGGATGGGTTAAGGTGGGCACTAGGTTTGCTTGCAAAGTTGGCACATGCATCCAATCATATCTCGCAAAGTGGTTACTCAATAAACATTTGTTGAAAGATCACAACCTCGCCATAGAAGGTGGGAAATATGTATGCCCTTCCACTTGTGAAGTGGACCCAAGATGCCAAGATCGTTCAATTATGAATGGTTGAATTTTGAGTGATGCCCATGCAATTCAACGACATAATGAGTAAAAAGTTGTTGCCCAATCAAGATTGAAAACTCAAATTTGACCACCTTCAGACATTGGCCCAAAAACAATTAAAGGTTTGTAAACCACCTTTGGTTAAATTAACTTTTGATTTGCTGCTCAAACTTTTTGCAATTCCTAATGGGGGGGGGGGTAGGAAGCATCCCACACAATGCTTTCTCAAAAATGGAAAAAGTTGAAGACCTTGTTGAAGAACTTCGAACAAATAAGATTTACATACGCCAAAAAGTTAAAAATGGCTTAACCACATATTGGATGCAAGGTTCAAACAAGGCCATGCATATTAGGGAGATGCGAGTGGTCTTGAAATATCATGAGTCAAAGATGATATATGGCCGGTATGTTTTCATTTTTACTTTTTCCAATTATGTTTTGGATTGCATCTCTTGAATGTTAACATACTAATCAACTTTTGTGCTTTTGTATCAAAATTTGAGATATCACTAAGGAAAAGTTTGTGGCCAATGTAGTTCACCTCTAGTTGGAACATCAATGGGTGTACACCCATTTACATGCTGCAAAGGTAGTTGAAGTTGCAACATCTTACTACCAATCACATGCATGATGGATGACCGTCCTAGTTCTAGTGATGATACGGTTTAACGTTTTCAGGACACATATCCACACAATTTTGTAGAATAGTATGAGGTTCAAAGTTTGTGTAGATTTAATGACATAGTGGACTTTTGTAAGAAATTTGATTTACCACATGGTTTGAAGAAATTAATGCAATCATTATTTTGAAGAAATTTGGGTCTTACAACTTAATTCAAGCATTGTATAGAGATTGTAACATGATGTTTCTTTCCCATTCACCCAAGACTTTGCAATAAACAATCTATCCTTTCAATACTTGCATATTACATTTTAAATGTTAATGGTGGGTTTTCTTTTACATACAATACCCACATTTATTTACGAAAACTTCCACGAGCAATTTGACGTCCCTTCAATACTCCCATGCTTTCAACACTCACTAAGTAGTTTGCACAAATGCAATACCCGCAATGCCAAAATGCAACATACATGACTACAAAATTTTGGTCATATATGCAATTTATGATTGGTCATGACTACATGACTATGTAGTCCAAAAGACCACGTTGTATTTGCCACTAGTTGTAAATGTGGTTGTAGTCTTAATGACCATTTATGATTACGTCTTCTATGATTGCAATTTTTATAAATATAACTAGACATTTGGGCTCCACATTGCTTCACACTACTAGTGACAATGATTAAATTTTTTTTGTGGACATAATAATTTTGTTGTAATCAATTTTGTCTTTTTCAAAAGAACTTTTTTTATAAATTTCATGTTGTTCCATTAATATTTTTTTAAATTCTCGATTTGGTAGGCAAATGTCAACGAAAGTCTGATACATTAGAATAGTTCACAATGAAATACAAATAGACAAAAGAGAAAGAACATTGAAAGGGTGTAAGAAAAACAACAAAATACAAACATACAAAAAAGTTGAAAGGGTGCAAGATAGACAACAAGAAACGATTCTAAAATGAAATTTGATCTACGACAAATTATAATCCGGAATGATTATAGGATTGTCATAGTGACAATCACCAAAATACCCATCCTACATAAACCAAGTCTAATGAAACATTGTCATGGGAATTTTTTTAGACAAATTTTATGTTGCCATGTGTTAATATAAACCTAATTTGAAATTTGAATCTTCAATTACAAGTTGCCACATGGCAATTTAGAGAAAAATATTGAATTATTTGACCTAGTGACATGATGCCACATGGCAATTGCAAGTTAATTTTTTAATTACTTGACCCAATTATGTGACACCATATGGCATGCACATGGAGCTAAATTTCAAATTATTTGACCTAATTACATGATGCCACATGGCATGCACATGGAGCTAAATTTCAAATTATTTGACCTAATTACATGATGCCACATGGCATGCAAGGCATAATGTAAGCTAATAAGCAACCTAGACCAGATGTAAACTAACCCACCTAGGTTAAGAGACCTAGGTTAAAAGCAAAACCTAAGCCATGTAGGTCTAAATTAAAACCCACTAGTTGTGATTAGGTTGCTACAAACCATTGGAACGACTAGGTCATAAGTGAGAGGACTTGAAACCTTCACCTCTATTTTAAGGTTCAACTCCTCAACCATTGCACTACAACATATTGTTTGTAATATAAGTTGTTAGAAAAGTATTAACACTAAATTTTAAAACCTAGGTTAACATATGCCATCCTAGGTTGACCTACATTCACCTAGGCTACCTAGGAGTCGAGCCTAGATTAACCTAAGATTCAATAGGCTAAAATTAGGTTGTTCTAATTTAACCTAAGAAAAATTACGCTAAACTAAATTTAAATAGGTTAAATTAGGTTAAACTAACATAATTTTGGTTAAATAAATGTAAATTCAGTTAAACTTAACTAAACTAACATAAATTTGGTTAAATTTCATTAAACTTGATTAAACTAACATAAATTTAGTTAAACTTCTATAAACTTGGCTAAACTAACATAAATTTGGTTAAACTCCCATAAATTTGGCTAAATTCACATAAATTGCGCTAAAGTTCATTAAACTTGATTAAACTTACATACATTTGACTAAACTTCAGTAAACTTGGATAAATTTCACTAAACTTGGTTAAATTCACATAAATTAAATGGATAGACTTCATTCAACTTGGCTAAAGTCACATAAATTTAGCTAAATTAACATAAATCAAATTAAATTTGGCTATCTAAAGCTTGAATTTGGTTATATTTGACTAAATTAGGCTAAATTAGGCCAAAATTCATTAAACTTGGCTAAACAAATATATTTGGTTAAACAAACATAAAATTGTTTACATTTGGTTACATTAGGTTAAGCATTATTAAACAAGATTAAACATAATTAAAATAAGTTCATTTTTAAAGAAATTGATGAAAATATGTCAAAGTTGGTTTAATTAAATTAAAATTGATTAAATTTGGCTAATCTAAGCCAAATTCAATTACGGGGGCTAAATTATGCCAAATTAAAATAATATAGGTTAAAGTAAAATAATTTAAGTTAAATTATGCTAGTGAAGGAAAATTAACTAAACTAGGTTTAAAAATTAAATTAAATTAAATTAAATTAATAATTTTAGGTTAACTAAATTAAAGTAAACTACCTATATTAAATTAGGCTACATTGGGCTACATTAAACCCATCTTGCAAATTATAATATTTTAGTAGATGTTGTTTTGATGTGTTAAAATTAAAAATATAAAACCTTAATCCACCTACATTCAGGTTGACCATTTTTCTTTTAAAGTGATTTTGTTAAACAACTATAGATTATCTATTTATTTAAGGATGACATAACTTGTCAAAAAAATAAATCACCACAAGTTTGGCCATGTTCACATATATTAAGCCCATTATTTGTAGTCATAATTATAGTCATGATCATCTATAATCATATTTATAGTCATGTAGTCATAGTTATGACCATAGTTATTAAAATCACAACAATTAAATGGCATATATGATTACATCACTACAAATTGTCTTAGTAAAAAACACCATGTTTTGAGATTGTGACATACACTCCAAAGGCATTCCTAAATCTAACATTAAAATACCATGTATTTTATGTGGGTATTGCATTTGGTGTTTATTTTATTTACATAACATGAACAATTAACTACACATTTCAACATGGCCCCATATGTAGGTATTGCACATTGGCCTCAAAATTTGATTTAGGGTTAACATGAACAAGGTTATGTACATTCCAATTTGGCCATATGCAAGTATTACACATTGGTTTCAAAATTTGATTTAGGGTAACATGAACAAGGTTATACACATTCCAACATGACCCCATATGTGGTGGCCAAGTGGTCTTTTACACGACAAATTTGAAAACCATTAGAAGTGGTAGATCCTTTGCATGGTGAGCCTAACTGAATTTGGAGATATATTTATCTTCTTAACATATTGATTAACAATTCAATCACCTATACCTATTTTAAAACTATGGTCATTCTTGTACATATGATTTCATCTTGTTTGTTTTTCAAAAGTTCATATAGTGTTTTACCAACTTTCCCAAGACTTTTTCCACCTCCAATGTAAATGCCAACTATAAAAAGGTGAAAATGTCCACATTACCTTGTGATCATGTGACTATAGCAAATATAGTTGTTGGAAGGAGCCTAAAGGATAAGATGTAGCACAAACATTACAAGAAAACATGATTTTTCAAAAGGCCAACTTGATTGAAATGTCCACATTGACCTAGGGGTATGTTCATTTTGATTAAAGGTTTGGGGCATGAAAAACACATGTTACATTTGACCAGTACATTTGATTAAAGTGACCTTTTTTACCAAGTGTCAAACCAAATATCTAATCAAAATGGCCATGGCTTAGTCAAATTGGCAATATTGATGGATAAAGTTTAGTCAAATTGACCATCCTAATTTGACCCTTAATCAAATTAACCATTATGATTTGACATTTAGTCAAATGAACCATACTCATTTGATGAATTAACCTATTTATTGAGCTTAGGTTACCTACCTAACCTAACATAACTAATAGGTTAAGCTAGGCCTAAACTACCTCTCTAGCTTAACATAATTAATAAAATAATAGATTATTTGTTATGTAATAACCTAATTAGTAGCCTAGCTAGGTAGCTTAGCCTAAACCTATTTAGTAGGTCATTTAAGACATAGCTTGGGATTACTAAGTAGCTTATAACTAAGTAGTGTAAGCTTTTTAAATAAGTATCCTAGGTGACCTAAGCTTACTAAGTAGACCATTAACCATGTAGGTAGCCTATTAGCTTAGGCCTATTATAAGTATGTAGCCTAAGCCTGCTAGGTATAAAGTAACTAAACTTAGGCTATCGAAGTTTACTTAGTAACTATGTACATAACATAGGCCACTTAGGCCTACAAGGTAAATAGTTTAACTTAGCCCACTTAAACCTATTAGGTATATATATAACCTAGCTTAAACCACATAAGTCTACATGGTAGGTAGCCTAACTCAAGCCTCCTAGGTATGTATATAGCCTAATTTAAGCTACTTAGGTAGGTATATATACTAACCTAAGCTACTTATGTAGGTACGTAGCCTGACCCATGTAGCCTAAATTAACATAACCTAAGCCTACTAAGTAGCTACATAGCTTAATTTAGGCTATCTAGGTAGGTACATAGCTTAGGTAACCAGGTTAACATAACCTAGGTTTATTAGGTAGGTACATAACTTAACTTAGGCTACTTAGGTAGGTACATAATTTAGGTAGCCTAGGTTAGCCTAACCTAAGCCTACTAGGTAATTAAGTACGTAGCCTAACCTAGGTTAACATACATAAATAGGTACATAGTTTAGGTAGCCTAGGTTAACATAACCTAATTTAAGCTACTTAGGTAGGTACATAACTTAAGTAGCCTAGGTTAGCCTAACCTAAACCTACTAGGTAATTAAATACATAGCCTAACCTAGGCTACCAAGGTAGGTACATAGCTTAAGTAGCCTAGGTTAACCTAGTTTAAGCCTACTAAGTAAGAACGTAACCTAACTTAAGCTACTTAAATAAGTACATAGTTTAAGTAGTTTAAATTAACCTAACCTAAGCCTACTAAGTAGGTACGTAACCTAACCTAAGCTACTTAGGCCATTTAGGCCTACTGTGTAAGGACATAACTAATTTAAGCTAGGCCACCTAAGTTATTAGGTAGGTAGCCTAATTTAATATTAGGTAAGTTTCTTAACCTTAGACCTACTAGGTAGGTATGTAGTCTAACCTAGGCTACCTAGGTAGGTACATAGCTTAGGTCATTTAGGTTAGCCTAACTTAGGCTTACAAGGTAGGTATGTAACCTAACTTAGGTTACTTAGGCCATTTAAACCTACTAGATAGGTATGTAATTAACCTAAACTAGGCCACCTAGCTTACTAGGTAGGTAGGTTAACCTAGGTTAGGCTACCTACTTCGTATGCTCAGGTTATAGGTTAGTAGGTACCTATTAGGCTTAATAGATTATAACCTACATGTTACCTAAATACATGTATTTACTAATAGGTACCTCCTACCTACCTAAGTTAACCTACCTGTTTATGTAAGTAGTGCAAAAAAATTCAAATTCATTTAATGTAATATGTTGGAAAAAAATTCATGGAAGTTGATTACAATATGTTAATCCAAAATCATGTTTATTACAATATGTTGTCCAAAAACAATCACCTTATGGGGTGGTGGTGTAATGGTTACGGACTTGATTTTTCAATGTGGAGGTGAGGAATTCAAGTCCCCATACTTCCAACCTAAGCTACCTTGGCTACTTAGGTGACCTAATTAAGTAGCTTAAGTTGCAAAGCCTATTAAACCACCTAGCTTAGGGGGCTTCAGTTAGCCTAAGTGGCTTTGACGCGCTCCCAAGTCCCTAGTTAGCCCCAAGTTGGGGTTGAGTCACTCAAGTTGTGGAATTTTTGGGACTTGGGGCATGCTCCTAGCTTCCAGCACTAAAGGGGGTGAGAGGGGCATGCTAAAAGCTCCGGGATTAGATTAGGAAGAGGGACAAGCTTACTCATTTATTCGGTCCTGCATCCAAATCCAACCAACAAGTTGGTTAGAACTCATTTTGCACACTTTCAATGTTGGGACAAGCCACGGGCAACCTTGGACTCACTTGATTCACCACGGCCCGGACTCAGGGGAAGCCACCACCTTCCCCCATATAGGATTTTTTGCAGCTCTCCGCCGCATTTGCATTTAAATGGTTCTTTTTCCCGGGACTCCCAAAGTGGAGTCCCAAAACTGTCCTGGTTTGGACTCTTGGGACTTTGGGCGTTCATAACTTCTCGCCTCAAATTCGGATTGGGACAAGGTCTAAACCAAAGTTGTAGCTCTCCTTGAGAGCTTTTCAACGGTGTGTTGCACTTCACTTGCACGCACCGGAATCAAGTCGATTCCCAACTTTTAGTGGTCGGGAGTCAAACTGCTAGTTTGACTTTCGGCCCTTCTTTCGACCATAACTTGTGTTGTAGATGTCTAAATGGCTCATGTGAGACCATTTTGGACATCTACACTTCAAGACCTTTTCAACAATATAAAGAACGCCTCAATGCAAGGTGTTTTGACCCTTGCAATCACGCTCTGAGTTTTCGGGAGTCCCGGAGGACTCCCAAGTCCCATTTTCGGAAGTGTGAGTGGCGACCTCACACTTCCCTCAAAATGGGGTTGTGATAGGCTTGATCTAGCCTAGGAGGCTTAGCCTAGGCTTAGGGCATAGGGTTGGTAGGTAAATAAATAAATTATTTTTGGCATTAATTATTAGGTTTATTAATTAGGTAGGGTAGGGTAAGGTAGGTAGGGTAATTAATTATATAATTACTATTTTCATATTAATTTTCAATAAAATAACTTAAATAATATATTTTTTGGATTGATGCCCAAATTATATTATTATCATGGTGGTTTAGTAAAAAACCCAATCAAAACGATCATATCCAAATCAACTTGTCCAAAATGGCACTTTGGTCAAGTTGGACATGGGGGCAAAAAAACCATATGGGGGGTTTTTTTGACCAAAATTTTTTGTCAAAAAAGTTGGGATTTCTTGTAATGAAATGTTGATGTCCCATGGCTACCACATTTATGTAACCATGAAAAATAATAAGCATTGTAGCACAAAGTTTTTATCAATGGTTTAACCCCTTTGGATCTAATAAATAAACTTCAATAATAATTGAGAAATCTTGGTCACCAAGGCCCTTTGCTTTGGCCCATTTGTAAATATCATTTACAAAGGCTATTACATGGGTAAGTTGTGCAACATTTTCCGCCATTGTTAATGCAAGTCGTAAATCCTCTCAAACCTAGTTGTCATGCATGGAATTAGAATATAAACCATAGTCTAAAGTTCAAACTTGTGATGATAAGATCCTTCACACTTCTAATATTTAGTTTCCCAAGGTTTCAAAGTGCTTTAAAAGTTTACAATTATTGAAAAGTTCACTAAACAAGGTTCAACCCACAACAATATCTAGAGAATTCTTCCCATGGAAAGAGCCCGTCTATATTATCTTCTTTTTTTGTCACAACTATTTTGCTTTATGTGGAAAGGGGTTAAGATTTAGGGTTTAAGGTTTAACATTACCATCCTTATGAAAACAATGATAGGGAAAAATAAATGCAAGTCGTTTTTACCCCCAAAATAATTACTAACATTTATTAATTCTACTACAACTACTCAAATAGTAATCATGTAGTATTCCATGTAGAAGGTAATGAAATAAAAAGGATTTGTTTTTTTGAGATAGTCTTGTTGTTTGCACACAACACTACTCTAGTTAGTGAAAGCTATAGCGAAAGAGTTTTACACAAGAGTGAGAGAGAGGGAACTAGAAAGTAGTTACCTTCCATACCCTTTAAAGTACCTTTAGAAATGGATAATCCATTCCAGTGGGGATGAAGGCTTCGAACACTTGTTGTTTCCTTTACAACACCTGCAAAACCTTTGAGATTATCTCCTACCATCTATAACACGTGTAGACCTTTTGTGGTTGCTCCCTATTGTTTGCAACAATTTTTTTCACCGTATAAAATTCAACCTTCAAGCTTACTTCATTGTCATTGCCATTTGTTAGCAACTATCGTCTTGTGGTAAAGAGGTGTGTCTTATTTTAAAAGTTAAACAAAGAATAGTTATCCTATCATTTTTATAGAAAAAACATATAAGTATTATATGAACACAACAAAACTTTATATGATTATGATATTCACTATTTTCTTTAACATTATCATATTTTAAATGAAACCAAGCACCAGCAAGACACTTGAAAATTCACAACCATTTTCCATTACAAAAATAAATATTATAACTCCCTTCCATACTCTCTTCCTCTTTTTTTATGTCACACACATTTTCTTCACAAGAGAGGGATCTCATAAAAAATTCCAATGTATCAAATAGTGGCACCATCGACAAATTTCCCTTTCCCCCAAGTCCTCATAATAGTGAACAACCCACATTCTTGAAATTCCCAGCAAATTGGGTTTCTTTCTTGAATACAATTTACCAATGTTTTACTTCATAATCCCAACATGCCACAAATTACAACATTTTTGCCTTCTTCAAACCAACCTTTTGTCCCTTAATTATCTTTGTCGCTTCCACCATTCCCACACACTTTATCCATGTTTGTGGTTCTATATCAATTTAATTTTTGAACTCCATTGTGTAGTATAATGGAACACAAGTAAAAAGAAATTAAGAATTCAAATGTGGGCATTTATCCCAAATAGTCACAATAGAAAGAAAAACAAGTCATTAAACATCCACACCCACAAATTAGCCCTTTATCACTAGACTTAAGAAATTAGGTATTTCGTAGGCCATCCTTTTATCCCCTCCATTGCGCACCCAATCCTCAAATACCACCACCATCAAATCTAGTTGAACCATCATCATTAAAGTTCATAAAAAAAAAGAAAAAAGAACCAAGTTCGTTTGTCGACTTGGAACAAGTGTTAAAACTTGTGGGCCCGTTGGTAGGTGGAGGCATCCTATAGGATAACATGTTTGAAATGGGGTTGTTTTTTTAAGCTATTGGAATGGAAAGTTTTTGTTACCATTATGTTTAATGCACAACAATCATTCAATGTAGAAAATGAGTTTGTGGGAAAGACCCATTAATCCATTTTCCTTTTGTGATTTGTAAATGATCCCATTAAGGTTTTCACACTTATACAATTGCCTTTATTAACTATTTTATCATTTTTGACTAAAGTTGAAAGGATTGAAAAGTTTGGATGCACTTTGAGTATATCAATTTTATGTTGAAAAAGTTTTAAGTTTTTTATGCAATTTTTTGAAGTGTTGCACTTACTTGAAAACCAACTAAAGGAGTCTACACACAGTGTGGAATTGTAGAAAGGGGGTAAACAAAGTGTGTATATATATTTCAAAAATGTTACAAAATGTTTCGACGATGAAATCACCAGTATTTGGAATTCACATACAGTTTGCTTTGAAGATTATTATATTTAGTCGATTCGGTGGTTTGTAACATGCTTATATATTTATGTTCTTTTCTATTAACTAAGTATTTGTGGAAGGTGCCAAAAATGATATTGAATTTGAAATAGTTTTTGAAGGGCTGAAAACATGTTGCATCCGTTCACATTTGAAAGGGTAGGTTTGCACAATGTTGTTAAAATCTTCAAGTCGGGTTGACGGTTTGTCCAACATAGACTCGTTGTATGGGTATACCGGTGATTGTATGGACATGGTGTTGATGGTGATTTGCTACTAATGATCATTTTTTGTTTTCAATCCCATAGTCGTTGATGGCAATGCTTTCATACTTGTTACATCATTAGGGCTAACATTTGGCAAGTTGGTTTTCTTTGTTGCATAAATGGGCATTTCTTTGGTGTTCTAGAGGTTTTTGAAGAGTTGTTTAATTTGTTCAAAGGTCCAGTTAGACCAAATGGTGATGTCTATGATTTTGAAATTCACAAAAAATCAAACCATTTGATATGGTGTGAGTGTCCCATGCACCTCATTGCAGATCATGTCGACATTTATATATGCCATGAGTCCACCTTCAAGATCAGCATATAGAATGTTTGACACATCCATGATCAATTTCGTGTGTCTTGGGGTGGCCAAAAATTGCAACCAACAAAAAATCATTTTCAAGAAATAAATGGCATGAATTGATTTGGATGAAAGAGATGGGTACATGGGGTTGGCATTTTGTTGTCGTTGTCTAAAAATTTTGTTTTCTTGCTAGCCTAATCATCCACAAATTGGTTGGCTTCTATTGAGGAATGGAAGGTTGACGTTTCACTACATCCTTTATTAATCTTATTTTCCATAAAACAAATTTACATCACATATTTGAAATAAGGGGAAAATGTCATTTAAAAAAACTATCATATATGAAAACTGGTTTATGAAAATACTATAATATCTTTTCATAAATATTCAAAATTTCAAACACACTAACTTCATTATATGGAATGTCGTTTAAAACTTCACATAATAAATCTTTTTCCTGCACACATCACAGTCCACCTATACATGAATACCAAAAACAAAATAACATATAATACTACATAAACATTAAAAAAAAATTCAAATGGAAATTAGTCATAAAAATTTTTCATTTCTTATTTTGTAAGGCTAATTCAATGTTTGCTTAGTTTTCACTACTTTCACATACTTTTTACCTATTTTGTGTAATTTATTTTATATATCACTAGTCTTTACAAGTTAAAAACTATTTCTTATTTCAAAAAAAATTACATTAAATAATATGCATATAAAAATTATTGTCACAAACACATTATGTTTAGGTATAGATAGTTGTTGATTCATACATGTATTTAGAAGATGACATATTCATGTTCTTTTATTATGCATCTCATCAAAACCATTTTCCAATTATGCCATTTAATTTTGTAACCAATGTTATTTAAATATAATCAACTATTTCCAACATAAAAGAACTTGATTAAATTGATCTCAATAACATTGATAATATAATGATTGTTATACAAAAAGATTTTTTCCAAAATTTTGATAAATATAGCTAGTTCACCTACACACTATATTAAAACCTTACATTCTAATAAATCCAACATATAGTTTTAATTTTCAGGTCCATTAAACAAACAAACAAAATTATATTTAAAATTTAAATTTACTTATTTATTAAATCATTTATTACTCCCCAAGATGATAAAATTGTATTTTTTTCATATTTTGCATAAAGGGTTATGTGGTGTACAATATTTGTTTAAAACTAGCATCTTAGTTTCTTATGTTTCTAATACTAATTTCCTTTTTGATATGCATGCCAAAAATTCTGGTTGCAACATAAAGGATGATGATGTTTCAAAAATGTTCAACAAAACACATCCACACAATAACTATGTGAAAATGTCTTTGAAGAATGTGCCATGCATGTGTATAAATGTGAGGAAACATGAAATTTTCTATCAACAAACCAACCTTTAATTATGAAAAAGCTTCTCCAAAACACTCATGTGAACTACAAATTTATGTTGTAGATTTCAGACATTTGATGTTTGAAATATTAAGTCACATAAAGGCACTAACACATTTCATCATGACACTTATGGTCATGATTCGTCTATTAACATTCCCCATGGAAATTATTTCCATTTGAATAGTAATGGAAAAATAAATTTCTTGCATTTTTTTTACATCAAAAAATATAGTGGAACTTGTTGGCATTGGAAAAGAAGCATGAAATATTTATAGAAAACAAATCACTCACAAAACCAACATGGAATTTGAGTAATGTAAAAATGTTACTTACACCTCCAAAGGTACAAACATATCTTGTGCAATAAATTTCACAACATTCTATGTGCTAACAAGTTGTACAAAAGTAAAAGCAAAAATATTTTATTCTAATCTATAATGCCCAATTTTCATTAATGGATCCATCTCCAAAACCATCTACCATTATATCATTACATATAAACAAAAAACCAAAAATTGTTTAGTACCTCCAACAACAGCCAATGGCATTTACATCTCCTTCTTTTACATGTAGCTCCAAGCCTCCAAGATTGTTACACAAACACTTCGCCACAAGTTCTGCTGAATCCTATGTCAATAGTCACACTATTCTATCTTCAATACTCTAGA
>Ga0209611_10007889_pt1 | contig 16914 bp, 17 predicted proteins | sample S1TSphgellanicum_3_FD_187693 | JGI IMG/M metagenome (GOLD analysis project Ga0209611, IMG submission 187693) | Host-associated microbial communities from peat moss isolated from Minnesota, USA - S1T2_Fc - Sphagnum magellanicum MG (SPAdes) (version 2) | ecosystem: Host-associated > Plants > Peat...
AAATAATAATGCGACATGTGTCAAGATCCTCATTCTTGACATCTGATGAATGGGATATATCTAGGGTTTTTAATAAATATTTAAATGCCACGATGTTCATAATGAGACACGTGGCACATTTCGATTAGCTAAACACAAAAGACGTGGCCATTTCTTAGCCATAAGATTAAAAAAATTCTAGATCATCTAATTTCATGATCTGGGAAAATCAAACCTTCTAATCAAATGCCACGTTCTCCACATGGTTGGAGTTTAAATCCACCAAAATAGTTGTAATTTATAGTCGCAAAATGATGCCCTGTATACATTATGTATATACTGGTTTAATCGGATGAAACAATATATATTAATGTAGTCTTCATCTACCATCTGATGACATCATCATGATGTAATGTTTCATGCGACTATTTGTCGTCTATGACTTGTCTTAGGCGACTACTAGATAGTTAGTTGTAAAATGTCTCTTTCGACTGAAAAACAATCGTAAACACCAGTCGCAAATCAAGCTTTTTCTTCTTGTGTATAAAATGGTGCACTTGGCTACACCCATCCTACCTTCTTACAACTACTATGGCAATCTTGCCCACAAAGTTAATGAGTGTAACATTCCTTCTAAGGATCTCTTTTGTGATTATTGTGGGAAAGATGGACATCAAGAAGCTGTTTGTTTTGCCAGGTTCCTAGAATGAATCCAACTCCGATTACCATGGTAAATCTGTTAGCATCTTCTACTGCCCCTCAACCAAAAGCCAAGGCACTTTGACCTTCCACTCAGGCTTTCCCCACCAAAGGTAATTCTAATAAGAATGCTAAGAAGAAAAAACACAATATTGATAAGAGAGAGGTACTTCAAGCCCATGCCGCTCAAGTTCAAACTTTACAAAATGAACTAGAATCATTGAGGGCCTAACTTGTTAATCTAAAGGGCAAGTCTTCCTAACCAGCTAGTCATGCCTAACTTATACAAGGTTCAAGATCATGGGAGGGACCTCCTAGGTTGTTTTATGGCCTCTCACATGATGCCATGGTTAAGTAATATGTTCTTTTCAGTGCACACAATTCTAGTCCCACACCAGAATTTGTCACTTCTTTTTGCCCTTCCTACTTCACGACATAAGAAACTAGTGTTGCACCCAAAGTTTCTACCACTAGGCAAGTAATTAAGACTAATGGACTCGCATATGGTTCAAGTCCTATTACCAGGGTTAGAGGAGCTTGAGCAATCATGCCACAATCTTTTCATCCTCTCAACATGGAAGAAGAACGCACCTTGTTAGCAAGGGGGGAGGAGACTACTAAACCACAAGTTGCTGAGACATCAAAATTTCGTGTCCCAAGAATACATGTACATCTAGAAACACACAATTTTCCACTGATCAGATTATGGAGTGCCAACTTCAAATGCGTGAAATGGCGCAAAAGTTTGTGAATACACTGTTATTTAGTTTTCAAAATTTGAAGTTAAGCACCAGGGACATAATTGTAGTACTAAAGGATACCTTGAACACTGCATCAAGTTCTCTACCAATCCTTGATCCATATGCTACAAGGGTTTCATCCAACTCCTTGGAAAAACACTCGATAAGCTCACATGTTGTAGATGGCGTTCGTAATCTAGTCACTAATTTTAACATGGCTAAACTAATGGGCTCTCCTACCTTTGATTCTACATTCACATATCAAAAGGGAGCTACAAACACTTCATTTGTGGATTTGTTACTCAACAAATGCGTTGTGGATAGCCATTCTCTCCACAAAGTCTCTCACTATTTCTGAAGGTGGTGCTTAATGAGAGAACTTCCATCGCCACCAGAGTTGCCATTATCGACAATATTGAATCAGCAATCTAGGTGGGAGGATATACACCCAAAATGATACTTTTTGATATAGGTGCCCAACTAGTGATTCTTGGAGTTCAATTTGCTAAGAAGATGGGCATGATTGACCACAAATTACGGAAATCTATGTGGCAAATTCGCATCGCTAGTGGGAACATAAAAGAGGTACTCAGGGAGAACTCGGATTTGATTGCACTTAACTTCAATGAAGGTACAGATCAGGAGCTTTGCCTACATGTCAGATGTTTTGTCCACCAATGCCACCAGTTACAATGTGCTCATTGGGCAAGAGGCCATGTTTCCACCAGGTTTCAGAATTGACAACTAGTTTGAACATGCGTACTACCAAGTGGATTGGGAGACTAATGGCCACCACTTGGGATACATACCCCTTGATTTCCATGGGAACCATAGTCCTATGGCTCACCATTGTATGCTCAAGGAAGGACACACTATTTCCTACATCCAACAACCTAACCATGAGTGGATAGAGGGAGATGAAGAGGAGACAGCTTACGCTTAAGCTATTGAAAGCTTGAAGGTGGTTCCTACTAACATTCAACATGGACTAAAGGTTTTATAGAGGTTCAAAGCAGCCCACGAGCCCTTGGTCAAAGCTCTGTTTAGTTTTGAGAACATGGAGAACCATGGCGAACTAATTAAGCCAGTACTTTGTTAGCTAATCACCTAAACACTGCCTAAGGAGGGGATTATATTACTAGAGCTCTTTGGTGGTATTGGTACAAGTCTTAAAGCCCTACAACAATCAAAGATGGTGGTTCGGAGGTATTTCTACGTAGACATTGATCCTATTGCAAAACAAGTGGTGGCATCGAGAATGATGGAATTCATAGTTATATTTCCATAACAATTTGCAACCACCACATGGAAGGCCAATTTCACTTTCTTGCCCTCTGACATACAACTAATTCAGAAGAAACATATGGAATTATGTGGCCCTATGGATTTCATCATTTCAGGTTGGGAGTCTTAAAGATTTTTAATGGCTAGATTTGGAAAAGGCTTGAATGACATAAGATTCGATCTTTTCATGGACATGGTACGATTGATCACCTAAGCTTAATCCATTTTTCTTACGTGTGGTTATGTAATTGAAAACACTCCTTTTCAACTTGACCAGAGGGAGAAAGTCCAAGAGCACTACACGCTGGTCAAGCATTACCTTGGAGAGCCGCTCCTATTCAATGCAACACAATGCGGTTCTTATGTGCGCTGGCTACACAAATAGTGGACCAACCTTTCACCACTCTCAATTCTGTAATTGGTTCTAAGATATAGCATCAGAGACCCCAACCTACAAGTTTATCACATATTGGATGATCAGAGCTCTTGCTAACCAGTTACAAGGCAAGAGAAACCTCCTTGGTTTTTTGCGAACACAATAGGAAAACCAAGAGGCGTTTGGCCCATCTTTGTGTCCTTCCCAAGAGCACACGCCTTCTAGGGAGATGGACTAGGCCTGGTGTATCGTCATGCTTCAGCCACTTGGGATGAACAAAGCCTAGAAGAAAAAGAAAGGTCTATGGGGTTCCAAACTAACACTACTAGTCACACCAAGGTGATTAAATTAGAACATAATGCTCTATTGGGGAGAGGTATGGACTTGAACTCCCTTACATGGTTATTGATAACATGTGTACTCTTTCAAATGTACACAAGACCAGCACTAATTCAATCACCTTGCAGTTCTGGCAATGCGACTACATGGTACCCCAACCAAATACATTTAACACTCTACATTTCACTTTTAGTGTTTGGGGGGAGGAGGTACCATGTAATCACTCAAGTTGTTCCTGATACACCTTAAGGTATATCAGTTTTTGGAGAAACAATTACAACCTTTTACGAATCTGCGCAGTTGGATAGTGGAAAACCCAATACACCAAATTTTTCAAACACACTTTCCAACTCCATTCCATGTGTTTCCAACTACCCTTTCGTTATGGGGAACCAACTCACTAAGAAAGAGAAAAACCAAGTCACAGACTTGTTAATTAAGTATGAGAATGTGTTCACATTCTCAATGAAAGACTTAGGTAGGTGTAAGACCATGCAGTTCTCTATAGACATTACATATGAGACACCCATCTATCAGAGGAGGCATAGGTTGAACAAGCATGAATGGGAATTGGTAGATGAAAGATGCAAAGAGCTCCATGAAGCTAGTTTCATTTAGCCAACAAGTTCTAATTTCGCAGCCACTATAGTAATGCCAGCAAAAAAGGATTCAACTAAATTATGGACTTAAAAAAGGATATGCAGGGATTATAGGCCTTCTAACCTAGTTATACCTCAAGATAGGTACCCATGCCCATCCCTAAAGAATTGTTTGATAGCATTGGAAACTCAAACATCTTTGCAATTGTGAATTTGAGGCAAGGCTTTAACCAAATTGTGCTCGTTGCAAAGGATCACAAGAAAACAACATTCCGTGGAAGTAACAAGTTGTGGGAATGGCTTGTGATGGCTTTTGGATTAAAGAATGCACCTATCTTCTTTCAGCGAGTCATGGACCAAGTTTTCGAAGGGGCAGATTTCCTGAAATGCTACATAATTGACATTCTAGTGCATAGCAAGGGACTCTTGCAGCACTTGGCTCATCTTGAGGAGTTATTCAAGAGGCTCCACGAAGTCAATATGAAGATCCATCCTAAAAATGTGAGTTTGTTATCATCTCAATAGTCTACCTTGAACATAGAATTTTGCCAAATGGTATTATGGCTCATTGGGCCAAAGTAGTAGCCATGTTGGAGATGCCCAATCCTACTAATGTTCACACTTTGAGGAGCTTCATTGGACTATGTAATTACTATAGGATTTATGTCCAAGACTTCAATACTATTGCTCATTTTCTTTATGCACTGTTAAAGAAGGATGTTGTTTGGACATGGAGTGAAAAAGCTTAGGAAGCTTTCAACACACTCAAGGAAAAGCTTTTAGAGTTCCCCATTCTGAGAAGACCTGATTTCAACAAGGTCTTCATTCTACACACTAATTGGAGTGCTCTTGGTATTGGTGTTATTCTTGACCAACTTGATGAGGAAGGCAAGGAATATGTTATCACCTATGCATCCCAAAGCAACAACAAGGTTGAAAGCAACTACTTTTCATATGAGGGGGAGTGTATTACTGTTGTATGGGTCATCATACATTTCAGGCCCTATCTTTATGACACCAAGTTCACTTTGTATACCAACCACCAGCCTATCAAGTGGTTGATGACCAACAACAAGCTTACTAGTAAGTTAGCTCATTGGGCGTTTATACTTCAAGAGTATGAATTCAAGGTTATTCACCAACCTGGTATTACACATTGGAACGCAAATACCATGTCACAAATACCCTTCACTACCTTTAACAATTTCTTAGAAACCAAGCAAAACTTTGACCAGATTCCAGCAATACATGTATCTTATGCATTTAGTTATTTTACACTACTACAATGTAACCTAGTTGAGCATCCCATTGTGGATATATGGGAGGACTTGGACACTTTGAGGTTTCTTCAACATGGGGAATACCCTCCCCATGTTACATCAAGTCATCAAGATCGCATACAACAACGGTCCAAACGCTATTCATGGAGGGACAATCACCTCATCACATGCTTACCACAAGGCGACAAAGTGGTTCCTCCACCACATGAACGGCCTCGTCTTATTTAGAAGGTACATTCACGTTTTCTCCACTCCCTATTCAGGGCATGTTCTATCGTTGGTCATGTGATTTAGTTCAAAAAATACCACAAACCTCCAAGGGTAATGTCTACATCATGATTATGATTAAACATTTTCCAAAGTGGGTCGAACTTGTTGCGCTACTAGACAACTCATCATATAACACCAGCCAGGTTTTTTTACAACAGGTCCTAAGTAGGTTTGGGGCTTGTGTTGAGTGCCTTACTGATCAAAGATCATAATTCAAAAGAGAATTCCAAGACCTACTTGATCATGCTCTTATTGACCATCACTGGACCTCAAAGGATCATCCCCAAACTGATGGCCTTGTAGAGAGGATGGTTCAGACATGTAAGAAAGGACTTCAGAAGATTTGCCTTATTGGGAACAAAGAGGATTAGGACCTGGCCATACCTTACATTGCCATGGGTTACAGGATGTCCAAACACACTTCTTTGTCTCATTTCTCTCCTTACTTTCTACTTTTTGGGAAACATCCCATTCCACCCTCTTCCATTACTGTTCAAATGGATTAGGTTGTGGACATGGACTCCCTAGCCCAAGTGGCTAGGGTCATCACAAAGAAGGTTGTTTTATTCAAGAGGGTTATGCCCATGGCCATGGAGAACTTGTCCATTGCACAGCATCGAAACACCTTATGGTATGCGCACACAAGAGGTGGCAATTACAAACCTAAGGTGAGACAATTTAATGTTGGTGACTTTGTGTATCTCCAGTAGCAACCTATGATATTCTAAACATTTTTTCCACTCGCACGATCTTGAGGATTAAGGCGATTAGGCCTTCAAGTGTGTTAGAGTTGCAAAGAGCTTATGGACGCACAATTTAGGATCACTCCAAAAAATGTGTGCCCTACCACTTGCCGAACTTGGATCCTATCATCATCACGTCAATTTGGATTCCTCCACTTGACTATCCATGTCAAGTATGTCAAAGGATAGACGATGCTGATCAAATGTTGCTTTGCAATAATTGTAATGATGGATACCATCTATTCTGCCTCAAGTCGGAGCTCACTCAAGTTCCCACCGGCCTTTGGTATTGTTCATCATGTTCTCCTGCAGCACCTTGATTACTATTCAGACCATGCCACACTTTTCTTGACTCAGGTCTAGGGGGGGGGATACATGAGAATTTCATCTCAACCTCCTCTCGTGCATGTATGTATATGTGTGTGCATCTCTTCTTGGTTGATTAGTTTCTACCTTTGATTGGTTTTAGTCTTTTTGTTCAGTAGAGTTTACTATGGATTTACATCCTTATGACACCGAACATCACGACACTACATATCACGACAAAAACACAAGGCACAATTTTTAAAGTTCACTTCATAAGGGACTTCGAAAGGTAATACAAAATTGTCACAATGAAAAAAATTCACTACAAACACTAGTTCTAGATATGGACTCATCAAATGCACCACAAAGATGTATCTATAGTGAAAACTTTGTGTATATATAATGGTTAGATGAATGTAACATAAGATTGAAAGATATTTCATTTTATTTTTGGGACAATTTTTTCACTTGAAGAGGGTGACTTCTTATGAAGTCATTTGCTTTTTTATGATTAGTACATTTAGAGCTTATTTTCTGAAAAATTGAAATAAAGGACAAAAATAGTTGCTCAAACTATTTTTTTAAAAATGAACTCTTGACCATCCATTTCTACTTGATTGATGTCAAATAGGCCAAAAAAACCCAAGCATTAAGGTTTTGATGGCAAGTACTTGCAACAGGGGGACACCCTATTATTTTTACAATTATAGACTTTTATATCCCCCTATAATTTTTTCAATTATAGACTTTCATGAATTGCAACTTTTGCTGCACCTCCTTGTGCTTTCATCCTGGTAATTTTGAGGATGAAATTAGAAATTACTTTTTGTGTGCACTACGCTTTGATAAGATACTTAAAAAGTCATCACACAACAATTATATGTAGTCGCTTGAGAAGTGGCCTCTTACAAAAATTCCGCAAAGGGTACTAATGTATTGAACTACCTATAGACAGAAGCAATGTGATGCATGCCTACATGTGCGTGAAGAGATTGCAATTATGAAAGACCAGATGCTCTTTAGAAACATGAAGAGACATGCCAGCCCACATAATAAAGTAGATGGAGTAGCTTAGCGCAAGACTTGAAGCAACACCAGCGCCCAAACCTCATGTGCATGAAAGGCTTTCTGTTCACAAAAGAACATTTACTATTTGATTGTTAATGCACAATCTAGTTTTGATCTGTTGGTGTCAAAAGCTTGTTCCACCACTAGACACTCTTTCTTAAATATTTTGAACATGGCAATCATAATATTGTTTGTGCTTTGTGGGCCCTGCCTTGTAAGGCAGGGATATTGTGCTGAGAATCATTATAGAGTATAGTAGCTTCAAAGGATTTTGGCCCCTAGAAACTAGGTGAGATGATTCATCTTAATTTACTTGTAAGCGGATTCACATTCATCTTTTGACATTTTGTTTTCTCCACCACCTCCCCAAATGTGCACCCGCACCCAATCTCAATTGAATTTGGATGTGAATCTGTCATCAATTCATAACTTACAAAACTAAATATGAAACTACCTTCTTCAAAAATGATTAAGATACCCATCATATGCAAAAATTCATGTAATTCTTTCAAAATGTGACAATGTGATTAAAAACATTCAAATACACATGTCATGACAAGTTTTTTTTTTTTTTTTTTTTTTGTTTTAATTTTTGCTCAAATGTGAAAAAAATTAAAATGAAAAGGGAATATTCAATCACTTTTTTCGTTTGAGAAAAAATCATTAAATTCTCGAAAAATTGAAAATCATGTTGCAACATTTCCCTATTGGTTTTGATCTGGTAATAATTTTTTAATGTTAAGTTCCTCGAACCTTTCATCATTCAATTTGGGTTCCTCACAACTAATGTGATGTTAAAAAATGAAAAAAATAATCATGTTAATTTTTCTTTTGCAACAACATGATGATGAAATGCATTAAAATAGACATTCTTGTTTTTCCACTAGCTATGATTAATTTATCACACAAAATCCATTGTTGGTATTAAATGAATGGCAGGGCCGTCAAGTATAACACCCCTTGCTAATAATGTAGTTTTCATCTCCAAGTTAGGAGTAGATCTCAAAAGCTTGTTGTGCCACTTATAAATATGTTTGGTGGGACCAAAAATGTCACCATAACAACAAAATCTGAGGTTTGATGAGAATAATCAAAAACCATATTTTTCATCATAGTGTAAATTATTATGATGGAAACATATTAACCATGTGTAGTCAAGTTCTCATGGGAATGGTTTGGCACATAATTGAACAACAGCCGTATCTTTGTTACATCCATCATAGACTCTTCCATACTTGACATATCAAAGATATGGGAAAAGAACTTTCATATCAAGAAGTGGCAACCTCTACAAGTTTTTTTAGCCAATTTCTTAGCAATAAATACATTTGAAACCTCAAAATTCACATTTTACAGTGATACCTGGTGAATGTATGCCCATTTACAGTCATGACCATTAGGAAGACCCTGCATACAATCAAGCTCTTGATGATCTTGCTTACAGGGTCTGATCTAAGATGATCAAATCATAGTCATATACGAAATCTTATATCAAGACCATACCCTCTTCAGTCTGCTTCCAACTCCACTCTTCCTACATTTGTTCAACAAATTAAGTGGAATGACTGGGAGAATTTCAACCTAAGCAATGTGTTCTTTCACAATTTTATACATATGTCATAAGTTCCAGCTCCCAAAAAGATATTGACTGATTGGTGGCGTTCTTGATGTGAGAAAGGGGAAGGCTAGAATACAGTCTCAGGGACAAGAATGAGGACAATAGACGAATAGTTCAACATGGGGAACACGTGGGCATTTAGGAAGCTTGAAGATTGTGCTAATGCTACTGCCCTGTTTGGCACGTCATCAGTTAGAAAGTCATAGGGTGAGGGTTTGCTTGTGTCTACTAATGGATACCACTTGAAACCTGGGCGTTCAGGTAGTGATACCATCACTGGGAGATGGCTTGCATTAAACGCTACATATAACTCCTTTTTCTGCATGTCCAGCTGCACCACAGTGCCATATGCATGTGTGAGAGATCCCAAAGACAACAGAAGAACATCTCAACAAAGTCAGGAGCTTATCAGTTCAGGGCATCAATAGTTCCCTCGTTTTTCTTCATGTCAATCTTGCCAGTGGTCAGGTGTCATGATGGTTCAAAATAGGTTAAGAGGAGAGCATGGACCCATAGGGATCCATGCTACCATTATCAATGTCATTCAGTTCATCAATGCTCTCTCTGACAATAGAAACAGACCTCCCTCGTGTCCTATTGCTAATCAATGGCCAGAGTTCTCTGCTGGACTGCAACATTGCTTACAGGTCTTACATAATCTCTTAGCTTGATCTTGTTGGTCCACCATTTCACTGTCTTTTCTCAGATAATTTCCCCCTAAAAAATCCATTGGATTTTGGATTTAAAGTACATTTTCTCTCTTAGCCTTGTTTCTAGGTTCTCCATAGCACACAGAGGGCCTAAGAGGGTGAACACATAGGACAGTAGAACTTTATTCAAAGGCCAATCAAATGTTCTGTTTTGACATTCTCATCCCTGAATTTAATATCTGCCAATTTGATTGGAACATTTCAGACTTGGGCTTTAGGTGCTGCATTGAGACTTGTATAGTTGGCATATATAAATGCAAGGATACGGATTTTGATGAATTAACAACTCACTTTGGTTCCACTGCAGCAGACATTCCATCAAAACAATGAAGTATGTCCTGTTTCTCTACACAGTGCCTTGAGACAATGCCTTCCCTCTCTGCATCTGTCTAGAGGTCAAAGGTACAGAGTGCGTGTGTCTATGTGTACTCATTCGGTCCCCATAAGATTCCTTGTAGGCTATAGATCCTGTGCTGAGTTTAGACAGAACAAGAAAGGTAGAGAGACACCAACAGAACAAGAGAGTGAGAGAGGTTTTAATTGGTACCAGAGTGAAGGCAACAAATCGACTTGTTTCAGACCAGTCAGGTGTATTTGGAGTGGTGCCATGCCATTCTAATCTCTTTGCTGTTGGAAACTCTCCTAACCTCAGTGCCACTGTATCTCTGCACATTCAATCCAACTTCACTATGTCAACATGAATCCATTTCCCCCATTGCAGATCAAATCCTATGTCTATTACCGAGCACTTGTGACAAGTTCCACCATGGGCAACCCTAGGATCAACATATTGGAACCACCTGCAAAGTGGTCCTGTGATATACTGTTAGAGTATTGATTCAATGCTTCATCTGGAAGTACAGACTCATCCCTGTATGCAGAAACCTGTACAGAGATCAAAAGAAATTGTGCACAATTTGTACCTCCGGAAGTGGACCATCAGTCTTGTGAATCTGTGAAATCCATCTGAATCTGCCTTCAGCTTATCCCATCTGAAATAATTGATCTGCACTTGAGCAGAACAATGTCTTGACAGATAGAGTTAGGCTGTGACACCACTCTTTGCTAGTTGAAAGTAGACCCTACAATATTGATCAGCTTCTCGTAGCAACAGTCTTTCCCGGCCTAACAGATCCTGCCAGCAGTATAGAATCCAAGTCACAGCATATATGGGCAAGGAGAAAGCTTACAGGGTTGTCATGGCAATATGTGTTGTTATTTCCCCCTTTGGTGTGACCATATTCATCACCCATGGTTATCATTGGCACACCCTGCCATTTGTGACACAGGTCACCTTTTTCACTGTCTCTCATTAACCTACAACTTCACATGGACAATGACTTTCACTAAAGGCCTAAATTTGATTGCTGAGACCTGGTGGCATGCTCAGCAGTTTGCAGGCAATAAGTGGCCACCTCATGTATGAACAAGGTGATACTGATCAACTGCAGGGTCTCTGGGTAAGCATGGCCAATTTTAATGTGGGACAGGGGAGCCACTTACTTGTGACACCATGAGAGCCACAACAAAGTTACGGAGTTGCCGTTGCCGCAGCCGCTGCACCCATACACTTACAAGTTCCCCCTCCTGTCATCACAACCATATCACAATCGATTACAGCAATCCTGCATAGGTAGATAATCATCTTCCTTGCCAAACTATTGCTGCACATAGTTAGCATTGGCCCAATTGCCATATCTGAGGTTAGGCTTGTGGCACAACAGTGAAGATCACTTATTGGCAAGTATTCCAACACTTTTACTCCCCACTATGTTTGCATTTCTTTAACCACCAAAAGAGTTTTGAACAATGATGAACCCTGAAAGTACCTCTCCACAGTTCCAGCTGTTGTTGTGATTTTCACCATCATGGTTGCCTTCACCATTGCCCATATTGTGTTTCTGGTTATATGACACTAGATCTGCCAAAGAAAATCCATCATGGGCAGTCACAAAGTTGATGCTGTGCCATGGCTTTCGACCACCTTCCTGCACCAGGTGGAGGAGAATTGAAGGCCTTGTGTTTAGAAAGAGAAGCAGATCTTGTGCAAAAAAAGGACTTTTGAATAAACTTGGCAAATTGAAGTAACTAAGGCATTTTTTAAAATGTATTTCAGAGTTAGTTTAAGAAAGTTATACCTTGTACAGATGAGGCGAACCACAAAGACATTCAGCAAAGGAACCTACAGTCCCATCAGTACCCTTCACAAACAAGCGCACTGCATCCCGGAACTGCACACTCCTTGCCCACTTATGGTCATGAGTTCAAATCACAGAGGATACAATATGAGAGAAACTCAAAAAGAATACAATTAAACATTTCTCAAAGGAAAAGCGTTGATTGTAGTACAACTGTACAAAATTAGCTGAATATCTATCAAAAACCAGTATTGCAAGAGAAGCATGTAGAGAATAGACATACCTGTCCATTCCACTCTGACCACACACCCCAATGTGGGAAGCTGCCTACTTGATAAAGGCCACCTGAGTCCCATGCCTCTGCTACTAGCTGCCACATCAATTTCTGAGCTGCAATACTAACTTGTAAAAGGTAGTACTTGAGACTTTAAATTTCCTATTGTCCAGTTTGTTCACTTTCACACTACAAAATGGTCAGATTTTTTGTGGTGAACTGAAAGGAAGAGGCTGATTGGCATCCTATCCATTGAGTTGTCACAGAATCATTGAATCAGGATGCCTCAGTCACAATCATTGTTCAAAAGAAGCTAGTTGTGACAAGGAATATGACATGGATTTTTTCATCAAGAAGCAAAAAAATGTCAACAGACTAAATAAAAGGGATATATGTACCTTGACACCACAAAGGATGGGGTCATTGCTCATCATGTCAATCAAAGGTGGCTCACTTAACGGAGTGCCTGTGGTCACCACATCACCCTCAATATACTTTGTGTTCCCATATACATTAGCCCTGTCCCACAGGCTGCAGATGCCCCCATGCATCATGTGTAAGCTCCAGGTCTGACCTCCTAGGAATTTTACAGATGACCTTGTCATACAGGCCATATGCAGACAATATGAGAAGCCATGAAAGCTTACATGACAGCCAAACTTCTTTTCTAAAGAATATACAATCACAATGCAAATGGTTCTGTAAATCAGCATTTGTAGTAGACAAATGACCTGCTGGCTCGAGTCATTATAGAGGCCAAATCAAACCGAAATCCATCAATGTGCATTTCAGTGACCCAGTACCTGCCACCATCATCTTCTCTTTTGTTAGTGAAATATTCTGTTGGAGCTTCACTCTGCTGATGAGGACTAGCAAGGATGAATTGCACATTCAGAAAAATTTGGCTGTACTGAAACATCACAAACTACACATCTCAACATTGCAAGTGTGGTTTGTTTTAGGGTGGAATGAAAATAAATCTCATTTGTAATACAACTGCCAAGCCCTCACTTTGGCAAACAAATCCAGAGAAAGGAGGACAAAGTACCTCAGACAGTCAACAATAAACCGACGCACAATGGGATGATTACAATTGAATGTGTTCCCACAACCAGAGTAGTTATAGAATTCTCCCTGACCATAAAACATCATCCTCATGTTGTCATTACACCATAAGTGAATACATCATTTTCACCTTGTCTTCATCCAGGCTGCCAGGGTGGGTAATTGAGAAATAAATGGCAGAAGCAATCTGGATGCTTAATGAAGATATGCCAAGTCTATATTAATTTGCTGAGTACCAAGACCAACAGGTAGAAACATTAGCCATTCCTTCCTATTTCCCATGACAACTTGTGATTTCATGAGATACTCAAAAGAGCATGTTGACAATTAAGACCTTGGGTTTCATACATGGAGAAGAGTCTAAGAGTCCTTCAATGCAAGTGTGAATTTGGACATAATTTTGAAGGAAGCCAAGAGCAAGCCACATTCACCTGGTTTCAAGTATAAATGAAAGGAAAATAGGAATATGAGTCAATCAATTATGAATCAAAGATGAGTAAGTGTACAGTCAATTTCACCAGAAAAATAGAGAACCTAGCCCTGAAATGAAGTGAGCTATTTTGAACAAGGACAAGATAAAGTGCATCAAACAAGAGGACCAGTAAAAGCTAGAAACCAGAATGATGGAGAAACCAACAAAGGTAACAAGACTGCAAGTGAGACCTAGAGGTTGTTGTGTAAACCTTGGGTGCAATCATGTAGTATACACGGTTATCAAAGCCTCTAAAGGAAATTGTTGGGCCCATTTCATTGCCTTCTGCGGTATGATTGAACACAACATCCATAAAAACCTGCAGATATGTTTGTGTTATATGAGAATATTGTATACCACAATAGCAATGCCAATTATTGCAATTCCTCTGTACATCATGAGTGCAAGTTCCTTGGAATTCAAATAGGAAGAGTGGTTTCTTTGTAAAGGGACGTTGCTGTGTGGCAATACTATAGTGGCAATACAAAAGCACAAAAGAAAGAGTTCATTAACATAGCCTTGATGAAGGAGCATAATTTGTGAGTTACTTGCCTCAATCCCAAGTTTGTGTGCCTCCCTCACAAGGGTTTTGAACTCATTGATAGCATCCCTGCCACAATTTCTTATACCAGCTGCTGCATACCGTGTCATAGGTGAAAAGAAATTGATTGATGAGTAGCCCCAAAAGTTCATCCTGTGCAAAAAAAAAATTTAATGATTGAAGACAAATCATGTGTAGGAGCTGGTTGATTCTGCCCCAGAATGCATTCTAGGTTATTGATTTATGCTTGCTGGTTGGGATTTACAATGTCACAATAAACAGGAAGACAAGACTTACTTGTAATCACCCATGACAGGGTTGTATGCATAATACTCCAGCTCGTTGAATTCATGGCTTGGCATTAGCTCAATGGCATTGATGCCTAACTCCTGCATGCACAGCCAAGACCTCTCTGCAAATCTCTGAGTGTCATGATATGAAGCCTTATAGATTTGAAACATGAAGGAGCAAAGAATTTGACATGGTGAGGATTACAACATCATCCATGACTAAAGAGGAGCTTTGCAGTAAGAAATGCACCTTAAGATGAGACAGCTTCTCAACCAAGCCGAGGTAAGTTCCTGGGTGTTCCACCTTACTAGAAGTATGACGAGTGAAACCCCGGATGTGCATTTCATATATAACTAAGTCCTTTTGATGAAGGCCTGGTGGAAAGTCCCCTTCCCAATCAAATTGCTGTCATCCAGGAGCCACAAGTACAAGAACCAAAATCAGTCTCTTTCTGCTTTTTACTCTTCAGTTCCATGGACCACAACTTTGCACAGTGTGCTTTCATGTTGGATGATAGACAACTATGTACAGTACCTCATCTTCTAGATCTGGCACCATACCAGCCATCTGTGGCCAACAATTGCCTTCAGCACCCAATACTCCATAGGTTCCTCGACTGATCACTGCCTACAAATCCACCAGCCCAATGAGTCCATTCTCAAGCTTGATTTCCATCTAAAATTTGTAGCTTTTGACCCCAAAATGAGACAAATGACCAAGAGCCTCTGCCCTCTGCTTCCTTTCAGAAATGGGCTCTACTAGCCTTTTGTAGCATTGTTATCTGGGGAGCTCAAGCACCTAAAGCCTATATAAGCCCAGGGTGCTTGACAACTTGTAACTTTGAAACACACAATAACTTTGCCAAGGAAAAACATGGTCAGAGATTCAAGATCTGTTAACAAAAGGAAAACAGAACAACAAAATCTTTGCCAATCAACTTGGAACTGAACCTCACCTTTGCATAGGGATCAATAAGAACTCTCTTAGCATCATAGCAAGTGCCTTCTTCTGGGCTGAAGTGACCATTGACACGATAGCCATACAAAAGGTTTGGTGCTATATCTGGCAGGAAGATGTGCCATGCGTCTCCAGTCCGATTGAAAACTGGATCCAGCTGCACCTCCTTGCTAACTTTACCCTGAAGTGTTGAACAGAGGTTCTTAATGAAAATAGAAAACTATGCCAAAGAGATGCAGTACATTGGTGCAGTACTAGTGTTCATCATGGAACACATACCCTAATGCTGCACATTGTCATGGCTCAACATGGACCCCTCAAGATTGTATATTGAGATTGATTAACGGCAGGTTGAAGGCTAACAGAAATGCAGCATTTTCTCATCAGACTGACGAATTAGGCTTTTCTTCTGTCTCTCATGAATAATAACATGTCCTCGTATGAGAGTGAAAAGCCCTGCAATTGCTTAAACCTGACGTTACAGATGATGAAGGAATCAGTTGCATACCTGTTGTAAGTCGGATTCCGTGAACAAACATAGGCATACAGAGGAAGCTCCGCTAGAATGCACCGCAAAATTGACACCGTTCTCAGACGCCGAAGCTCCAAAAGGAAGCGGACGACCTCGGAGCGGCGGGCCGTAGAACTGACCTGGCTGTTTCTTGCACTCCGTTTCCGCATTCGCACTATCCGCGCTGACTCCAGCCACGTTACAAGTCGTCAACGACTCCGACCTGCCTCGCCGGTTCTCATTCCTTGCCAACAATAAGGCATCACTATTGTCGCAACTCCTGTTCTCCGATGTGGTGCTGCTGCTGCTGCTACGTCTATTGCGACTTCTTTCGCTAGCATTCAGTTTTCCGTTTCGCTTCGTGAAAAGTGCTCTGGCAGAAACGACACAACTTCTTCCTAAATGCTTAAAGAGAATCGATGCGGGTGGAGGCGACAGCGAACATTCCAGCCATTGAGTCCCGAGAAAGGGAAAATTCCCGTTTACCGAAGCCATAGCCACCGAAGCTCTCTCTCCCCTCCTTCCGTTGTAACTATATCAACATGTACAAGGAGGCAGCAGAGCAGCGCAGAGCGTTAAATCCTTAACGCTTCAAGAATCACGAAACAAAACACAAAAAAAAAAAAAAATCAAAAAAAAACGAAAAAAAAAAAA
>Ga0209611_10007891_pt1 | contig 16907 bp, 17 predicted proteins | sample S1TSphgellanicum_3_FD_187693 | JGI IMG/M metagenome (GOLD analysis project Ga0209611, IMG submission 187693) | Host-associated microbial communities from peat moss isolated from Minnesota, USA - S1T2_Fc - Sphagnum magellanicum MG (SPAdes) (version 2) | ecosystem: Host-associated > Plants > Peat...
AAACTGGAACGCCCAGGGTTCGCCTGGGAGTTCCTCCGCCGCAACCAGGAGTATCGCGCGGGTTACGAGCGCATCATGAGTTCCGGGAATCAAGAAAACCCCGAAGTGGCGACCGCCGCGGCGAATTTCGCCCTTAACTGGGGGTTGATTTGTCCCGGTCGACCCAAATCTGCCGGCCCACCAGGCGATGCCGCTTTGGCGCCCGGAAATCTTGCCAACCGCCGTCATTCTCACACAGGCCCCAGCCAGCTTTGCTAGGGCGGCGTCGCTCGACAATGCTTTGTTGGCCGCGGCAATCACGCAATCGGAGATCGCCGACGGCCACCATATTCGTCTGCCGGGTGATCATCAGCTTTGGCTGCTTGATAGCCGCCCAGATCAGCCACTGGCCGCCGTCATTCCGCTGGACGATGACATACTCATACGCGCCGCCGGCGCTCTACGATTGCACCAGCTGATCAAGGCACAGAAAATCGCGCCCATCCCCCGATCGCAATCGGTGAGCTCGCAGCAGCGGAGCCGGGTTATAAAGATGTTGCTCGCCCTCGACGGACATTCTTCACAGGCCAGCTATCGCGAAATCGCAGCAGCTCTGTTTGATACTGGCCTAGCAACGGACAAGAGCTGGAAAACCCATCCGGTTTGGCTGTGACAATCAATTTTGGCCCACTTGTGCTGACGAATATTGGCCCACCCCCCGAGGTTTGATGGGTAGTGCCGCCCCGCGGGGCGGCACTACCCATCAGCGGTCCTTTTTCTCCTTCCTGTTCATGATTTGGCGCCTTTGCGTTGCGCCGTGGTGCGGCGGAATCGGTACGACTCCTTGCCCGTTGTGATGATGTGTGAACGGTCGGTCAGGCGGTCGATCAGCGCCTTGCACAGGCGTGGATTGGGGATGACCTGAGACCACTCGGAGAAAGGCAAGTTGGTGGTGACGATCACCGCCGCTTTCTCAGCCCGATCGGCGATCACCTGGAACATAAGTTCGCACGCCGTCTCCGCCAGCGGCACGTACCCCAGCTCGTCGATGCAGATCAGGTCGAGCCGTTCCCATCGGGCAAGCGCGCGGCTGAGTTGGTTGGCGTGCGCCGCCTCGGCGAGTTCGTTGATCATCGCGGTTGCCGTGGTGAACCGCACCCGCCGGCGCTGACGGCAGGCAGCGACACACAGGCCAGTCGCCAGATGGGTCTTGCCCGTGCCTGCGTCACCGATAAACAGCACCGGCTCTGCCTTGGCCACATAATCGCCAGTGGCAAGCTCGCGCAATTGAGCAGCCGATATGTCGGACTTGTCGAACTCGAACCCATCCAGCGTCTTCATTCGCGGCAGTCTGGCCTCGTGCAGCAACCGCGCAATCGCCCGGGTCTCGCGCTCCTCCATCTCGGCGCTAAGCAAAGCTTCAAGATACCCGATATGAGATTGCTCCTCGCGCGTTGCCGCTTCTGCCAGCCGGGCGAACTGCCCGCCGATCGTCGGCATCCGCAGCGCCTTGCACTGTTGGCGGATCGCCTGCTCCTGCATGTCGCTCATCACGCGTGCCCCAGGCAGGGTGCCGTCAGCAGCGAATCGTAATCGGCGACACTCGGCATCGGCCGGTCATAGCGGGCCAGTTCTCCCACATCGATCGCCTCCGGCCGGGCCTTCTTCAACCCTGTTTCCGTAAGCAGGTAGCGTACCGCCGCCACGTCGCAAGCGCCGAGCGAGACGGTGCGGGCGATCGCCGTGCGCAGCCGATCCTGGCCGAATTCCCGGCCAAGCAGCAGTACGGTGATCATCGCATGGGTGCCTTTCTCCTTGCCATGCCGTGCGCGCAGCCGGCGCCACAGCTCATCGTAGAAATCAGGCCAGAGGCCAGCTTCACGGCATTGCGCTAGCGGCTTGGACCCGGCGAACGCCCCAGGCTTGTGGCTCAGCACGTCGAGATAATGCTCGAGATCGAGAACATGCTGGCGCCGCTGATGGCAGCGTTCATGCCGCGCGACCTGTTTGCCGCCATGCCAGATCTCGACATGCAACGGCCGGATCCGCGCTTCCACCCGGATGCCCGCCTTTACCGGCACTGAGTAGAAATTCGTCTTCACCGTGACGCAACCTTGCTTGTCCACTTGCGGGAAGGCGATATCGGCAATCTCGAACCCCTCGGCCGCGCGCGGCAGCAGATGTTCGCGCTCCACCGTCATCGTGGCGCCAACCGTCGCAATGCGCCCGGCCAGAACCCGCGCCTCATCGCCCCGGCAATCCGCCACAAGGCTTGCGTTCAGCGCATCAAGATCAGCCACGCATGGCACCGGCACCAGGTGGTTGCGCCGGAAATATCCGCCTTCTCCCTCAATGCCGCCCTTCTCATGCCCCTCGCCGGGCGTGCAGAATTCGGCGGTAAACCGCCAATGCGAGCGGAACGCCAGGAACCGCACCGTCTCCTCGCGCCGATGACCGCGCAGGATTTTGCGTACCGCGCTCGCCAGATTGTCGTAGCGCAACAGGCGAAACACCCCGCCGAAATAATCGAAGGCCAGCTCGTGAGCCTCGAGAAACGCCTGCTGGGTGGCGTGCAGATACGCCCGGTGAAAGGCTGCCCCGCTCGCCATCGAGCGCATCGCGAACACCTGCACCTTGCAGCGCTCGCCATCAAAATCGACCCAGGCTTCATACCAATCCACCTGCGCCTCCTGGCCCAGCGCATAGCTTTGCGGAACGAACGTCTCACGCCGCAGCAGCCCCAGCTGATGTTTACGTTCCCGCACATGATTGCGGACCGTCGATTCCGCGACCGACGTGCCAGGAAACTCCGTTTGAATCCGCCGGTAAATCCGACGCGCCGTGTGCCGCTGCTTGCGCGGAGCCCGCTGATCCGCCTCCAAAATGCCGTCGATGAACGCCACCACGCTTTCCAGCTTTGGCTTCAGCCGCGGCGGATAATGATGCACAGCCGGCAACGCCCCCAACAGCGCCTGGCGAACCGTCCGCCGATGAACCCCAAATTTTGCCGCAACACCGGCTACAGTGCCGATCCCAAACTCATGCTCCCGACGGAGCTGCTCAAACAATTCCACTTTGGCTTTCCAGTCCATGCATGGCCCCCCGATCGTGCCGAGGTGACCGTAAGTTGAATGATCGAGGTGGGCCAAAATTCGCCAGCACTGATGGGCCAAAATTCAGTAGCAAAGCCATTTCATTCGGGCGATTTCGATCTGGTAGCGTCAAATGAGGCCGTTTTCAGGGAAATCCTGCTTAAGCACGGCTTCCAGGATGAAAAAGGGCAGGGACGGGCGGGTTGTGTCCTGCATGTCGGTTGGATGCACCCAGATCATCCCGATCTTGGCTGGCAGCTGGTCACCGGCCCGCTCTCCGACGGACGATCCGACAAATCGAGGGGGATTGCCATCGAGCTGAAGCCGGATAGCGAACTTACGTTGCCGGCGTGGGAGGACCTGATTGCCGACCGGCTGAGCCAGTTCGCGGCCCAGGATGGGAAGAGCCATCACGAACTGGTGGAACAAGCACGCCTGCTTTTCCGATTGGCAAGCGAGATTGATCATGACTATCTTAGACGCAGGGTCACTGAAGATGGCGGTGATCTGTCACTTCTATTTGGTTGAAGGCCCCGATGGTCCGCCGGTTTGATTTGGTAGAGCTGCAGGCTAGAATCCAGGAGCGCCGGAAGGTGCTCGCTGATCAGGGCGTCGCTTTGCCTACCGACGAGCAGCTGAGGAACAAAGGCGGCCGCCGGACCGAAGAAAAGAAGTATCTGCTCCAGCGGATGACGGAAACGGCTGTGACCGCCGGGATCACTCCAACCAAGCGCCACATCTGAAGCTACCTGATATCAATTCCAGGCGGGTAGGCCTTGGCCTTGCTCGCAATCGGTAGGTTTTCAAAATCGGCGGCGCGATGAAAAGCTACTTTTTACGAGTGATCGCCACGGCCACGTCCTTCGCTGGCGCCAAAGTTGCCCTCGCCGGTCTCGGGACCGCCTCCCTCGCCGGGTATAACACCCAAAAAGCTACCTTTTGCGAGGCAAAGTGGAGCGATCTGAGCCTTAAATCCCGTCCTGACTCGCAGTCGGTAGCTTTTGCCGGAGCGCACTGATGATTCAAGTTATTCTCCGAGTGCCGAACGCTGCTCACCACTCGCAATCGGTAGTTCTCAAGCTCGTGAAAGGTAGCATTTAAGGCCCCGCGGCATCGCGTCATGGACCGACTCGCAGGAAGTAGTTTTTGAAGAAAAAATCCACCGGAGCCGGGCGCCTAGTGCTCTGTTTTTATTGAATATAATAATACCAAATGGGGCTCTGGAATGCCAAATCGCAAGAGGTAGTTTTTCCTCTATGGGAGTGTCTTCCGTATACTCTGGGAGATTACCCTAGCTTCGGGCCGGCGAACCGGTGCACGAGTCGCAAGAAGTAGTTTTTGGCCGAGGAGGGGAGGGGGCCTAGTCGTCCGGCTGCCAGGATTTGCAGAACGATATGAATGTAACTTCGATCTTTGGACTGTTCAGCAAGATCCCTTTGCGGGAGCAAAAATTGCGGAAGCGGTCGGCCACATGATCGATGTCCGGCCGGTTTGAGGACGGCAAGTTACACCGTGCCAGGTCCGCCCAACTGGAATAGGCGATGCCCCCCAGCCGAGGGAAAGAGACAGTCTCGCGGGCTATTGCTTGAACCGGAAGGAGATCAATAACTTTGTCCGAACTACCATCTCGGCGAACGGTACGGCCGACACGGCTCGACTCGAGCTCGCGTTGAACTTTGACCCGCTCGGGAGTAGGGGCAATCGACCAGGTAAGCGCTACGCCTGCGACGGACCGACCCGATTTATAGGGCGCGGCCGAGACAATGAAGCCTGATAGCTGGTTGACCTCAGCGATCGCCGGCCCAAGGGCCTTGCGGTTGAAAGCATCCCATTTCATGAGCTTACCCGCCGGTACGCCCAGTTTGTCACGCAGATTGTCGATCGAGAATTTCTCAGTGTTGCGCGTCAGATTAATCCGGAGCGAAACCAGCTCATAAAGGCGAAGGGCGTAACGGCTCTCGAAGGCCATCACCGCTTGTCGGGAAAGGATGGCCCAGTGGACCGAGTCTTTCATGACCCGCCGGAGCGTATTTGAAAGCCGGTAGCCGACCACAGCGGTATCATCGTCCGAATCGGTCCGGCTCACTGAGTGAATGAGGGGGTCGAAATATAATTCCGGGACGCCGGTCTTCTCATTCAGAGCCCGCAATCCGAGCTGAACGAACATCAGTTCCTTCACGGTAGAGATGAATTCATCGAGGGTAAGGTGCATTGAAGTGTTCAAGGCAGCCACCGGAACCCTATGCTCAACATCGTCAACCGCTTTGCTACCAGCTTCCTTGATCAACAGATGCAGCAGTTTGGCCGCCCGGAGGGATAGCCCCTTCCTGGTGGTGTCGAATTGCATATCCAACACTTCACCCGCACCTACCAGATCATTCGACCTGGTTGCGCGGTCCGTGATAGCTTGGATTGTCGGGACTCGGACCATCGTAAAGCTACGCTGTCAGCTACCCGGTAGCTTTTCAAGTGGTTTTTCACGAGCCAACAATGGAACGGGATGGACCGCGCTCGTAAAAAGTAGCTTTTCACTCGTAAGAGGTTGTTTTTCCTTCGTAAAAGGTAGCTTTGCGACTCGCACGCGGTAGGGTATGGCGACGCAAAAAGTAGTTTTTTACTCGCAATTGGTAGTCGATTTTCAAAACGTTTGAGGTGTTTCCTAAAAAAAAACGATCCTGAACCTTTTGAATCTTAATGAACAAGGGAACAAGGATTCCCCTTCTTTAAAAAATGCTTTGAGAAGGTGTGACTTAGTCAAGGACCATGAAATGGCGCCACGACAAGGGACTTTATATGGCGTTGGGTGCTAGATGCCATACCCGCAGCGTGCTTGCCGGCCCTGTCACTGCCCCACGTACGTCCAGCCAAAAGCGCCGATCGCGCTACTCCTGAGTTCTGGGGTCCGGTAGCAATGGAACCGAAAACGCATTTGGCCGAGTCTAACCTTCGCTATACGGCAAGGCTTGGCCGATTCTGTTGAAAAAGTAGCCTTGCCGCCCCGCTGAGAAGCTGATTCTATCTTCTGAGGCATCAGGAGACTTTCAAATGATGGGAGAGCGTACGGTGGCACAGGAGCCACTGTTCTATGAGTTCAGCATGGAGCGGCACGTGCCGGTGGACCATATTCTTCGCTCGGTAGATCGTTTTGTCGACTTGTCCGGCATTCGCGAGCACCTGCGGCCATTTTACAGTGTGATGGGAAGGCCATCGATTGATCCAGAGCTGATGATCCGCATGCTGATCGTGGGCTACTGCATGGGCATTCGGTCTGAGCGCCGCCTGTGCGACGAGGTCCATCTCAACTTAGCGTATCGGTGGTTCTGCCGTCTTGGGCTCGATGGCGATGTACCCGACCACTCGACATTCTCGAAGACCAGGCATGGGCGCTTTCGCGATAGCGACCTGCTGCGTCAGCTATTTGAGGCAACTGTGAAGCGCTGCGTCGCGGAGCGTCTGGTGGGCGGCGATGGCTTCGCCGTGGATGCGAGCCTCATACGCGCAGAAGCCAATCGGCAGCGCTTTCATACGGGTGACAAAGGCTTGCCGAGCGGTCTATCGGGTCGTGCGGTCGAGGAATATCTGGCGGTGCTCGATGACGCGGCATTCGGAGGCGCAACGCCGGTGGTGCCATCGCGCATTTCTCCGTCTGATCCTGCTTCGCGCTATACCTCAGCCCATGGCGGGCAGGCACAGTTCTGTTACGCAACCAACTATCTTGTCGACGTGCAGAACGCCGTCATTATGGATGTCGAGGCAAGCACGGCCGTACGCCAGGCCGAGGTGACCGCGGCCAAGCGGATGATCGAGCGAGTGCAGGATGATCTAGGTATATTGCCGCGCAAACTAATCGCCGACACTGGCTATGGCTCGGCCGAGATGCTCGGTTGGCTCGTTGATGAGCAGAACATTGAACCGCACATCCCAGTTCTCGATAAGTCCGCCCGCACTGACGGCACCTTCTCACGGGACGAATTTGTCTACGATAAAAACATTGATGCCTATACTTGCCCGGCTGGCAAATTGTTAAAACGCAGACAACGCCGTCACGCTGATCGACCAAATATCATGCCCGCCGATGAGTCATTCCGATATCGCGCCAGAAAGGCAGACTGCGACATTTGTGCATTGAAGTCGAAATGCTGTCCCAACACAGAAACCCGCAAAGTACCGCGCTCCATCTACGAAGATGCCCGCAACATCGCTCGCGGCCTCACCAAAAAGGAGGAGTGGCTTATCTCACGGCGTGAGCGCAAGAAGGTCGAGATGTTGTTTGCCCATCTCAAGCGCGTCCTCCGGCTTGACCGGTTGCGATTACGGGGCCCTTGCGGCGCTCGCGATGAGTTCCACCTCGCAGCCGCCGCCCAGAACCTCCGGAAGCTAGCCAAGATCATCCCGATGCCTATACAAATAGCCTCCGCCTAGGCGGAACACGCTAAGCTACCGCGTCCCCCGAATGGCCCGCCCTCGCTCGAAAATCGACTTTTTCAACGGCATCGGCCAGTTCCCGCCATAAGCGGACCGGCGGATTTGCGCCAGGTCTGCTCCTTTCGATAGTCTTTACAGCCATTTGAACCTCCGGCCGGAATGGGCTGATGGTGACCGGCCAATGCCCGGGCCATCGGCCTCTTTTCGATGTCTGATACTCCCTGATCAGGGGCGAATCTTTTGAGCGACCTCGGCTTGGTTGATGCAATTCTCGGGAATGCGGCCTTCGCGGATCGATAGATGAGCCTGGGCGACCAGCTTGGCGATTTGTCCATAGGCGTAATCCGTTATTCCCGCGATATGAGGCGTGGCCAAAATGTTGGCTCGTCGCAGCAAGGGCGAATCCTTATCCAGCGGCTCGGGCGTGAACACGTCCAGCGCGCAGCCGGCGAGCTGGCCCGCATCGATCGCCGCCAACAGGGCATCCTGATCCACCAGCCTGCCGCGCCCGGCATTAATAAGATAGCTGTTACGCGGCATCACGCTGAGAGTATGCCGGTTTATGATATGTTGGGTCGCCGGGTTGAGGGGCAGACACAGGAATACATAATCGGCAACCGAAAGCACGTCTTCAAGCGCGTCGAGCCCGGCCGCTTCGTGACAGCCATAAGATTTGGCGGCCGTTCCATCGGGCGCGCGGCTGATAGCGATCAACCGCATCCCGAACGGCGCGAGACGCAGGGCCAAGGCTTTGCCAATGTCGCCCAGACCGATGATGCATGCTGTCCGGCCGAGCATCGCGCGTCCCATCGGCGCCCCCCAGGGGCCGGCTGATCTCATCAGGCCAGTCATCTCGGTCGCCCGGCGGCTGAGCGCCAGCGCGCTCATCACGCACCATTCCGCCACCGATTCCGCGCCGCCGCTTTGAGAGGTGGGAACATTGGCAACCGCGATGCCGCGCGCCGAGGCGGCGGCAACGTCAACGCCCTCCAGACCGGCGCCCCATTGCTGGATGAGGCGCAGGCCATCGACCTTGTCCATGTCGCCGCCAGTGATACGCGACATCAGCGGTACCAGGATCGGTGCCTGCCAGGATTCTGCTCCGCCGCGTATGCCAATAGATAGGTTCGGCGCCACGGCCTCCAGGCAGTGCCTCGCATCCGGAAAACTGTGATCCGCGAACAGGATGTCTGCCTGCATGGCGATAACTAAAGCAGCAATTTTGCAGCCGTGCCACCGTCCTGCTTATGCCCTCGGGCGACGATTTTGAGCGTGCCATCAGGCAATGGCCGCTGAAGCGCCTTTGCTTCCGACCACGGTGCGTTCATCCATACCTCGAACTCGCCCGGCTCGGTCAAGATTACCGGCATGGCTTTTGGGTGGATCGGCGCGACCTCAGCGTTGGCGTCGGTTGTCAGAAACCCATAGAGTCGATGTTCACCGATCACCGGCGCGGCCTTCGTGCCTCTTGTGCCGAACCAGGGCGTCCAGAGGCCAGCGAAAAAAAACAGCGGCCGGCTCTCGTCAAGGGCAAACCAGGTTGGGGTTTTGCGGGGCTTCGTATCCTCGTATTCGCAAAATGATGTCGCCGGCACCAGGCATCGGGATGCCGGGTTGAGCCACCTTCGCCAATGCGGGCTATTCGTATTGCGGATGTTCACAATCGGTGCGCCGCCAAATTGCGGCGGCCCCGGCATTCCCCACCGCAACATGCCAAGAGAGCGCTCAGCTTCCGGGTTGTTGAAAACCACCGGTGCGAGGCTGTCCGGGAAAATAGCGGGCGCCGGCGGCAGGTTGCCTGTGGTGTCTTCCAGAGCGAGAGTCAGCTGGCGAATCGCCTGCTGGTTTGTGGTGACGCTGTACAGTGTGCACATTTCCGCACCATAGCGCGCCGGCAATAGGGATGCGACGCCTCGACTCGGTCGAAAATATGCGCTTTGTTCTCTCTATGTTCTCCACGGAAGAAGCGCTTCTGTTTCCTATATCATCCATGAGAGGTTGGAGCTTGCGCCTGCGGTGCCGCCGGTGCCAGCGCGACGGCATTCTTCTATTGTCAAAAATCATCCCCAGAAATGAAAAACGGCTGCTCGGCGATATTCTTGCCCGTGTACGGTGCGAGAAATGCCGGGCAAAGCCGAGCGCGGCCATGCTGACCAATGCACGCGACCCCTGGGGGGTCAGAGGCTTCAGCAATAAGGAGACGCGGAAAGGACCGATCCAATGCGTACTCTGGGCGGAAAGGAACATCTAATTGTCTGCTGGTTTTAAGGCGCCAACTGATCGCTCGGTTCGCGCCACGCCGCGGCGGGTTCTCGGGTGATGCCTGGCGAGCCCCTCACCACCGGCTATTACCTCGATCATTTCACGCAGGTGATCGACGGCGTGGAATCCCGGTACGGCTTTCTGCTGACGGCAGCTGAGCACGAGTACCTGCTCACGCTAAAGGCTCTCACAACGCCGGCGCTCATGCTTTACGCCCGGCTGGTGAACCGGCGGGGGCCATGTTTTCGCGTTGCGCGGCTGGTCTATCCCGAAATCGAACGGCTCGACCTGGCGGTGGCGGAATTGTTGGCGGCCGGGCTGCTGCAATCCTGCGACGGCGAGCTTGATCCAGCAAACCGGGAACAGGTGCTGGATTGTTTTACCCACCATGAGCTCCGGGGCGCGCTGCGTGAGCAGCCGGTACCCAGGGGCGTGCGCAAAGGTGAACTGCTGTCCTGGATTGCGGCCTGGGACGGGTGCGCGTCCTGGATCAGCCAGTATCTGGCGTGGGAGACGGTGGTCCAAATTCCCAAGAACGACCCATGGCCGTTCCTCCGTTTCATATTCTTCGGCGAGCTGCGGGACGACCTGTCGGATTTCGTCACGCGTGCGCTCGGATATGTCGTCACGGAAAGCTTTGACGGGGCGCATCTGGCGCCCCACTTCGCCAGCCGTGCCGAGGCGGAGGATGCCTATCGGATGGCGGCGCTTTATGTCGAATTCCGCCATGTTCGTGCGGCAGCCTCAGCGGAGGGCGCACTGGGCTGGTGGCTTGCACTTGCGGTGGACCGGGCTACCCTGGCGGCGGGACACGTATGGTTTGACAGGGTGGTAGATCGCCTTGGCCGGCTCCTCGAACGCGAGAACGTGGCCGCCGAAGCGCTAAAGCTTTACGAAACCAGCCCAGTCGCGCCGGCGCGGGAGCGGCGGGCCCGTCTGCTCATCAAATCCGGCCGGCGCGACGAGGCTGCAACGCTGCTGCAAACGATGCGGGACCAGCCCTGCCATGCCGAGGAAGCCTATGCCGCCCGGCAACTGCTTGCGCGACTGGAACGGAAATCGCGCCGCAGCGAAGCACGCGGCCTTGAGCTGGCGAGCGGCAGCCTGATCCTGGATTACGAAGATGGCGAAGTGGAAGCCGCCGTCCTGGCGCATTATTGCAGCCAGGGCTGGAATGGCTTGCATTCCGAGAACTGGCTCTGGAATGCGGCTTTCGGCTTGCTCCTCTGGGATATCATATATGATCCTGCGCTCGGCGTATTCCACTCCCCGCTGCAATTCGCACCATCTGATTTGTACGAGCCGGCATTCTATGCCAGGCGGCAGCAGGCAATCGAGGCGCGGCTGGGTACGCTGCAAGACCCCGATGACGCGCTGGCCATCATGCGACGGAATTTCGAAATCAAGCGCGGTTTGGCCAATCCCTTTGTATACTGGCATGAAGACCTGCCGGGTATAATGGATATCTTTCTGCGCCGCCTGCCGCCATCGGGGCTTGGCGCGGCGTTACGGCATATCGCACGCGACGTTGGCCGGCACAGTCGCGGCCTGCCCGACCTGTTCCTCTGGACGGAGACGAAATATCGGTTCGTCGAGGTCAAGGCCGAAAACGACCATCTTGCACCACATCAATTCGAATGGCTGCAAGTTTTGATCAAGGCAGGAATCGGGGTTGACCTGGAAAGGGTCCTTCGTCCGCCCACGAAGGCGACGATCGCGGTCTGACGCACTTAAGGCTTTTGAACCGCTGCTATGTGCTCAATCCCCGCCGTTCCCAAGCCAAATTGGCTTTCCCGGTAGCGGACGGTCGAGGGAACGCTCTGAAACCCGAACCGGCCCGCATGGTTTGTGGAAAAGTCTCGATATGTTACGGATGTCCCTGAACGCATTGCGGAGATCGCGACACTCGCGACCTCCCCTTTAACTTTGAGCAGCGTGTTAGACGATAGCGCCGCCTGCTTGCGTCACGCACCGACTTCGTTGAGTTCCCCCTCGAATGCCTGCACGCGCGTGGCCACCTTGTTGTTGAACATGAGGCGTAGCACGTCAGGCCGCGAGTAATGGCCTACCGGGTCATACGCTGCCTTCGCTACGCCGATGTTTCCAAGATCAATTTCTGCATATAGCAATCCGTCCGCGGTCTCTGCCAGTGGCTCACACATCGGCGCACCATCAGGCCCGTAAATCATGGCGTACCCGCCGCCTTCGAGCAGCAGAGGGGCCTTAGCCGGGTTGTCGATCAGCATTTCGAGCATCGCCTTTGAAACAGTCGCACAGGGCGCCAGCACATAGCACTGGCCTTCAAGCGCATAGACCTGGCTTGCGGCATTATTGGCTTCGGCGCTGAGCTGAAAAGCGGCTCCACGATAGACGGAGAAGCTTGGCCAACTTGCAACGTGTACCTGCTCATTTTGCGAGAACATCGCAAACTTGGTCAGCGGCTGAATATGCTCGGCGCAGCATAAGGCGCCAAGCCGGCCCAAATCCGTCGAGTGTACCGCCAGATGCGACCCGTCGCCTTCACCAAAGACGGTCCGCTCCGCATGGGTCGGCTTCAGCTTGCGGCGGTTCGCGATCACTTTGCCTTCGGCATCAATAATGGATTGCGAGATGTAAAGCGTTCCGGCGGCCCGTTCCGTAAAGCCCAGGACGACGTGTATTTTATGTTCTTCCGCCGCCAGGCGAATGCGTTCGAAATGTACGTCGCCAATTTCGATTGCATTCTCAAAATAGCGCCGGACGAACTGCATGCCCCATGCCGGCGAATCGAGCCAAATCCACCAGGGATATCCCGGCAGCCAGACCTCCGGGAAGGCGATGAGGGACGCGCCGTTCGAGGCGGCTTCCTCGATCAGTTGGACGGCCTTGGCGACTCCCTTTTCGATGTCGAGGAACTCTGGCGCGGCCTGAACCGCGGCGACTTTGTACTTGGTCTTCGGGCTATGGTGCATGGTTTTGGTTCCTAAATGCTGCGATTGGTGGTAACGCCAGAGGGCGCGGGCTACTTGGCTGAGCGCGCCAAAACGATTGCCTCGGAGCGCCAATGACTGCCTTTGCCTGAAATTTTGCTTGTAGAGGACCTTATGCAGCAGTCTTCGCAAACAGCGTTCCGGAATTGGCGCGATGCGCTATGGGAGACTTACGCGCGTCTGGAGAGCACGTCTGACGACGCCGGCTTCTACGGGCGTGTGTCGGCGCCGTGGCCCGGATCGCAGAGCCTGAGCATTGTAACCTCGACCTCGCAGCGAACGGAGCGCACACCGAACAATATCCGCATGGATCCACATGAGTTTGTTCTATGCGCGATCCAGCTGGCCGGACGGGGTTTTGTCGAGCAAGGCGGTCGACAAGCCGCGACAGACCCCGGCGAATTCGTCCTCTATGAAACGACGAAACCCTACACATTGCTGTTCGACGGGCCGTTCGAGCAGCTGGTTCTGAAGCTCCCGAGAGGTGTTTTGAGCCGGCCGGTTGTTAACCTTTCCAGCCTGACGGGACGCTCGATCCAGGCGGGACGGGGCGCCGGCGCTGTGGCGCGCGAATTCATCGAAAGCCTTGTCCGGCGAGGTGACGAGTTGGGCCAGCGGGAAACCGATGCATTGATTCCCGTCGCCGCGGACCTCGTCGCCAACGCGATTGCGGCGCAGTTCGGCGACCTCCCGAACGATCAAGCGCAGTTTGAGCGTATCCGCCACCGGCTGGGCCAACTGGTTCGCGAGCCTGACCTCGACCTGGAGGCGTTTGCCCGGTCTGAGCGCATGTCGTCGCGGACATTGCAGCGCATGTTCCAGATCAACGGAACTACATTTGGCCGGGTCATCCTTGAGACCCGCCTCGAAGGTGTCATGCGGGACCTTCGAGGGGCCCAACCATTCACCCGTCCTATTGGCGACATCGCTCTTTCGTGGGGCTTCAATGATCTGAGCCATTTCACGCGCGCCTTCCGTGCCCGTTACGGAACCTCGCCCGGGAGCGTCAGGCGTCAATGTTCGACAGATGGCTAACTGCGTAAGTAAATTATGCCCGAAGCTGGTTCCGGAGCTGCTGTCTGCATCCCCAGTCTGACTGGCCGGAAGGCGGCTCGACGCTAATCGGTCAGTTCCATCTGTAGGCAGCACGGCGGCGATGCGCGGCATCTCCGTCATTCCCTGGCCAATTTGGCTTTCCCGAAAGATGCTATTCGTTCAGAATGATAGAACTTGCTGGTGGCATGCGAGGACCGCCGATGTTTCGTAGTCTTTATGAAAATGATGGCCTTACAACGGGAAAGACACCTGATCCTCGTGTTCAAAAGGACTTCTGGCCTGATTGCCTCACCTACGATTGCGAACTGCCTTGGGCGGACGGCGACGAACCCGCGAGATAAACTGCACCCAAGTCGTCGAGAAACGCCTTCGTCACTTCGTTAAGGTGGCGCCGCAGCCGAGTCACCGCGTGAAATGTCGTATCGTAGCGCAAAGTTGCGGGGTTCAGCGCCGCCAGCAAGCCATCTTCAACATAGGGCGCGGCGTAATGCTCTGGCAGAAAGCCTAGATGATGACCGGAGAGAACCAGGAGCGACAATGCTTCCATATTATCCGCCAGCCCGCCGACAATCGGCGGCGGCCCGGCCAGACCGGCTTCAGGCAATGGGTAGGTGCGCCACGCCCAGTCGAGCTTGTCGACCTCCTCGCGCGTCAGTTTCCCGGCGCGCTCGAACAACGGATGGCCCTTGCCGCAATAGGCTTCGTGCCGTTCGTGAAACAGGGGCGTGAACCGCAGCGCCGGGACCCGGTGCCAGAAATAGGCGATCGCAAGTTCAATACTGCCATTAAGAAGCGCCTCCTCCAGCTCGGCCGGGGAGCGGACAAGGAGCGTCAGTCTCACCGCCTCGTTGCGGCCACGGAATTTTGCGATCGCTTGGGCAAGACGGCGGTTCTGGCCGGGCGGCATATGGCCGATCAGGCCGATGCGCAGATGCCCGACAAGCTGCTTGTCCAGGTTGCGGGCCGCCTGGCCGAAATCATTAATGGAGCTCAACAGCCCGCGGGCAAGTTCGGTGAACGCCTCACCTTTGGCGGTCAGGCGAAAACCGCCGCGGCCACGCTCACAGAGGCGGTAGCCGAGGCGCGTTTCGAGTGCCGCCAGCTGCATGCTTATGGTGGACGCACCCACGTTGAGACCGAGTTGCGCAGGTGAGATTCCGCCCGCACCGACCACCGCCAGAAATACCCGCAGCAGCCGCAGGTCGACGTCACTCAGCCTGCCCCTCACAACGCCATGCCCGCTACCTCAATAATCATTGAAGTAAGTATCGCTTAATTCGCATTCTTTCCAAGGTGAAAATATCGCACAGGCACGGGTATGCTCAAGCTTCCAGATCGAAAGGGGTTTTCCGTGCCAGACCAAGCAGCCTACGCGCCATTCCCTCAGCCGCTCAGCGGCAATGACATGCCGCGCTCCGGCGGCATCGCCTCAATGATGCGGCTGCCCATCGAGCCTGACCCGGCAAAGCTTGACGCCTGCTTCGTCGGCGTGCCGTTCGACCTCGGCACCTCCAACCGGACCGGCACCCGGTTCGGACCCAGACAGATTCGCGCCGAATCCGTCATGCTGCGGCCCTACAACATGGCGACGCGCGCCGCCCCGTTCGACCGGATGCGGGTGGCCGACCTCGGCGATATCGCCATCAATCCATACAATCTCCATGATTCGATTGCCCGGATCGAAGCCGCCTATGACCGTATCCTTGCCGCCGGCTGCCGGCCGGTCACCCTGGGCGGCGACCATACCATCACGCTGCCGATCCTGCGCGCCATGCATCGCAAGCACGGCAAGGTCGGGCTGGTGCATGTGGACGCCCACGCCGACGTGAATGTTACGATGTTCGGCGAGAAAATCGCCCATGGCACACCGTTCCGGCGCGCAGTTGAGGAGGGCCTGCTGAATTGTTCTCGCGTCACCCAGATTGGGCTGCGCGGCACCGGCTATTCGGCGGCGGAATTCGAATGGGGGCGCGAGCAGGGTTTTACGGTCATCCAGGCAGAGGCGTGCTGGCATCGTTCGCTCGCGCCGCTGATGCAGGAGGTGAAGGCACGCATCGGCCACGGCCCGGTCTATTTGACGTTTGACATCGACAGCCTAGACCCGGCCTACGCGCCCGGCACCGGCACGCCGGAAATCGGCGGCCTGACCGTGCCGCAGGGGCTGGAGATCATCCGTGGCCTCGCCGGTGTCGACCTTGTCGGCGCCGATCTGGTCGAAGTCTCGCCTCCTTATGATCCGCTGGGTACGACGGCAATTCTCGCGGCCAACCTGGCATTCGAAATGCTGTGCATTCTGCCGGGGCCGCAATGAGCGGCGCGGCGCAGGCGGAGGTGTTGCAGGCCGCTGCCGATCTGGTGGCCCGATTTGGCGCGCATGATGTGGAAGCCTATTTCGCCGCTTTCGCGCCGGATGCGACTTTCATATTCCATTCGACGCCGGAAATATTGTACTCCCGCACGGCCTATGAAGAACTCTGGCATACCTGGGAAACCCGCGATAAGTTTCGCGTGCTCGGTTGCCGCTCCACCGAACCGCGCGTGATAGTGCATGGCGATACCGCGATCTTCACCCACAGGGTGGAAACCCGCGTGGCCTTCGGGCCGGACGAAACAACCGCCAACGAGCGGGAAACCATCGTCTTCCGCCGCAGTAAAAATGGCGACTGGCTGGCAATTCACGAACATCTCTCACCCGCCGAAACCTTAGGAGACCCGACATGACAACTCTCGCTGACACCGAAATCGGCGGCGTGCGCAACGGCCCGCAGCTGGGAATCGAAACCCGCTCGATCGACTACGTCCCCGCCAATGAACGGCACGGCAAAACCATCAACCAGGGGCCGTTCTGGTTCCTCGGCAATTTCCAGTTCTTCACAATCGCCATCGGCTTTATCGGTCCGGGCATGGGGTTGAGTTTTGCGGATACCGCCATCGCCAGCACACTCGGCATTCTGTTCGGCACTTTGTTCATGGCCTTCCACGCGAGCCAAGGGCCGGACCTTGGCCTGCCGCAGATGATCCAGTCGCGCGCCCAATTCGGCTATCGCGGCGTAATCCTGCCGCTGCTCGGCACGCTATTCACTTTTGGCGGCTTCAATGTGGTGGACACGGTTCTAATCAGCCA